>JAEEGG010000676.1_pt1 | contig 102387 bp, 84 predicted proteins | sample 9134161 | NCBI WGS metagenome assembly JAEEGG01 (sample SAMN16246543, study PRJNA631951) | gut metagenome | biome: gut microbiome; feature: rumen; material: CR-attached | host: Bos | place: Iran: Karaj | collected 2018-10
CCACCTACTCGGTCACCGGAACCACGGACGGCTGTGCCAGTGCACCTGCCAACATCACCGTCAACGTGGGTCCCTGCATACCGGGACAGGGCGTGGAGACCGTCACTGCCTGCGGCAGCTACACCTGGCACGGGCACACCTACACTGCCAGCACCAGCACCGCCACGCACACCATCCCCGGCGGAGCCGCCACCGGCTGCGACAGCATTGTTACCCTCCACCTCACCATCAAACCCATCCCTGTGGTGACCATCTCGGGCAACAACGACATCCACCTCTACGAGAGTACCACCCTCACTGCAAGCGGCGCCAACAGCTATGTATGGTCCACGGGCAACCACAACAGTGCCATCACCGTGTCGCCCGCCAGCACCACCACCTACTCCGTAACCGGCACCACGGACGGTTGCGCCAGTGCACCTGCCAGTGTCACCGTCAACGTGGGACCTTGCATACCGGGACAGGGCGTGGAGACCGTCACTGCCTGCGGCAGCTACACTTGGCACGGGCATACCTATACTGCCAGCACCAGCACCGCCACGCACACCATCCCCGGCGGAGCCGCCACCGGCTGCGACAGCATTGTTACCCTCCACCTCACCATCAAACCCATCCCTGTGGTGACCATCTCGGGCAATAATAACATTCACCTCTACGAGAGCACCACCCTCACTGCAAGCGGCGCCAACAGCTACTCCTGGTCCACGGGCGCCAATACCAATGCCATCACCGTGTCGCCCGCTATTACCACCACCTACTCGGTCACTGGCACCACGGACGGCTGCACCAGCTCACCTGCCAGCCTCACCGTCAACGTGGGTCCCTGCATACCGGGACAGGGCGTGGAGACTGTCACTGCCTGCGGCAGCTACACCTGGCACGGGCACACCTACACGGCCAGCACCAGCACCGCCACGCACACCATCCCCGGCGGAGCTGCCACTGGCTGCGACAGCATTGTTACCCTCCACCTCACCATCAAACCCATCCCTGTGGTGACCATCTCGGGCAACAACGACATCCACCTCTACGAGAGCACCACCCTCACTGCAAGCGGCGCCAACAGCTATGTATGGTCCACGGGCGACCACACCAGTGCCATCACCGTGTCGCCCGCCACTACCACCACCTACTCTGTCACCGGCACGGCGGACGGCTGCGTCAGCGCACCTGCCAGCGTCATCGTCAACGTGGGTCCCTGCATACCGGGACAGGGCGTGGAGACCGTCACTGCCTGTGAAAGCTACACCTGGCACGGGCACACCTACACGGCTAGCACCAGCACCGCCACACACACCATCCCCGGCGGAGCCGCCACTGGCTGCGACAGCATTGTTACCCTCCACCTCACCATCCATAACCCGACGCACACAGCCACTTCCATCACCGAGTGCGAAAGTTACACTTGGAACGGCACCACCTACAGGTCGAGCGGACATTACACCTATGCACATCCCGATACGCACGGTTACATTCAAGTGGACACCCTGCATCTCACCCTCCATCATCCAGTACATACCGCCGTCACGGTAACGGAGTGCAACAGTTACACTTGGCACGGCACCACCTATTCCACCAGCGGAGACTACTATTATGATCACAACGATAACCACGGCTGCACCCAGGTGGACACCTTGCACCTCACCATCCATCATCCGCAGCATTCCTCCACTTCAGTCAACTCGTGCGGCAGCTATATTTGGAATGGCACTACCTATTCAACCTCTGGAGTTTACACCTATGCTCACTCTGATGCCAACGGTTGCACCCAAGTGGACACTCTCCATCTCACCGTCCGTCCCAAGCCTGTCGTCTCCATTTCCGGAGAGACATACATCCATCTTTATGAAAGCACCACGCTTACCGCCAGTGGCGCAGACAGTTACGTCTGGTCAACAGGGGAACACACCAACCCCATTACAGTCTCCCCTACATCGGCAATGATCTACTCCGTCACAGGCTCTTCCAACGGGTGCACCAGCGAGCCGGCGCACATCACAATTATTGTGGGGCCTTGCATACCCGCACAAGGCGTGGAGACCATCACTGCGTGCGAAAGTTTCACCTGGCACGGCACCACCTACACGGAAAGCACCAGCATCCCGACATTCACCATTCCTGGCGGGGCTGCCACCGGCTGTGACAGTGTTGTCACCTTGCACCTCACCATCCACCACGTACAGCACGCCACCACCACTGCTAGTGAGTGTGGCAGCTACACCTGGGCTTCCGGCGACGGGCAGACCTACACCCAAAGCGGCACCTACCTGCACAGCCACACCGATGCCAACGGCTGCACTCAGGTGGACACCCTGCACCTCACCATCAAACCTATCCCTGATGTAACCATTACCGGCAACGGTTTCATCCATCTCTATGAAAGTACCACGCTCACCGCACACGGCGCCGACAGCTATGTTTGGTCCACAGGTGCGAATACCGATGCCATCACGGTTTCGCCCGCCAGTGCCACCACCTACTCCGTCACCGGATACGCTGACGGATGCACCAGCGCACCTGCCAGCATCACCATCAATGTGGGGGCCTGCATTCCCGCCCAGGGTGTGGAGACCGTCACCGCCTGCGGTAGCTATACTTGGTACGGGCAGACCTACACCGCCAACAACAGTACTGCCACACACACCATCATCGGCGGGGCCGCTACCGGTTGCGACAGCATCGTCACCCTGCACCTCACCGTCTTCCACCCGCAGCACACCGCCACTATAGCCAACGAGTGCGGCAGCTACACCTGGTCCTCCGGCGACGGGCAGACCTACACCCAGAGTGGCACCTATCTCCACAGCCACACGGACGCCAACGGATGTACACAGGTTGATACCCTGCACTTGACTATCAGGTCTGTTCCCGTGGTGACCATCTCGGGCAACACTGCCATACATCTTTACGAGAGCACCACTCTCACCGCCAGCGGTGCCGACAACTATTCCTGGTCCACAGGTGCCAGCAGCGATGCCATTACCGTGTCGCCCGCCACTACCACCACCTATTCCGTCACTGGCACCACTGACGGGTGCACCAGCGCGCCCGCCAGCGTCACCGTCATTGTGGGGCCCTGCATCCCCGCCCAGGGCGTGGAAACCGTCACTGCCTGCGAAAACTATACCTGGCACGGGCAGACCTATTACGAAAGCACTGACACCGCCACGCACACTGTCATCGGCGGGGCCGCTACCGGTTGCGACAGCATTGTCACACTGCACCTCACCATCTACCACGCACAGCACACCGCCACTACCATCAGCGAGTGCGGCAGCTACACCTGGAGTGCCGGCGACGGGCAGACTTATAACCAAAGCGGCACCTACCTGTACAGTCACACGGACACCAACGGTTGCACGCAGGTGGACACCCTGCTCCTCACCATCTTCGAGCCGCAAAGCAGCGAGTTCACGGTGGCCACGGAGGACAGTTGTTATGATTGGAACGGGACAGAGTACTGCGAGAATGGCGATTTCGCCCAAACACTGACCGACCAGTTCGGTTGTGACAGTACCGTGACGTTGCACCTCACCCTCCGTGTAGGCATCACACAATATGACGAGCAATACAACATCTCCATCTATCCCAACCCCACGACGAGCATCCTCTACATCGAGAGCGACGCACAAATCGGCCAAATCCATCTTTACAACACTTTCGGCCAAAAGATCAAATCCATACGTGTGGATGGAACAAAAGGGAGCCTTGACTTGTCAGACTTAGCCACCGGGGCCTATTACCTCCGCGTGGAAACCGACAAAGGCATTGTCGTCAAGAAAGTAATCAGAAACAAATAGCAACCACCCGCCGTGATGACACGGCGGGCAGGGCTATCCGCCCACATCCCGCACAATGCGCTCTCCGATAGCGCAATCTATGCAGCGTTTTTCCTTACAATAACACTGCAGCAGTTCTATCAACGCCTGTGAATCCAACGCCGTGCGCTGCGGGAAGGCCGTGTCACGGAACACCCTCGTGACCTTATTGTCCTCAAACGGAATCTGATCCCACATCGCCACGACATCCTCCTGTTTGGACTGATCGCCGAAAAAACGGTAATAGGCAAACAGCACCGGCACCACCGTGTTGATCATCAACAATTGGAACGCGGTGGCTCCCAACGAAACGCTATGCGGCAAGAGGGTCTCTTTCCCGAATTGGTAATGTGTCTCCCAATAACTGTCGGCCTCCACAGCGAACAAGTCCTGATATTGCTCTATCGACGGGCAATCCAAAAGCGTCCGCAAAAGCTCAGGCGTCTTGTGGATGAGGGCAGCCAGCTGCGCCAGCCTCAAGCACGGGAAGTTGGACGGGCGCAAGCGAAGCCAGTTCCAATGATGACGGCCAATAGGTTGGAGCTGGTATTTGTAGCGCAAATATTCGTACTCGTATTTGAGACTGTCGTAGTAGGTGTCAACGTGAGGCAAGTCGAGCATACCCGCCTGCCCGAAAAGCAACGCTCGTACCTGAAGGGCGGAATCCGAATGGCGTAGGAGAATTTTGTAAGGGAGGCTCCGCGCCAACAACTCGAAAGCGGAGGCATTCGCTTTGAACCCGAAACTCACCGCCACCTGCCTGTACAAAGTTTCATCCCAGTCGGCGCGGCACTGCGCGTGCAGATTCATTATGTCCTCGTATTTGCGCAGCAGACGCTCCATCGCCATTAAGGAGACCAGAGACTGCAGGTGCAGTTCCTCGAAACGCGACAGGTAGTGGCAACAAGGGACCATCTCCACCGACCCGACCAATTGCTGATATTGAAGCCACTTCCCCTTCGGAATGCGATCCTTCAGCTCCAACGTAGGATAATACTCCCCTGGTTGCCTCTCCACTTCCATATCGTGTTCGTAAACGACGTGCAGGGCCACCGACTTGTACTTCTCATCCTTTTCGTGATGATGCCGGAACCAGTCGGAACTCCGGATGTGGATCTCGACATCGCCGGCCCAGGTAATGTCGCCAATCTGCACCACCGCCTGCCGAAAATCAGGTCCGGCGTCAAAATTGTGAAAACCCGACGCCACAATGCGAAGCAATTCTCCCGAAGTTGTCCGCAAATCCGAAGTGTCAAACAATTTGTTTTTCCACAGATAGTGTAAAAAGTCCTCTGTCATAACGTCATTTCTTTTACTCTGCAAAAATAATATTTTTTTTAATTATTTCATACAATTAAAATATTTTTATCTTTTATTCGTTATACATTCATAATATACAATATATTAAATATTGCAATAAAAATTAACATATTCAATATAATATCAAATATTAACTATTAATTGTAAAAATATGGAAACAGCAAAGCAAGAAAAAGGGAAAAAGGGCGAGCAGATGGCCGCCGACTATTTAAAAAGCAAGGGCTATCAAATATTGGAGACCAATTGGAGGATGGGGCATCTGGAGGTGGACATCATTGCCATAGGTGCCAATATGCTGGTGTTCGTGGAGGTCAAGACGCGGGCCACCAACGCGTTCGGAGAGCCGGAAGTGTTTGTGGATCTCGCCAAGCAGCGTCATCTGATACGAGCGGCAAACATCTACATCGGAAAGAACGGCATCGACAAGGAGGTGCGGTTCGACATCATCTCCGTGATCCTGAACGAGGGGGTGAAGAGTATCAAGCACATCGAGGACGCCTTCAAGCCGAGGTGGTAAGGAGTTCAACGGGCACAAAAAAAACCGGGCGCCAAAAGCGTCCGGTATGTCTTGGGAACCTATAAGCCGGGTTCTGTACTATGTTGCCATTTATCTAGGGCCTGCGTCACCGCAGGTCTCCATCAACCTACCCTCCGAGTCGGACGAGCAGCCCTCAAGCCTCGGTTTATTCGGTCTTTCAACCCATAAGGTTTACCTCCGCCGGCATCACTGACGGCGACGTGAGCTCTTACCTCGCTTTTTCACCCTTACCCTTGCGGGCGGTATTTTTTCTGTGGCACTGTCTGTCATCCTTCGATGCCTTCCCGTTAGGAAGTATGGTGCTCTGTGTTGCCCGGACTTTCCTCCCCCGCGCAAGGCGGCAGCGGCAACGCGGCTCCCAATAGGGTTAGTAGTTGAGCATCACCGGCATAATAAGCATCAGCAGCGTCTCGTTCTCGTCATATTCCTCTTCGGGGAGAATGAGCGCGGCACGGTTGGGCTGCGACATCTCTATGCGGATTTGCTCGCTGTCCATATTCTCCAACATCTCACGCAAGAACTTGGAGTTGAAACCGATACTCATAGGTTCGCCGGTATAAACACCCGTAATCTCCTCGGCAGCCTTGTTGGAATAATCCATATCCTCGGCAGTCAGCGTGGTCTTGTCCTCGGCCAGCGTCACACGCACCTGGAAGGTGGACTGGTTGGAGTAGATACCCACACGGCGGATGGACTTGAGGAACTCGTCGCGGCCCACCACGAAGGAGTTGGGGTTCTCGGTGGGGATAACAGCCTCATAATTAGGGTATTTACCCTCCTTCAAGGAGGAGTAGAGCACATAGTTGCCGAAAGCGAAACTGATATGGTTGGTCGCCTGCGAATACTCCACGTGCACATCACCCGTCATACCGGAAAGGATGGCTTTCAGGTGAGAAATCGGCTTCTTGGGGAGAATCAGGGAGGCGAATGCGTCGGTCTTGACTTTCGTATTGCGATAGCGGACCAGTTTGTGGGCATCCGTGGCCACGAAGGTGACATAGTCGCTGGAAAGTTCGCAGAGCACGCCCATCATATGGGGTCTCAAGTCGTCGTTGCCAGTGGCGAAGAGTGTCTTGCTGATGGCGCGTTGCAGCACAGGGGCCTCGATGTCGAAGAAACTGGGATCCTGCATCGGGCTGATCTGGGGGAACTCCTTGCCGTCGAAGCAAGGGGCGTCGTACTCGCCGTTGGCGGCCGTGAACTTCAGCACCTTGTTCTCCTCGTCAATGACGAACACTATCGGGGTCTCCGGAATCAGTTTCAACGTGTCGATCAAAATCTTGGCAGGAACGGCGACGGAGCCCTCGCCCTCCACGTTGTCCAACTCGATGACGGCGGTCATCGTGGACTCCAGATCCGACGCGGTAAGGGTCATCTTGCTGTCTTTGATAGTCACTAACACATTGTCCAATATAGACATAGAGTTATTGGAACTCATCACACCGCTGACAGCGCTCAAGTTGCGGTACAGCACATCGCTGGTTACTATAAATTTCATATTTTACCTGTTTAAAATGAGAGTGCAAAGATAATTTTTTTTTTAATACAAAAGACTCATAAAATATACCTTGCTTTTTTGTATTTTTGCCGCCAGAATTCTAAAACAAAAGACAATGGTAATAGACGAACTCAAACAATCAGAAGCCCTGCTGGAAGGCCATTTCCTGCTCTCCTCCGGCCGTCACAGCGACCGTTACTGCCAATGCGCCAAGCTCTTGCAATATCCGGACCGTGCCGAGCGCGTCATCTCTGTCATCACCGAGAAGGTCAAGGACCTGCCCATTGATATGGTGGTGGGACCGGCTATGGGCGGCATCATCGTGGCCTACGAACTGGGCCGGCAGCTGGGCGTGCCCGCCATATTCACCGAGCGGGTGGACAATGTGATGACCCTGCGCCGCGGCTTCGAGGTGAAACCCGGCCAGAAACTGCTCATCACGGAGGATGTCGTCACCACCGGCAAGTCGTCGCTGGAGACCATCGAGGTGCTCAAGTCCTACGGCGCGGAGGTCATCGGCATCGCCTGCATCGCCGACCGCACCACGGGCGACTTCCCCTACCCCATCTACAGTTCCACCAAACTCAACATCCAAAGCTGGCCCGCCGACGAATGCCCGCTCTGCAAAGAAGGCAAGCCTTTTGTCAAACCCGGAAGCCGGAAATTCTAAGCCTTTCCCGCCTTGGACAAATGTTAAAATATTGAAAATCAATTATTCAAGTACTTAAACTTTTTCAATTGACCTTTCAACTATTTTCGTATATTTGCGGCTCTTAATTATTAATGATGAAAAATCCGAAAATAGCCAGTCGATACGCAAAGGCACTCTTTGACTTCGCCACCGAAAAAGACCAGGTGGAAGCCGTCCACAAAGACCTTTTGCTTGTCCATAAAACCTTGAAAGATAACCGGGAACTTCTTGTCGTGCTCGACAGTCCCGTCATCGTGCCCTCCAAAAAACGCGCCATCTTCAAGAACGTTTTCCAGAGCTCGCTGAACGAGGTCACCTTCTCGTTCCTTGATGTCGTCATCAATAAGAAACGCGAGCCGATGGTGGCCGACATCTGCAGCGAGTACACCAAGCTCTACAACGAGCTGCATCACATCAAGACAGTCACGCTGACCAGCGCAACACCGCTCAGCAGCGAGATCGTGGAGAAAATCCGCACAATGTTGGCGGAGAAGACCCAATACACCATCGACATCCATCAAGTCGTCAACCCCAGCATCATCGGCGGCATAATGGTGAAGATGGACGATTATTTCTACGACGACAGCATCAGTTCCAAGCTGAACCGTCTGCGCCAGGAGTTCTCGCACAACATCTACCAGATCAATTTCTAAAAAAACAACAAATATCATTAGTATATGTCAGAAATAAAACCCTCAGAAGTGACCTCCATCCTGCGGCAGCAGCTGCAGAACTTCAATCTGAAGACCGAGATGGAAGAGACGGGCACCGTGCTCCTTGTCGGTGACGGCATCGCCCGCGTATATGGGTTGCAGAACGCCCGTTCCGGCGAATTGGTGACCTTCGAATCCCAGTCCGGCGGCGAAACTGTCACGGGCATCGCCCTCAACCTGGAAGAGGACAATGTCGGTGTCGTGTTGCTTGGCGACGCGAAGAGTCTCAACGAAGGCGACCTCTGCAAACGCACGGGGCGCATCGCCTCCATCCGCGTGGGTGAAGGCCTGCTGGGCCGTGTCATCAACACGTTGGGCGAGCCCATCGACGGCAAAGGCCCCATCGAAGGCGAACTGCACGAGATGCCCATCGAGCGCAAGGCCCCGGGCGTCATCTTCCGCCAACCCGTCAAGCAACCGCTGCAGACCGGCCTCAAGGCCGTGGACGCAATGATTCCCATCGGCCGTGGTCAGCGTGAGCTCATCATCGGCGACCGCCAGACGGGCAAGACCGCCATCGCCATCGACACCATCATCAACCAGAAAGAGTTCTACGAGCAAGGCAAGCCCGTGTACTGCATCTACGTGGCTGTGGGCCAGAAGGGCTCCTCCGTGGCCTCCTTGGTAAAGACCCTCACCGAGCGTGGCGCAATGTCCTACACCATCGTGGTGACCGCCACCGCCTCCGACGCCGCCGCTATGCAGTTCTACGCCCCCTTCGCCGGCGCCGCCATCGGCGAGTACTTCCGCGACACCGGCCGCGACGCCCTCATCATCTACGACGACCTCTCCAAGCAGGCCGTGGCCTATCGTGAGGTCTCCCTGCTGCTCCGTCGTCCGCCCGGACGTGAGGCATACCCTGGCGACGTGTTCTACCTCCACTCCCGTCTGCTCGAAAGAGCCGCCAAGATCATCGAATCCGACGAGATTGCGGCCCAGATGAACGACCTGCCGGAGTCCTTGAAGCCCATCGTCAAGGGCGGCGGCTCCCTGACCGCTCTGCCCATCATCGAGACACAGGCCGGCGACGTCTCCGCCTATATCCCCACCAACGTGATCTCCATCACCGACGGCCAGATATTCCTGGAGACCTCCCTCTTCAACTCAGGCGTGCGCCCCGCCATCAACGTGGGTATCTCCGTGTCGCGCGTCGGCGGTAACGCCCAGATCAAGTCTATGAAGAAGGTGGCTGGCACGCTGAAACTCGACCAGGCCCAGTACCGTGAGATGGAATCCTTCGCCAAGTTCGGCTCCGATGTCGATGCCGCCACGCAATACGTGCTCGACAAGGGCGCCCGCAACGTGGAAATCCTGAAGCAACCCCAATACACTCCGTACAAGGTGGAAGAGCAGATTGCCATCATCTTCTGCGGTTCCAACGGTTTGCTCCAGAAGATTCCGCTCAGCGGCATCCGCAACTTCGAGACCGAGTTCATCCACTTTATGCACGAAAAGCACCAAGATGTGCTGGATGTGCTCCGTTCCGGCAAGATTGACGACGAGATTTCGAACAAACTCAAGGAGGCCTGCAACGAAGTGGCCGCCAAATATATCGAATAGCTATGGGAAACCTGAAGGAAATCCGGACCCGCATCAGCTCCATCGAGTCCACGCAGAAGATCACCAGCTCTATGAAACTGGTCTCCGCGGCCAAATTGAGACGTGCCCAAACCGCCATCCAATACCTGCGGCCCTATTCCGAGAAGCTGAATGAGATTCTGCACAACCTCTCCGACTCCGCCACCTCGACGGAAGGGTTGCCCCTGTTCGAGCAACGCGCCCCCGAGAAGGTCGTGCTGGTGGTCATCACCTCCAACAAGGGACTTTGCGGGGCCTTCAACTCCAACATCGTCAAGCAGGTCAACACCCTGATCCAAGAGCAGTACGCCGAGCAGCACAAGGCCGGCAACGTGCGGCTCATCTGCATCGGCAAGAAGGGCAACGAACAGCTCAGCAAGCTCTACCCCGTCATCCAATACAACGAGAGCCTGCTCGACAACCCCGAGTTCAGCGAACTGGCCAATATCGCCGACTACCTGACCTCCGAGTTTGTCCAGCACAACATCGACAAGGTGGACATCGTCTATAACCAGTTCCTCAACGCCGCCACCCAGCGCGTCACCGTGGAGGAGTTCCTGCCCATCTCCCATCTGGATGCGGAAGAGCCCGCCGGTCCGAAGAAGGACTACATCATCGAGCCCTCCCCGCAAGAGCTTCTGGAGGCCCTCATCCCGAAGATCCTGAAGAACCAGCTGTACAAGACGCTTTCCGACTCCATCGCCTCGGAGCACGGTGCCCGTATGATATCGATGACCAAGGCCACCGACAATGCCACCGAGATTCTCCGCGACCTGCGCCTCAAGTACAACAACGCCCGCCAGTCGTCCATCACCAACGAGCTGATCGAGATTGTGAGCGGCGCCGAGGCCCTGAAAGGATAACCTACGACAACTGTGGAGACGCGGCGTGCCGCGTCTCTATTGACCATACCCAAATCCCTTGAGATTCTATTTCAGGGGATTTTTTTTTAGAGACGGGGCGCGCCCCGTCTCTACATTATATTATAATATCCAATGGAACAATCCCACGACCACCATATAACGCACCCCCTTGCCAATGAACATCAGGACGGTGGTGGGCGCAACACGCGTGCGCATTACTCCCATAGCGATGGCAATGGGGTCTCCGATAATGGGCAGCCACGCCAGTAATGCCGCCAAAGAGCCGTATTTTTCAACCTTTAAATGTGCTTTGGCTAATGTATCCTCCTTGATTTTCAGATATCGCTCAATCCACGACCATTTGCAGAGCCAGCCCAACAGGTAGCAGGTCATTCCGCCCATAGTGTTGCCCAGCGTCGCCACCAGAACAACGGTCCACGGTGAGTAGTCCAGCAGCAATGCGGCAGTGACCAGCGCCTCCGACGAGAAGGGAATCACCGTGGCCGACAGCAGACAGCCGAGAAAAAGTCCGAATAATCCGAGATGCTGGAGCATACTATAATTTTCGGCAAAAATACGCAAAAAAGAGGAGTTACGCAGTCGGGGTAGAATTATTATTGTATATTTGCCGCCATAAAACATACACTGTATGGAGATAATGCGACAAAGGGCCCTTGTTCTCTTTTTGGTTTTTATGCTGGCCGGAAACCTTCTTTCGGCACAGGAAAACCAATACGTCTTCAATGACGTGACAACAGGGCTCCAACCGACACCATCCCTATACAACACTATCCCCTACAAACTCAGGGAGAACAATATCCACGGCAACGTCGTAAAGATAATAGAGACCCAAGATTATCACCCAAACCCAAGCCACGATCATACGGGGTATTTTTTAATTGAACGCGACAAGAAATACAGCAAACACATCTTTTACACCACCACCCCGCAAACAATCAGCACCTTTTCGTTTGACAGTGCAGGTAGAATCTCCGGCATTGACCAAATCGTTATAGAAAAAACATATTACAGAAGAATCAAGACCGAATTTCTAACACACACCAACGATCAGCAATCCGCGAACAGGAGAAGGAGACACCTAAAGCGTTCCGACCCTGCGCCCACACTCAATTCCAGCCAAACCATACTCAACCATTTCACCTTCCAGAACGGGTTGCCGGTCCTCTGGGAACAAAAGAGGGCAACTTGGCAAAAATTGGAGGCCCTCCGCTATGACTCTCTCCAACGGATCAAATCGGTGTATCACTATGTGCAGAATAGTTTAGAGGATATCACCACTTACACATACGACGAGCGCGATCGGATAACGACGGAAAAAAGAGTCCCTTTCACGACCAACATAAAAGACTCCCCCACCCTTCACAAGCAATATTATTACGACGACTCCCTGCACTCCACCCAAGTGGTTAACCTCTTGAGAGACAGCTTAACTTATCCTTTCACTGCCCGTTGCCGATTCACGTCCCAGTACGATTCCGCGGGAAGGTTGCTGACACTGGAAGGCGATCATCTGGGATACTACAATCCCTACCCCAACCGGTGTTGCAGCATCAGCACGCCCGTGAGCAAAGTCACTTTCAAGTATGACGACCACGGCTCTTTAACCGAAAAAAACTATTACTCGGACGATGGTATGACTGTAATGTACTCATTAACTTGGAAATATGAGTATGATGATAAGGGGAACTGGGTAAAATGCAAGCAGTACGAAGACGACCACATCCTTTACGTAACAAAGCGTGCCATCGTTTACCGATAAACGGAAACAATCTTTTATTTACAAAAAAAGGAGCGGCAAAAGCCACTCCCTTTTATACATATATGTAATGCGATAAGATTATCCTCTGAAGGGGAATTTCTTGCCCGGATAGATAGCCTGTGAGCCGAGCATACTCTCGATGCGCATCAGCTGGTTGTACTTGCAGATGCGGTCGGTGCGGGAGGCGGAGCCGGTCTTGATTTGGCCCGTGCCCAGGGCGACAGCGAGGTCGGCGATGGTGGTGTCCTCAGTTTCGCCGGAGCGGTGCGACATCACGGCCGTGTAGTGGTTGCGCTGTGCCAGGGAGACGGCGTTGATGGTCTCCGTCAATGTGCCGATCTGGTTGACCTTGATGAGGATGGAGTTGGCCACCTGCTTGTCGAGACCCATCTGGAGGCGCTTGACGTTGGTCACGAACAGGTCATCACCCACGAGCTGCGTCTTGCTACCGATGGTGTCGGTGAGGAGTTTCCAGCCGTCCCAGTCGTCTTCCGCCATACCATCTTCAATGGAGATGATGGGGTATTTGTCGGTCCAGGTCTTCCAGTAATCCACCATTTGCGCGGGGGTAAGTTCCTCGTTGGTGGACCATTTCAGGCGGTAGAGTTGCTTCTCCGTGTCGAAGAACTCGGAAGCGGCAGGGTCAAGGGCGAGGCAAACCTCTTCGCCAGGTTTGTAACCGGCCTTCTCGATGGCTTGCAGGATCACCTCCACAGCCTCTTCGTTCGACTTGAGGTTGGGGGCAAATCCGCCTTCGTCGCCGACGTTGGTGGAGTAGCCCTTGCCTTTGAGCACGTTCTTGAGATTATGGAAAATCTCGGAGCCCATACGCACAGCCTCGTGGAAATTGGGGGCGCCGATAGGCATAATCATAAACTCCTGGAAGTCCACGCAGTTGTCGGCGTGGGAACCGCCGTTGAGGATGTTCATCATCGGGACGGGGAGCACAGTGGCGTTGCAGCCGCCCACATAGCGGTAGAGTTCCTGGTTGGTTTCGAGGGCCGCAGCCTTGGCGGCAGCGAGGGAGATGCCGAGGATGGCGTTGGCGCCCATCTTGCCTTTGTTCTCCGTGCCGTCGATTTCGAGGAGGCGGGCATCGATTTCGGCCTGTTCGGTCACTTCCATACCCTCAATCTGCTCGGCCATCACGTTGTTCACGTTCTGGACGGCCTTGAGCACGCCCTTGCCCATATAGCGGTCCTTCTGACCGTCACGCAATTCCACAGCCTCGTGCACGCCCGTGGAGGCGCCAGAGGGAACAGCAGCGCGACCCAGCGCGCCAGCAGCGGTATATACATCAACTTCTACGGTGGGGTTTCCACGCGAATCCAGGATTTCTCTTCCTAAAACTTTAATAATCTGACTCATAGTAAATTAAGTTAATAAATGTAAAGCGTGCAAAGATAGTAAAAAAAAGTGAACAGTGATCAGGGATTTTAGACTTTAGACTGAAGACTTTAGACTTTCCTTAAGCAGCCCCGAAGGGGCAAAATCCTAGTAACCCCACACAAGCGTGAGCGCAGTGTGGTGCTCGCAAATCGCAAGTCGTAAGTCGCAAATCCTACCCTCTCGCGTCCTTTGGCGCCAACACCACCACAAACTCGCCTTTGACTTCGCCCTGGCTGAAATGGGCGAGTGCCTCGGCCAGCGTGCCGCGGAAGGTGAACGCGTGGATCTTGGATATCTCCTTGGAGATGGCAACCTGCCGGTCGGGGCCGATAATCTCCACCATCTTTTCCAACGACTTCACAAGCCGGTGGGGTGACTCATAGAAAGCCACGGTCTCCTCCATCTCGGCGAACCGTTTGAGCAGCGTCTCTTTCCCTTTCTTATGGGGAAGGAAACCGTAGAAGTAGAAACGGTCGCAGGGGATACCCGACTGCACGAGGGCGGGCACGAGGGCTGTTGGACCGGGCAGGCACTCCACCTCAACGCCTTCCGCCACACAGGCGCGCACGAGCAGGAAACCGGGATCGGAGATGCCCGGGGTGCCGGCATCGCTCACCAGCGCCACACTTTCAGAAGCCTTGATTTGGGAGATAATCGCGTCGAGCCGTTCGTGTTCGTTAAAGATGTGATAGGCCACGCATCTTTTATCTATCTCAAAGTGTTTCAACAAGTTTCTGGTAGTGCGGGTATCCTCGCATAGGATAAAGTCCACTGACTGCAGCACCTTGAGGGCACGCAGGGTGATGTCTTCGAGATTGCCGATGGGGGTCGGCACGATATAGAGTTTCATTGTGGTCGCATTTGGAGCGCAAAAATACACAAAAAAACGTAAGGGATGACACCCTGCATTGACATTGTGTTTTGCACAATGTGGGTTAGATATCGTGTTTTGTCTCGTGTGTCATCTACTTTTGCGAATGGAAATCAGCAATGAATGACGCGACCATCTCTTTGTCTATGTCCCACCGCGCAGGTCTATACGGGCGAGATGGATTCCCTCATCGGATAGTCCACCAACCTCAATAACTAACCTGTTACACACTAACCAAAATCGCATTTTCGATTGTTTGATCAGTTTTTGAAAACCGTTGCAGTTTGTGACGGCTTTTTGTATTTTTGCCGCATGAATTAAAATTGTAATTAAGAATACAATAGTTAGCCCTAACAGATTGTGTTGGTAAAAAAGAAGGTGACTTTGTGGCTGAAAAAACGATATAAATATGGCATTTGAAGATGATATGATTGAAGCTGGATATTCTGATGAACAAGAATATCTTGATAGTCTTATTGACGAATATGAAGAAGATTATAATCGTCAAAAGGAACTTGAAGCACGATATGAAGAATATGACTCTTCTTATTATGAAGAAGAAGAAACGGAATATGAAAGAAGACAAAGACAGCGAGAAAAAGAAAAACGATGCGTTGACGAATGGAAAAAGTGTAATCCTGATTTGGCTATAATATGGAGTTGTTATTTCGATTATATTTCCTACCTTACTTCTATATCCACCGAAGATAATGTGCCCGTTAGGTATCCTAATGAACTTGAAAAGCTTAAAAAGTGGCTGAATGAAAGAGAAAAGTTTGAAGCGGAACGAAAAAAAGAATATTGGAGTGATTACATTCCAAAACTTATGTCTTTATACCAAAATGAACTTTTTGAGTTCTATTTTCCTGAAGACGAAAATCGTATTGATACGTCCATTGCTTTTCAGCAGGCTCGTGAATTGCGATTGCTCGAATCGCATGAACCAACACTTTTCCAGTATGTCATTTCAAACTATATAGTTGACCCAAAGTTTTTTGAAAAGATTGAAGAGGAAACCTTTTGGGAAGTGTTATATAATCGTGAAATGGATTATGAATATTGGAAGGACACCAATAATGAGCAATATGATTTATTTGCAAAACGATGGATAGCGGATGATGCTCATTATGTTTTTGGAGAATGGAAGAGAAAACATGAGGCAGAATATGTTGAATGGAAAAATGCAAACATGGATTTATGGGTAATATACGCCCGAAATTATGAGATAAGAGAAAAAAACAAAATAATAAAAGCTGAAATAGAAGAATTCGGCAAAAAATCCAATAAAGAATCATATCAGGTTGAAGACGAATGGGCTTTTGTTGGTGAGGTGACAGACATTCTTGATGATTTAGATTTAGCTGATATATTCGAAGACAAGCCTAACTTATTTTTACCTGATAAAGAATGCAATCCAGAAGTACCTTTTGATACAGGTACATTAGATCAAGAAATACGAGATTATATAGAAGGACGCCTTTGTTCTATAGATTTAGACAAATTGTCTGTAGAATCATCAAGGTATGCAGATAAAGTCTTGACTCAGCTTTGGGTATTTACTAATAGAGATGATTGGGAAATGGACGAAGTAAAAAAACGCCATGAGTATCTGTTCCGTAATGGGAAAAAGTATTCCAAAGATTTACTTGATTGGTGGAAGGAAAAGTATAAAACTAAATGGAATGATTTTATTGATGAAGATGTGCCAATATTCAAAAAGGACTTAGAAACATTTTTGAAGTTCCGACTATGGGCTCTTGACGGAAATAAGGAAGAGTTTTTTTCTTTAGGTGAAAAGCACTTGATTTATTGGAAGAAAACTATAAAATTGATTTATGGGTATGATATAAAAGAAGAGTTAGGCCATTATTTTTGTGAATCACCATATAATGGTTTTTGGGGTGAAGATATAGACTATATAAAAAAACACTATATGGGAGAACACCCTTCAACTCTGAGTAAAATGATGGAAATCTGGCAGAAAGAACTGCAAGATAAAGTTATATGGGAAGTTTTTTATAATAATAATTATAAGGAGCACTACTTTATATATTCAATGTATACTTCTTTGAAGAATGATGAACTCTTACATAAACAATAATCTATCGTAGAGTGGCTTCTAATTGTTCCTTCATAACTTCAAGCCTCTTATGAGCAAATCAAAAACATTCGATATAATCGAAGTGACAGTTAATCAAGATCATAATCTTTGTCACTTTCTATAAACAATCATATATCGATCTTCAATAAGGTTATCATCGGTATCAAAGACGGTATGAATAGCAGCACCCGAAATAGACATACCTAAATGACCAAATACAGCATACTGTACTCTTCCACTATCAATAAGAGCTTGACATGTTCTTACAAGATAACCATTAACATCGCTCCTCTGTATTGGATTAGTTAGATCTACATAAATAACATCTTTATTGTTTAGCAAAAGTTTTTGAACAACATCTGCGAGATGGTCAATCCCATTGTTGACAACATAGCGGTTAGCACCTGTCTTATCACTAATATCTCGACATGTAAGATAAACTTGAATAACATTATCATTTTCCATCATAGCAGTTTTATTTATAATATTTTACATATTTTTTTTAAGCAAATCTATAAAAAAAATGATATGTTTGCAACGAAAGGTATAATTTTATTTCGAGCAATATCTGGGTATCGTGATACTACTTCGCAACCTATTTCCGTCCCTCTCCTTTTCTCTGTTCCAACTCTCTCACCGTGCGAACCTCCACCTGCTCAAGCTGGTAGGTGGATACGTCCAGCGGCTTATTGAACTGATTCGTCAACGACCCGTTGACTATTTATAATGCTTTCATTATAAAATGCGTAGTACTAACACTTTATGTATTCAATCCTATTTGTCAAGTTTTGGATTTGTCATGTAGGTTTGACCAGGGGTGTGGCTCGGTTTGGTGCGTAAGAGTGTTCCGTCGGCGACCAAGTCAGGGATTATGAAATTTTGCAGATAGTCCGGACTTCTTTTCAAAAGCGTTGCTAATTCTTCAATTGAATGATCTACAATACATACTTCAACAATGCACTCCCGCAACTCTTCTTTTGTCATTCTTGGCTTGATTTTCTTTTTTACTGTTCTATCTACGATTCGCTTGTTCTCCGCCAAAAGGTCAGTTGCAACATTGTTGCCGGAAGTTCCAATATTAGTTCCAATATTAGTTGTCCTATTAGAATTGTTTATCAAATCGTTAGCGTCATTAATAGTTGCATCATTAGTTCCAATATTAGTTGCAACATTAGTTCCAATATTTGTTACCTCATTATCACGCCAGATTGTGGTAATGAACTCGGCACTCAAGTCTATCTCCGGAGCAAGGAGACGAGCCTCTTGCATCCTTCGGATATTTTCTGTAATGCCAGTACCGTATTTCTCGATAAAGCCCATCTGGTACATGGCCTCCGCCAAATACGGGTTATGTGGATAGGAGCCGTGTTCTTTCATCAGGTCGGCCTTGGTGAGCTCAACAGGCAATGTCCCCGGATTGCGTACCACAATACGGTTGCGGAAGACAGAAACCTGCACACTCCCCGTACTGTTGTAGTCGCGATGAGCCACAGCATTCACAATGGTTTCGAAGATGACAGACCGTGGCACCTCAAATTCAACCTCGTTTTGTGCCTCCACGTTTCGCTGGCCATAACGTACCGACAGTTTCGACATCACCCAACTAGTGGCTTGGCTGATTTGATCAGCCACACCGCCCTCAAAGATTTTATAGTCCTCAATAGGCTTTACTTTCTCTGTGCCGAGAAACCACGCACATTTGATCACCGCCGAGGGGAAAAAGTATTGCGGATCGTTGGCGAACATAAGCAACGCTCCATTGCTGGGCTTGTCCTGCCTCAACAACCTCAGATGCCTAAGCACCGTCACTGGGTCGGAGTCTTCGGCCAAAGGGAACCCTCGTTTTTGACGGGCATGATGCAAAAAGTCTTTGATTTTCGTTGTATCGATATCGGCCATAGAGACATCGTCGCGGGTTTGCTCGTCGAAACTTAATGTTTGGATAATGCCTTTGTATTTAAGATATGCATACAGGGATTGTTTGACCAGTGAAACCAGAACGGACGGATTAGAAAAAACACGATATGAAAGCTCGTTCTGCACTTTTCGGAAGAAGCGTTCTTCCGCTTCCTCACGTTGTTGTCCGTCCAAATCGCTGATGAATGCAACTCTCCAAGCATTTCCCTCTCCTGCCGCTTGATATTCTTTCTCTGTTGGAGAAATGCCGTCCGACAAAATATTGCCATACCTCTTTCCCATCAACAGGAGATAAACCTGGCTCGAGGAAGCCTCATCCAAATATAATTGGCGAGGATTCGCATCTTGCGCGGCAATCTGCTCAAAAATGAACGGCTCAAAGTATTGCCCCATCAACTCATCGTTACGGATGAAGTCAAAAACAAGCTGTCGTTCTTTTGAGAACTCTGATTGTACGCTGCTTATAAATACTTTATATTTGGGCATGTTCATCTTGTTATTTTGTCGGTTTGAAACGTATATTGTAGGCGGCAAAAATACGAAAAAAGCGGCGGTATAGGACAAAAAAAAGAGTCCCAACGATTGTTGAGACTCTTTTGGTGCCCGGAACAGGACTTGAACCTGCACGCCTTGCGGCACACGCACCTGAAACGTGCGCGTCTACCAATTCCGCCATCCGGGCATTAGTAGATACCCTCTTTTATGATGTCGTGAATATGAATCACACCAAGATACTTGTCGTTGTCGTCAACCACAAAGAGGTTGGTGATATTCTTCGACTTCATCAGCTCCAATGCATTGACGGCGAGGGTAGAATATAGGACCGTCTTGGGCTGTTTTGTCATCACATCCTGAGCTGTCAGGTGGGCGTAGTCGGGATTCCGTTCGAGCATCCGGCGGAGGTCGCCGTCGGTGATGGCACCGATCACTCTGTCATCATCCACCACGGCCGTGACACCGAGGCATTTTCCGGAAATTTCCAAAATAACCTGTTGCATTGGGGCGTTCGGGGAGACCATCGGGACATCATTGAACTTGAAGAGGTCGCTGACCTTGAGGGTCAGGCGTTTGCCAAGGATGCCTCCGGGATGGAGCTTCGCGAAATCCTCCGGGGTGAAGCCTCGCAGCTTGATAAGTGTGGAAGCGAGGGCGTCGCCGAGGGCCAGCTGAGCCGTCGAGCTGCAGGTGGGTGCCAGGTTGTTGGGGCTTGCCTCCCGGGCCACGGTGCAGTTCAGAACGAACTTAGCCTCGTGGGCGAGGAAGGACTTCGTGTTTCCGACCATTGCAATCAGCACATTGCCGTTCTTCTTGAGGAAGGGGGTGAGCTGAGCAATCTCAGGAGTATTTCCACTTTTCGATATGCAAAGAACAACGTCGTCGGGCTGAATGATGCCCAAGTCCCCGTGAATGGCGTCCGCCGCGTGCATAAAGACCGCTGGCGTTCCCGTGGAGTTCAGCGTGGCGACAATCTTCTGGCCGATGATGGCGCTCTTGCCGATTCCCGTGACTATCAACCTGCCTTTTGAATGGAGAATGGTCTCGACACTCTCGACAAAATCCTCATTCAAGTACTGTCTGACACCGCTTACGGCATCCGACTCCTCCTGCAACACCTTACTGGCATAATCCAGAATCTCTTTCTTCACGTCCACGTTGATGGTCATTCTTGAGGGACAGTCTTTTTATTTGTATAGCGCGGTACAATCGCTCGTACTTCCTGCGCGCTATCGCAGTGTTTCCAAAACAGGTTTTGAACTCCTCTTCAGAGAGGTTCTCGAACCCCTGATTTTGGAGCCGCAAAAATACAGAACTTTTCGATACATTCGTCAAGTTCGGAGATTTTTTTTTGTTTTTGGGGCAAACCTCCTGGCAGATGTCACATCCAAAAAGAAGAGGAGCCTTTTCAAGTATCTCTGTATCAGGATTTTTATTCTCTACCGTATGATAAGCAAAACACCTTCGCGCATCCACCCGATAGGGGGTGTCGAGGGCCTTGGCAGGGCATTTATCCACACACAAACGGCACTCCCCGCAGTCGGATTTTCGCGGCAAATCGTAAGAATCGACCGTCACATCCGACAAAATGGTGCCTATCACGAAATAGGAGCCGTCGTCATTGTGAACCAGCCCGTTCTTGCCATAGCAGGCCACACCCGCCTCCACAGCCCAGTTCTTCTCGGAGATGCAGGAGCTGTCCACCGTGACACGACACCGGCACTCCCCCACCCTCTGCATCATCGCCACCATCTCCTCCAACATCCGCTTCACCAACGTATGGTAATCCTCTATCCACGTGTAACGCGCCGTTCGATAACGGTCGGAGACGGGCTCCACGTCACAAAGGTAGTTGTAGGTCACCACAATCACGCTCCTGCAGCCAGGCAGCAGCTCCTGCGGGTCGAAACGCTTGTCGATGTCCCGTTCCAGAAAATGCATATCGGCCTGGTATCCCAACTCCAAAGAATGCATAAAACGGTCCTCCGCCTCCGGCAACTTGCGGGCGGGGGCAATCCCGCAGGCCGAAAAGCCCACGGAACGCGCTATCTCCTTTATACATTGGGAATCCATCAATAATCCAAATTCTACAATTTCAACTCCTTGAATTTCTCCGGGATGCGGATGGCGGTGGGGCCGGGCATATCAAACCGGATGTTCCTCAAGGCGGCACGGATGGTGATAACGTGGTTCAAATCCTTGAATATCATCTCATTGAAAAAAGAGCGTGTCGAATCCACGGCACTATAGTTATTGTATTCGAAGGTGTATTTCTGATGTTGCGGCAACTTCTCCTCCTCCCCGTTGAAGAGGGCCTGGATCAAATAAAAATCGATGGGCAGGCGCGACAACAGACGCAAGGGAGCGTAGGTGCCCTTGTAGTACTGGTACGTCAGCTTGTTGACGTAAATGAAACTGTCGGGGGTGCACACCACCCGGATGATTTCGATGCCGGAGGCGTGCACATTGAGGTAGAGGATGCTGTCCACTCGGTTGACCATAAAGAAGCTGCAGTTGCGCACACCGCCGGTATCCTCAATCTGGGCCTTGCCGCGATACGAGATCCACTGGTAACCGGAAGCCATCGGGGGGAGCGTGTCCAATACAAGGGGTGTGACGACGGGTTTGGGCCGCGCAGGGCTGTCATCGGGAGTGATTCTGTCCAGGTCCTGTGCCCGCAACATAGGGACGAATCCCCACAAAACCAGTAAGATGATTGCTACTCTTTTCATTTTCGTTTACGTTCTTTGGGCCAACTCCATCACCACATCGGCGGCCTTCGCTGAGGCGGAACCGTCGCCCAACAGCGTGTCCAACTCCCTATAATCCTCCTTGATGCGGGCGATATTGTCGGCGTCGTCCGTGATTAAACGCAACTCATCCCTCAAATGTTGTGTGGTGTAGTCGTGTTGTATCAATTCGGTCACCACTTTTTTGTCCATTATCAAGTTAACCAAGGAGATATACTGGATGCCCGACACCAATTGCTTAGCTATCAGGTAGGATATTTCGCTGCCGGCATAGCACACCACCTGCGGAGTGCCAATCATCGCCGTCTCGAGGGTGGCGGTGCCAGAGGCCACGATGGCGGCCTTGGCATTGGCCAGCATCGGGTAGGCGCTGCCCTCGACAGGTGTTACATCACAATTCTTCAGATATTTGTCATACAAAGACTTAGGCTGCCACGAAACCACAGAAACCACAAATTGGTATTGCGGGAAGAGCGGGATCATCTTGAGCATCTGAGGCAAGATGGCCGTGATTTCCTGCTTGCGACTGCCCGGCAAGAGGGCGATGATTTCCCTGTTGTCCAGATTATATTGGCTGCGGAACCGCTTGACCTCCTCGCTCTCGTGCAGGTCCTTGCTGACGGCATCCAAAAGCGGATGGCCCACATAGTGCACCTTCATCCCGCGGTCGGCGTAGTATTTCTCCTCAAACGGCAGGATGACCATCATCTCGTCCACATACTTCTTGATTTTCTTGATGCGTTTCTTCTTCCAGGCCCAAATCTGCGGGGAGATGTAATAGCAGACCTTGATGCCCTTCTCCTTGGCGAACTCGGCAATGCGGAGGTTGAATCCGGGATAGTCCACCAACACCAGCACGTCCGGTTCATAAAGGAGAATGTCGGTTTCGCAGATGCGGATGTTGCGCAAGATTGTATTGAGATTCAGGAAGACCTCCCAGAAACCCATAAAGGCCAGGTCGCGGTAGTGTTTCACCAGGTCGCCGCCGGCCGCCTGCATCAGGTCGCCACCCCAGCAGCGGAAATCGGCTTCGGGGTCACGTTGCCGGAGGGCCTTCATCAAATTGGAGGCGTGCAAGTCACCGGACGCCTCGCCGGCTACGATATAATACTTCATCTGGACGGGGTGTTGTCTTAATAATGGTTAAAAGGGCTATGCGAGCAGGCGCTTCACGATGTCGGAAACGGTCTTGTTGTCGGCTTTGCCGGCGAAAGTCTTGGTGGCCATACCCATCACCTTGCCCATATCCTTCATCCCGGCAAAACCATTGTCGGCAATGATCTGCTTGAGGGTGGCCTCAATCTCCTCCTCCGACATCATCTGGGGCAAATAGGCAGCGATCACATCCAGCTGCGCCTTCTCCTCCTGATAGAGGTCGTCGCGATTCTGTTCCTTGTAGATGGCGGCGGAATCCTGACGCTGCTTCACCAGCTGCTTCAGCAACTTGATTTCGGCCTCCTCGCTCATCGTGTCGGCGGCGCCTTTGGAGGTTTTGGCCAGCAAGATGGCGGACTTGATGGCACGCAGGGCATTGAGTTTCTCCTTTTCACGGGCCAGCATAGCGGCCTTAATGTCTTCATTTATACGTTCTTCTAATGTCATAATTTATAAGTTTTAGATTTTTGCAAAAATATGGAAAAATGATTTTCTTTTCAAGAAAAAAAACGAAATCAGCAGATGATTCCTCCACCCACGACATCGTCGCCTTCGTAAAAAACGGCGCTCTGGCCAGGCGTGACCGACTCCACTGGGGCGTCAAACTCCACACGCACGGCTTCATCCTCACGATACAAGCGCGCCGTGACCCCCTGGCTGCGGTAACGGATGCGGCAATCGACCACCATACCGTCGGTGATGTCAGCATATTTGGTGATATTGAGGTCGCGGACAAGGAGCGACTGCTTCATCAAGTCCTCCTTATCGCCGATGACCACGCGGTTGCGGGCAGCGTCGAGCGCCACCACGTATGCGGGCGTGCCGAGGGCTATGCCCAGTCCGCGGCGCTGGCCTATCGTATAGTTGTAGGTCCCTTCGTGACGGCCCAGCACCTTGCCTTCCGTGGAGACGAACTTGCCGGGACGCATCCGCTCCTCCAAGTCGGGCACATTCTCTTTCAAGAAGTTACGATAGTTGTTGTCCGGCACAAAGCATATCTCCTCGCTCTCCTTCTTTTGGGAGAGTTTCACAAAACCGTGCTCGGCGGCCAGCGCACGCACCTCGGTCTTGGTAAGGTCGCCCAACGGGAAAAGGGTGCGGCTGAGATTTTCAGAAGTCAGCTTCCACAGGAAATAGGTCTGGTCCTTGAGGGTGTCCTTGCCTTTGCGAAGGAAACAGCGATTCCCCTCCCGGCCAATCCGTGCATAGTGGCCTGTGGCGAGCTTTTCGCAGCCCAACTCATCGGCCATCTGCAACAGCATTCCCCACTTGATGACGGGGTTGCAAAGCACACAGGGATTGGGGGTGCGGCATTGCAGGTATTCGTCGATGAAATTCTGGATGACGGTCTTGCGGAACGTGTCGCGGGCATCGAGGATATGGTGTTCGAAGCCGAGCTGCTCGGCGAGATGCTTCGCCTCGAAGATGGAGTCCACCGAGCAGCATCCCTTCTCGCGGGCCATACAGCTCTCGGTGATGGAGTCGAAGGTGCGGAAGGTGACACCCACCAGCTCATAGCCCTGCTCCTTCAGGAGCATCGCCGACACACCGCTGTCGATGCCGCCGCTCATAGCCATCAGCACGCGGGGGCCCCCGCCCTTTGACAGGCTCTTACCTGATTGCATTGTTTCTTCTGACCGCATACTCTTTATATTATAAATGTATCATCATTTCCCCTTGAACTGCAGCACGCAGAAGTTCTCGGGACGGAAAATCTCGTTGGCCACCTCCAAGATCTGTGGAGCCGTCACCGCCTCTATGTCGCGGATGCTCTCCTCTATCGTGTCCACCTCCTCAAAGAAGAGGGCCGTATGGCCGAGTGCCAGCATCTCGTTGAGCTGTGCCTCGTTGGAGAGCGCAATCTGGCCGACGAGCTGTTTCTTGGCATAATAGAGCTGCATCGTGCCCAACGCATTCTCCCTAAGCCGCTTGAGTTCCTTGAGAATCACCTCCATACACTGTTCGCGGTGATGCTCCTCGCAGCCGAAATAGACGGTAAAGAGCCCCGTGTCGGAGAAAGAGGTGTAGTTGGATTCCAGCGCGTAAGCCAGTCCACGCTTTTCACGCACGGCCACATTGAGGCGGGTGTTCATACCCTGCCCGCCCAGCAGGTTGTTGAGCAGCAGGAAGGGCACGCGGGCGTCGTCACGGATGGAGTAGGCCGGACATCCCAGCATCACGTTGGTTTGGGCGTTCTTTTTGTGCACGGAGACCTCCCGAGGAGTGTAGTCCGTGAAGGGCTGGCGCAAGCGAGGGGTATTGGGGATAGTCTCCCCTCCAAAATAACGCTCACAAAGGCGCACCAAGCGGTCGGTTTTGATCTTGCCCACCGATGAGAGCACCACATTGTCGAGGGTGTAGTTCCGCCCGATGAATTCCAATATCGCCTCACGGCGCATCCGGCGCACACTGGCCGCTGTGCCCAAGATATTTTTGCCCAACGGATGGCCGGCAAACACCAAATCCTCGAAATCATCGAAGATCAGTTCGGAGGGGGAATCCTTGTAGTAGTTGATCTCCTCCAGCACCACCGTCTTTTCCTTTTCCAGTTCTTTTTCGGGAAAGGTGGCGTGGAAGAAGATGTCGGAAAGCAGTTCCACCGCTCGGGGGTACTCCGAAGAGACGAACGAGGAGTGGAAGTAGGTCTCCTCCTTGGAGGTGGAGGCGTTAAGGTCGCCACCCACCGCTTCCATACGGCTGATGACCCGGTAGGCGTTACGCTTCTTCGTCCCCTTGAATATGGTATGCTCCACAAAATGGGCCAAGCCCATCTGTTTGGACGACTCGTCGCGGGTGCCGGCATTCACCAGCACGCCGAAATGGGAAATGGGGGAATCGGTCTCCTTATGGATCAGTCGCAGGCCGTTTCGCAGTCTTATAACACGATGCGGCATTGTTCGATGGTAACCTTTTGGATCGTATTGATGGTGGCAGGATCGTTGGGAAGGCTGACACGGATGTAGTTGTCGGTGAAGCCGAAGAGCTGGTCATCCACCGCCTCGCTCTCCACCAGCACGGGACGGGTTTGTCCCTCGCATTGCGAATAGAAGGCCAGTTTCTTGGCGTGCGAAAGCTCGAGCAGTCTTTCGGTGCGCTCGTGTTTCACATCATCCGACACCTGTTCCTCGATGAGATTGGCGTGTGTGCGGGGGCGACGCGAGTACGGAAAGACGTGCATATAGCTGATGGGCAGCTGCTCGAGGAAGTGGTAGGTCTCCTCGAACTCCTCGTCCGTCTCGCCCGGGAAGCCGGCGATGACGTCGCAGGCCACACAGGCGTCGGGCATCAGCTTCTTGATGAGCATCACCTTCTCGGCATACTCCTGGGTGGTGTAGCGCCGGCGCATCGCGGAGAGCACGCGGTCGCAGCCCGCCTGGAGCGGCAGGTGGAAATGCGGCATCAGGATGGGGGACTTGGCCACCAGACGGATAATCTCCGGGGAGAGCAGCTCCGGCTCGATGGAGGAGATGCGCACCCGCTCGATAGCATTTTGCTTGACGATGGCCTTGAGCAGCTTGAGGAGATTCTCCTTGGTGCCCTTGCCAAAGTCGCCCACGTTCACACCCGTGAGGTTCACCTCGTGCAGACCGGAGTCGGCGATATTCTGGATGTTTTTGAGCACATTCTCGATGGTGTCGCTGCGGCTCTTGCCACGGGCAATCCAGACCGTGCAGTAGGTGCAGTGACTGTTGCAGCCGTCCTGGATCTTCAGGAACGAGCGCGTGCGGTCGTGCGTCGAGTAGGCGTCGAAGAAATTGGGCACCGGCTGGGGCTCCTGTTGCAGGATGAAATCTACACAACTCATCTTGTTGGAGCTGCCGAAGACCTTGATGACACCCGACCAGCGTTCGAGAAGCTCCGGCTTGAGAGCGCTGTAGCAGCCCACAACCACGATGGAGGCCAGCGGGTTGTCGCGATGCAACTTGGAGGCCAGGTTGCGGGTTTTCTTCTCGGCCGACTGGGTCACGGCGCAGGTGTTGAGCACGATAATCTCAGGAATGCCGCCCTGATGCCAGCCGTTGGCCTCCAGCTTGGCCGCGATGGCCGCCGACTCGCTATAGTTCAGTTTGCAACCTAAGGTGTGGATCTCGAAGTTTTTCATATCCGCAGAGTTATTTATTAGGGTGGTAAGGTGGATAATCTAAGGAATAATGCAGTCCCCGGCTCTCTTTGCGCTCCATAGCGTGCTTGATGATGAGATAGCCCACGTTGATCATATTGCGCAATTCGCAAATCTCGGGATTGAGCACGGACTTCTTGTACAGGTCCTCGGTCTCGCGGTAGAGGATTTCGAGACGGTCGAAGGCGCGCTGCAGACGCAGGTTGGAGCGGACGATGCCCACATAGCTGCTCATAATGGTCTGCAGTTCCTTCTTGGACTGGGTGATGAGCACCATCTCCTCGTTGAGTACGGTGCCGTCGCTGTTCCAGTCGGGCACCTCCTGGCAGAAGCCGAGGGAGGGCAAAGTCTGGAGGGCCTTGAGGCAGGCACGGTGCGAGAAGACGAGAGCCTCAAGCAGGGAGTTGGATGCCAAGCGGTTAGCGCCGTGCAGTCCGGTGGAGGCACACTCGCCGGAGGCGTACAGGTTACGGATGGAGGTGGCGCCCCACTCGTCGGTCTGTATGCCGCCGCAGGAGTAGTGGGCCACGGGCACCACCGGGATCATCTCCTTGGTGATGTCGATGCCGATGCTGAGGCATTTGGCGTAGATATTGGGGAAATGGGCAAAAATCTCCTCTTTGGGGATGAGCGTGGTGTCGAGGTAAACGTGATCCACGCCCTGGCGTTTCATCTCGGAGTCGATGGCGCGGGCCACGATGTCACGGGGGGCAAGCGAGCCGCGTTCATCGTACTTCTCGACGAAGGAGTTGCCGGCCGCATCCTTGAGGATGGCACCGGCGCCGCGCATCGCCTCGGTGATGAGGAACGAAGGCGACTCCTTGGGGTTGTAGAGGGATGTGGGGTGGAACTGCACGAATTCCATACCGCGGACAGTGCCTTTGGCGCGATACACCATCGCCACACCGTCGCCGGTGGCCACCTTGGGGTTGGTGGTGTGTTCATAGACCATCCCCACGCCGCCGGTGGCCATCATCGTCACCTTGGCCAGCACGGTGGATATGTGGTTAGTGGCCGGGTTGAAGACGTAGGCGCCGTAGCAGGTGATGTCATTGGAGCGGCGGGTGACCTCGATGCCGAGGTGGTGTTGGGTAATGATTTCAAGGGCAATGCGGTTCTCGAGAATCTCGATGTTCTTGTTCCGCTTGGCGGCCTGGATGAGTTTCTCCTCAATCTCGTAGCCAGTGATGTCCTTATGGTGGAGCACTCTGAACTCGGAGTGGCCGCCCTCCTTGGCGAGGGCGAAGCTGCCGTCCTTGTTCTTGTCGAAATCGACGCCCCACTCCACGAGTTCCATCACCCGCTCGGTGGACTCGCGTATGGTGAGTTCCACAATATGGCGGTCGGAGAGCTCGTCGCCGGCCACCATCGTGTCCTGAATATGCTTCTCGTACGAGTCGGGCTGGTAAACCACGGAGGCGATGCCGCCCTGGGCGTAGCGGGTGGAGCCCTCGTCGATTTTCGACTTGGTGACCACGCACACCTTCCCGAAATTAGCGGCCTTCAGGGCGAAACAGAGCCCTGCCACACCAGAACCAACGACCAAAAAATCTACTTCTTTGCGCATTTTAGACATTATTTGAAATCGGTGGCAAAAATACAAAAAAATATTAAAACAATGAAGTGTTGTGGTTTAGACAATGGTTGGGAGTGAACAGTGACCGGTGAACGGTGAAGAGTGAACAGTGATCAGTGAAGAGTGATCAGTATGGGAGTGGGTGACGGAGTTTGTCACAGGAAGGCCATCCCCGTCGGGGGATACATATCTGTAGAGGGCATTTCCCCGCGTGCCCCCACATCCCCGATGCACGGGACGGTATGGTCGGCAACGGTTCTTAAAAAAAAGATTCTGGGGGATCACAAATCCATTTGGTCAAGGGTTGCGATAATAATAGCAGAGTGTCCCCAACACTTTTATGTGTTATTTCATAAGACCTTAAAAAAATTCGACCATCATAAACACAAGGATTTTTCAAATACGAATTATGGCAAAATTCAAGAGGCTCGAATGAATAATTATTTATGAACCTTGCATTTATGCTATCTTTTACATCGAAAAGAACACAATACAGAAATTCGCCGTGCATACTTTTGTAATATGTTACTTCAAAAGATGTGTCTATAATAATATGAGGACTTATAGCAAATGAAACAAAATTTTTTTTGTCTAGATGTTGGAAACATATGTATATAAAAGGACGACATATAATATGTCCATTCACATCCGTTGTATACCAATAATTATTTTTCAAGTATGAGTTTAAGGTATCCGTCAAAATGTGATGTATGTCTGTTGTATTCCTCGTGTCAGTGTCTTGGAAAGAAGATTTATGGTCACAGTTTACGAATATCAAGCTTAAAGCGGCTAATAATATTTTGACAGATATGTTTTTCATCTTCCTACATTAATAAACCGACGATAGTCATTGTTTATGTGTCGAATATATGCAGTTTTATTCACATTGAATAATCGGGTCGACTTTGGCATATATACATACATATTCGTCTTTGAGTTCGAACTTAAATATCCTCGATCTCCATACAATGAATTCTTTTCTGACTGATAATTATTGGGTTCGTTAGGGTGTGAATGAATACTTGTAATAGCCTTGCTGCCGAATTATCTATTTCCCATTCATCTTCCCCGTTAGGATCAATCACTTTTAAAGGGTTATTACTGCAATAAACATAGTTTGATTGATGAGGATATTTGTCACTCATCGGATCAATGCTCAGCCAGATGCTTAAGTCTCTGCTATAATAGCGTGAACCAAAGTAAGATAAGCCGGTTTCCGTGTCGCGTTCTTTTGCGGAGAAGGTGTAAGACGAGTGAACAGTGATCAGTGAACAGTGATTAGAAGAGGATTGGGCAAGGAAATGCGCTGCGGTGGCTACAACCGCCCATCCATCCCCGTCAGGGGATGCAGCTTGGTAGAATGTGGGAGGCTGAATAGATGGAATGCAGGCCGTAGGTCTGCAGGGCTCGGTAGCAGAGGCGCGACACGGGCCCACACGCACGCCGTAGGTGTGCGGGCATATGGAGCCGTCCGCGTCCTGCAGACGAGGTGCGGGGACGTAGGGGACGGGGCGATATGGACGGTCGTGGGTCATCGGCGGTTTTTTGAGGGGGCGAAGATACGAAAATTTGGGTTTGCGGGGCGTGCGAATTGGGCGGTTTCATCATAAGGTGAAGATATGGTCAGAAACGACGTTACCTGTATTTAGGAAAAGGGCGGCCCCTGGGATGATTGTTTTTCTCTTGTATATCAAAACCGACAGGATATATCCCTCTAAATATTTTTTTGTAGAAACGCTTGCGATTCCCATATTCTTTTTTATAAACTACATAACGCACCCAAGGAGGTTCTAACTCGTAGTGAATGTAGTATAAATGTTTTCTGACATTAATTTCGTTTATGATAACTATTCCAATCATCTTGAAAGTGCCCCACTCTAAAGTGTCACAATAGACGTGATGTTTGTATTTTTTATACCATCCTACAGGTTTATCATAAACATATTTTATGTAAACTTTTACAGAATCCTGAATATCCTCACACAAATTCCATATTTTGTCTTTGATAGAATACGATTTAAAATTGTTCCTCCAGTAATATATGATGGAATCTGGATATAGTTCTGATTCTACGCGAAACACGGTGTGCATGTTCAACGGCAACTTTCCGTTAACAAGCACAAAATAGTTTGGAGCATAGCAATGTGCCGCATCGTCAAACACAGCGGAATCTGATTGTGAAGACCCAGTAACAACTGCAACCGTAATAAACAAAAACGTTAATATATAATTTTTCATTTTTAATGATTGATTAAAATGGTTGTATGTCACGTCCCTTTCTACCTCCTCGGTTGACAATTCTTTCTGCGGCCTCAATACTTATAGAACAATTTGGATCATCCGTTTCTTTATTGCCATAAAAACACATTACGGACTTCCTGTTAATTAAGCAGCCTGAAGAATAGTCAAACTCACCGCTCGTTTTACCTACAATTATATTTTGGCTAAAACCAGTAAAACTATCCCAGTCTTTGTCACTCGGGTTTTCTGGTGATCGATAATTCTTTGTGCCTATCTCATCGTTTTTCCCCCAAGTGTGCAAATGAATAGATGTCCTACCTACACTGATTGGCAATTTAACATGATCATCGTAACCTTCTCCTTCTTTCAATTCTCCATCTGAATTGTAAGCTCCTCCGACTTCCTTTTTCCCTCCATTGTTTCCATTGCTATGAAACAAAGCTATAGCTGTTGCCAAATCTTTATATGTGGTAGTTTGAGAAATATTGATATTAGGATCATCTTTACTGACAGTTTTGCGATCTTTAATATAACTAGTAGAACTACCTTGCACAAGATAAACCATATTATCTTTAATTCCGTCTGTGCCTAAATAATTTCCATACAAATCATAAAAATCACCAACCTCTTCTCCGTTCGGATCCACCAGCTTCACCGGGTTGTCCGCGCAATACACATACGGGCTCAAAGACGGATATTTCCCACTCATCGGATCGACGCTGAGCCAAATGCTCAAATCGGAGCTGTAATAGCGTGAACCAAAGTAAGATAAGCCGGTTTCTGCGTCGCGTTCTTTTGCGGAGAAGGTGTAAGACGAGTGAACAGTGATCAGTGAACAGTGATTAGAAGAGGATTGGGCAAGGAAATGCGCTGCGGTGGCTACAACCGCCCATCCATCCCCGTCAGGGGATGCAGCTTGGTAGAATGTGGGAGGCTGAATAGATAGAATGCAGGCCGTAGGTCTGCAGGGCTCGGTAGCAAAGGCGGCACACGAACACACACGCACGCCGTAGGTGTGCGGGCACGTGTCTGGCTCCCGCGGGTCACACGGATCTGCGCGAAAGCTGTCCCCGGTGGGAATCTTCGGAAGTAACGGGTTATATGTGCGGGTGGCGGGCATAGATGTTTTGCAATGGGGCGAAGATAGGATTTTTTGGATTAACTTGCTGCCCGAATTTTTTTGGGGGGGGCATTATAATATTACAGAGGGTTAAATGAATTGTTTATGATTTTTTTCAGCCTTTGTTTGTTGCATTTTTTATGATAGCAAAGCCCGTCAAGGTTTGATGATAAATATACGTTGGTGTATTGGTTGTGATTTCCAACCGTGATTTGGTGTCTTTCTATGTGAACGATGTAATTCACAGTAGGACACAAAAACAGCAAGTGTTTTTTGAACTGAGGATACAACACAAAATAATATGATTCACCCTCACGGATTCTATTCCTGTGTTTTCGACTGGGCCACGACACAACAAGTCGTTCTTCTCCACCTTTGTTTTCTAAAATCAACTCATAATAGTCCACCTTATGGATTTGCTTTTTTAACTCATAATCTATGTAATCCAAACCTGAAACAATAGAAATTCTCTTGACGATAAAAGTGTCTCTTTCTATTTCAGCACATACTTTATATTTATATTTACCAATTGTTGAACTGTCCGTGCCATTTTCACATTGGCAAAATGTTTTTAGCGTAAATGCGACAAAAACAGATATTATTAATATGAATTTTGGGTGGCTCATTACTAATGTGTTATTAAACAATTTCAGAGGCAAAAATAGCATTTTTTTTGATTACACGTGAAAACGCGCCTTTTCAATCCGATGCTACAAAATATATATACAACAATAATTTTTAATCAAAATCACTTATGGCAACACCTTTCATCGATTTCAGACCCGCCGAGATCAGAGAACGCCATCTACAGAGATGTATCCCCTAACGGGGATATCTGGTCGCGCGGAACCTCCGCCACGCATCCCATTACCCCTCCACCTTCTGATCACTGTTTACTGATCACTGTTCACTGCCCACTCTCAACCACTACTCTAACTCTCCATTCTCAATTCTTCATTCTCAATTGGAATAACCCGACGTTTTTTGTATCTTTGCCGTCTCTAACCCGCAAAACAGGAACAATATGTTATTCAAGGACGTCCTGGTCGACCCAAAGACCAAGAAGCAGATTATCAACCAGATAAAGAACAACCGCGTGGGGCACGCGCAACTTTTCCAGTGCAAGCCCGGCAGTCACGCCTTCGCCCTGGCCGTGGCTATGGCCCAGTATATGAACTGCGAGCACCCCTCCGACGAGGACTCCTGCGGACAATGCGCCTCCTGCATCCAGTTCGAGAAACTCACCCACCCCGACCTGCACCTCTACTTCCCCAACAGCACCACGAAAAAGGTCAAGGAGGACAACGAATCCGCCCTGTTCATCGACGACTTCCGCAAGTTTGTTTTCCAAAACGACTATCATATTGAGATTCTGGACTGGCTTATACAGCTGGGGGGCGAGAACAAGCAGGCCACCATCAACATCCGCGACTGTGCCGACATCATCCGTCACAACAGCACTCGCTCCTATTCCGGCGGGTTCAAATTCTACATCCTGTGGTGCATCGACCGCATTTACCACGCTGCGGCGCCCAAGTTGCTCAAGACCCTCGAAGAGCCCGAGAACAAGTCGTTGTTCATCCTCATCTCCGAAAATCCCGAACAGATCCTGAGCACCATCCGTTCCCGCACCCAGCTGGTCAACATCCCTGCACTGACCCACGAGCAAATCACCAGCGCCCTGCACCAAAAATTCCCCGACATCGGGGAGCAGGCCGCCCGCGACATCGCCGTGCTCGCCGAAGGCGACTACAACAAGGCCATCCGGATCCACGAGGACGACTCCGACTTCAAAGCGTCGCTCCACGCCTTCGACATCATCCTGAGCAGCGCCCTGGCCTTCGCCCGTCAACAGCCTAACGAAGTGGTCCAATACGACAGCGTAATGGAAGAAGTGGGGGAAATCGTCGCCCAAGGCCGCGAGGGACAGAAAGACTTCATCTCCTTCTCCCTCCGTATGTTGCGCAACATACTGCTGGCAAGCACCTCCCACCCGGAGATGGCAAAAGTCACCTCCAGCGAGGCAACTGTCATAGAAAAATTCAAGGGTAAAATCAACCTCAAGCAAGTCTCCACACTGACCGAGGAATTCAACAAAGCCCAGTTCCACATCAGCCGGAACGGCAACTCCAGCCTCATCTTCACCGACCTCTTCTTCAAGATGGCCGATGCCCTTCGTTAGAACCGAAAAGTCGTCGCAACACCGCTATTTCCCGTTCCAACTTCCGCATCTGCTTGCGCAATTGCGGGTCCACATCCTGCCCTAACGTCTCAAGGTCCTCGATAAAGCCCTTGAGCCGGGACAACCTCTCTTCTTTATTTTGCAAATCATCCATTTTAATAATGCCATAAAAAACGTGAACCCTCTTATGTCTGCCATCAAGGCATCTGGAAGGCCTATCGACCAAACATAGAGAAGGGCTCACGTAAACGTGAGCAATGGTCTCTTGTCTTAGTCGAAAATTTTCCAGATTTTAGATGGTCAGACAAAAGCAATTGCTTTAGTATTTGCAGATAGGGTACCTTATAGGCGTTGTGTTTTAGTTTGTAATCAGTTTCATTAATCCATTTTGTTTTCTAACAATGTTTCAAGATGACTCATTGCTTCTTCTATAGTTATGGCGGCCGTCAACCGCTTCTTTCCTTCATACACGCACACCAATCCATTGGAGGCGCCCACGATGCCGTAGTCGGCGTCGGCCATCTCGCCGGGACCGTTCACGATACAGCCCATCACGCCGATCTTGAGACCGGGATGGCTGGAGAAACGCTCCTTCACCACGGACAGCACCGACTGTATGTCATACTGTGTGCGGCCGCAGGAGGGGCAGGATATGAACTCCGTCTTGCTCATCCGAATGCCGCAGGCCTGCAGAATGACCGCCTCCAACTCGGCACACTGAGCCTCCGTGAAATGGGGATTGGCCAGTTTCACGTCACGGATATGATGGCTGTAGTAGGCCAAGCCCGCCATCGCGGAGGCCTGTGCCACCCAGGTGTCATAGTCCTGTTCTTCCGAGGCAAATGTCAACGTCTGGTCTTGCACACTGCAGTCATTGACAGAGAGTTGCTGCACGGCACTGACCAGCTTGTGGGCAAACGGGGTCTCGTTCTCGGGCGGTTCCGTCAGCGAGACACGCACCGTGTCGCCCGTTCCCATCAGCAGCAGCGCACCGATGCCCGCCGCCGACTTCGCCCTGGCTTCCAGTCCGTTGCCCGCTTCCGTCACGCCGAGGTGCAGCGGATAGCTCCTCCCGCGGCGCTCCATCTCCTGATGCAACGTCAACGTGGCCTCCATCATCGTGTGCACGTTGGAGGACTTCATCGAGACCACCACTTTGTGAAAGTCGTAGTGCTCGCAGATGTCAAGCCACTCGAGGGCCGACTGCACCATCGCGTTGGGGGTATTGCCGTAGCGGCTCACAATCCGGTCGCAGAGCGAGCCGTGGTTGATGCCCAGGCGTATGGCAGTGCCGTGTTCCCGGCAGATGCGCAGCAAAGGTTCCGCGCGCAGGGCCATACGCTCCACTGCGGCGGCATATTCGGCATCAGAGAGGTCCAACTGGCTGAAATTGCGTTTGTCCACATAGTTGCCAGGGTTGATGCGCACTTTCTCCACAATCGAAGCCATCGCTTCCGCCACCTTCGGGTTGAAGTGCACGTCGGCCACCAGAGGCACGTCAATGCCCTCCGCCCGCAAGCGGTCACGGATGGCCCGCATAGCCTCCACCTCCTTGAGCGAGGGCACGGTAAGCCGCACCATCTGCGCCCCGGCATCGACCATACGGCCCACCTGAGCCACCGAAGCCGCCACATCGTTCGTGTCGGTGTTGGTCATAGACTGCACCACCACAGGGTTTTGGCCGCCTATGCACACATTGCCGATGTTGAAAGAGGTTTTGCTATTCATCTTGATTATAAAGATTCATAAAAACTATTGTTTCTGGCGGAAACCTTGGGCCTGCAACTCCACCAGGCAGTTGTCGCCGGTAACCAGATGATAACCGGAGGCCTTGTCCTTGATATATCCGATGATGGAGACGTTCTCCACCTTCTTGATCTTCTCAAAATCAGACTGCCGTATGGTGAACATCAGCTCATAGTCGTCGCCGCCGTTGAGGGCGGCCACGGTATGCACGATATCCAAATCCTTGAGAGTGACGAAGGTGAGTTCGGTCATCGGCAGTTTTTCCTCAAAGAGGTCGCAGCCCACCTGCGAGGCTTTGCAAATCTGCATAGCGGCGGCGGCGATGCCGTCAGACACGAGCGTCATCGTGGTGGGGAGGATATCCTCGCGGCGCAATGCCTCCACGATGTCGAGACGCGGCTCGGGCTTCAGCTGGCGGCGCAGGAGGTAATCCTTGCCCTCAAAGTCGGGCTGCACGCCGGGGTCGGCGAGGAACACCTTCTTCTCACGTTCGAGCAGGAGCAGACCCGTGTAGGCCGCGGCAAAGTCGCCGGAGACGCAGATCAGCTCGTTCTCCTTGGCGCCCTGGCGTGTGAGCAGGCGGGCGGGCTCGCACTCGCCCAAGGCCGTGATGGTGATCACCAGGTCCTTGCGAGAGGTGCCCAGGTCCAGGCCCACCACATCCACGTGGGCGTTCTCGCAACCGGCCCGGATGCCATCCAGCAGCTCGCTGACAGCCTTCAGGTCAAAGCGGTTGGAAACGCATACGTTGACCAGCAGCTGCGTGGGTATCGCGTTCATCCCCAGCAAGTCGGAAATGGCGATGGTAACCACCTTGTAGCCCAGATGGCACAGCGGCACATACGTCAGGTCAAAGTGGACATTTTCCAAGAACACCTTGGTGGAGGAGACCACATTCTCCTCCATCGGGGCGGTCACGGCGGCATCGTCGCCTATGCCCACGACCGTGGAGCCGTTCTCCGTGTCGAAAAACTTGGCGAACTCCTCTATAAGCTCATATTTGCCGAGCTTCGGGGCCTCTTTTTGGGTCATATCGTCTTCCATAATCTATTGGGGGTCTTGATTAATCGAAATAAGGTCTGAGAACCGGGCATTCACGAATGCGGCCAACGCTTCAGCGTTGACCTCCACCTGGTAGCCCACCTTTCCGGCACTGCAACAGATGGTGTCGAACAGGGTGGCGCTCTCCTCGATGAAGGTCGGGAAGGGCTTCTTCATCCCCACGGGCGAGCAACCGCCGTGGATGTAGCCCGTGAGAGGCAGGAGTTCCTTCTGCTTGATCATCTGGATGCTCTTCACGCCGGCGGCCTTGGCGGCCTTCTTCAGGTCAAGGGTGGCACAAACGGGGATGACGAACACATAATGCCCGCCATCATTGCCCACGGTCACGAGGGTCTTGAACACCTGCATAGGATCTTCACCCAGCAACTGCGCAATCGTCTCCCCGTCGGTTATGCTGTTGTCATAATCGTGCGGCACAAAGTCAATGCCGTGCTGGGCGAGAAGGCGCATCACATTGGTCTTTTCCATAACAGGGTCAAAAATGCCCGGACAATGAATCCGGGCGTTCGCAACGGTCCTCGAAGACCGGATTATACATTATTATTATACTATTATATTTCTACCAAGCTCTTGCCCCTATCGGGGCTGCTCAAGGTAAGCCATCACCTTTATCTCAAACGGTCGGCGGCGTGCACCAGGGCCTCGTCTTTCTTGATGAAACGATTGGCGAAGAACAGGCAGAGCGCCTCCACAAAAATCAGCACCAGCAGCACCGCCTTGTGGGCGAACTGGAACTCAAAGCCCACCTGTTTCAAGGTGAAATACTTCTTGAAGATGATGTCGGGGCACACCCACAGCATCACCATCAGCGTCACCAGATAGACAATCATCGTGATGGAGACGATCTGGATCTGGCGGACGCGGTTCTTGTAGCTGAAGAGGGCGATGAGGGAGAGACCGGAGCAGAGCAGCAGGCAAAGGGCCACATAGTAAAGGCGGATCACCGCGTGGCCGTCCGGGATATTGTATTTCAGGACCAAAGAGTTATATACGAACTGGCTTTCGGGAGTGTTCACAAAGCCAATAGGGATGAAAAGCAGCACCACCGGAATGATGGCAGCCACCAACAGGAAAATGGATTGGATTCGTTGTATCATTATTGAATTATCGGTTTGAAATGGTTTTTGTTAGTATTGTTATCACCCACTACTGGAACGTCTTGTTCAGGGTAATGGTCGGCAACTTGACGCTATTCTCCTTCGTGCCGGCATACGGCGTGAGCTTGATTTTTACATTGGACTCCTTGCCATTGCCATAATCCGTCAGGTTACGGGTGAAGTTGACCACATCGCCCACCTGCCCGTTCTTGATGATGCTCACGATGTCAGCCTTGATGGGAACAGGTATCGTTTGGATGCTGTTGGGATTGATGGTGTAGGTGTGGTTCTTGTTCTGGCCCGAGGCGAGCGGGGAGTTTTCAAGCAACAGGTCGTAGTCGAACGCGAAGAGCTTGGCAGGGTTCGGGGTCTCGTTCTTGACATTCACATTGACGTTGGCGGAGACGGCGAAATCACGGTTCGCGATAGCTGTGGCCGCCTTCTGCAAATGGGAGAAGGAGAGGTCGGAGACATTGCGGATGTTGCTCAGGTTGATGCCTGCCCACGTGATATCGGAGATGTTGGCCAGGTTGAACTTACAGTTCACCAGGTTGACAAGTTGGGTAAGAGCCGCGCAACCTGCAAAGAGGACGGAGGCGGTAGCCATCAATACGATAAGGGTTTTCTTCAGTGCTTTCATATTCTAAAAGATTAAAATGTTAAGTATTGAGCACCCTGCCGTCCTGAAGCTGGATTTTGCGGTCGGACAGAGAGGCAAGTTCTTCGTTATGGGTGACGATGATGAAGGTTTGGTGGAATTGGTCGCGCAGGTCGAAAAAGAGCTGGTGCAGTTTCTTGGCGTTGTCAGTGTCGAGGTTGCCGGAGGGCTCGTCGGCGAGGATGAGTTCCGGGTTGTTCATCAGGGCACGGGCCACGGCCACGCGCTGCTGCTCGCCGCCGGAGAGCTGCGAGGGCTTGTGCTCGGCACGCTCCTTGAGTTTGAGGAAGTCGAGCAGCTCCATAGCGTGCTGCAGGGCCTCTCTCCTACCCTTTCCCGCAATCATCGCCGGCAGGGCCACGTTCTCCGCCGCCGTGAACTCGGGCAGCAGATGGTGGAACTGATAGACAAAGCCGATGTGACGGTTGCGGAACTCCGACAGCTGGTCGTCGCCCAGCTTGCCCAGATGGGTGCCGTCGATGACGATTTCACCGCTGTCGGGGCGGTCAAGCGTGCCTATGAGATGCAACAAGGTGGACTTGCCGGCCCCGGAAGGGCCGACAATGGTGACCACCTTGGAGTTCTCGATCGTGAGATTGATGCCCTGAAGCACACGCAAGGTGCCGTAGCTCTTCTCAACGTTGCGGATTTCGATCATTATTTCTTGATTTCCTTGGCGAGACGCGCGGTGAGCAACGGCACCACCTTGTTCAGGTCGCACACAATGCCCAGGTCGGCCACGCCGAAGATCGGGGCGAATTTGTCCTTGTTGACAGCAATGATGAGGTCAGACTCCTCCATACCGGCCAAATGCTGGATGGCACCGGAAATACCCAGAGCCAAGTACAGGTCGGGACGGACGGTCTTGCCCGTCTGGCCCACCTGACGGTCGTGGTCCACGATACCGGCATCGACCATAGCACGGGAAGAGGAGACTTCGCCGTTGGGGAAGGTGGCTGCCAGGTCGTGCAGCTTGTCGAAGCCCTCCTTGCAGCCCACGCCACGTCCACCGGAGACCAGGATCTTGGCCTCGGTGATGTCCATCTTGCCCTTGTCGTCCTTCACATTCTTCACCAGACGCACTTTGAACTTGGAGGCGTCGAAGGTGGGTTTGAAGTCGATAACCTCGCCCTTGCGGGAAGCGTCGCGGCTGATGCGCTGCATCACGCCCGGACGCACGGTGCTCATCTGCGGACGATGGTTGGTACACATAATAGTAGCCATCAGGTTGCCACCGAAAGCGGGACGGGTCATCATCAGCTCACCCTCCTCGGAGATTTCCAGACGGGTGCAGTCGGCGGTCAAGCCGGTGTTGAGATGGCAGGCCAAGCGCGGGGCCAGGTCACGGCCGATGGTAGTGGCCCCAATCATCAGGATGCTGGGGTTGTATTTCATCACCACTTGGTGAATGGCTTGGGCGTATTGCTCGGTCAGATAGTCCTTCAATTCGGGCTCGTCGATGCAGATCACCTCGTCGGCGCCGTATTCGATGAGCATCTGGGCCTGGTTGCGGATTCCTTGGCCAGCCAGGATGGCGACGACCTTCTCGTTCAGCACACCAGCCAGCTCGTGGGCTTTGCCCAGCAATTCCAACGCCACGTTTTGAACGACGCCCTCGCGCTGTTCGGCAAATACAAATATGTTCTTATAATCAGATTTTTCCATAGTGCGTTCGTTCTTTTAGATGATGAATTTTTCTTTCAATTTGCTGACAATAAGCTCAACAGCCTCCTCGGCATCGACTTCGTACAATTGGCCGGGGGTCTTCTGGGGCTTGGTGAAGGACTTCTTCACGCGGGTGGGCGAACCGGAGAGACCGAGACGGGACTGGTCCACGTCGATTTGGTCGGCGTTCCAGACTTCCACTTCGCGGTCGAAGGCTTCCATAATGCCCTTGACGCTCATATAGCGGGGCTGGTTGGCGGTGGCCAGGACGGTCAGCACGCAGGGAGCCTCCACCTCGAGGATTTGGTGGCCCTCTTCGGTCTCCTTGGTCACGGTGCAGAGCTTGCCGTTGACGGAGAGGTCGGTGACGTAGGTCACCTGGGGCAGGTCGAGGTGCTGGGCCAGGGAGACGGGCACCTGGGCGGTGTCGCCGTCGATGGCCTGGCGGCCGCAGATGATGAGGTCGTAGTCGAGGGTCTTGAGTGCGCCGGCGAGAGCGTAGGAGGTAGCCAGCGTGTCGGCGCCGGCGAAGCGGCGGTCGCTGAGGATGATGGCGCGGTCGGCGCCCATCGCGAAGGCCTCGCGGCAGATGGCGTCGGCTTGCGGCGGACCCATCGTGATGACGGTCACGTGCGCGCCGAGCTGGTCTTTCAGACGGAGGGCCATCTCAAGGCCGCCCTTGTCGTCGGGATTCATAATGGAGGGAACACCGTCGCGGATCAGCGTGCCCGTTTCCGGGTTGATTTTGATCACGTTCGTGTTCGGGACTTGTTTTATGCAAACTATGATTTTCATATTGTAAAATTTCTTGGTTTATTTGAACAACTTGCCGGCGATGACCATACGCTGCACTTCGGAGGTGCCTTCGTAGATCTCGGTGATCTTGGCATCGCGCATCATTCTTTCGATTTCATACTCGCGGGTGTAGCCGTAGCCGCCGTGGAACTGGAGGCACTTGGTGGTCACCTCCATCGCGGTCTCAGCGGCGAAGAGCTTGGCCATAGCCGCATCAACGGAATACGGGAGGTGCATATCCTTCTTGTAGGCGGCCTGACGCACGAGCAGGCGGGCAGCCTGCACGCGGGTCTCGAGGTTGGCCATCTGGAACTGCGTGTTCTGGAAGGCGGCGATGGCCTTGCCGAACTGCTTGCGCTCCTTGGTGTATTTGACGGTCACATCCATAGCGCCCTGGGCGATGCCGAGGGCCTGGGAGGCGATACCGATACGGCCGCCGTCGAGCGTCATCATAGCGATCTTGAAGCCCTTGCCGAGCTCACCCAAGAGGTTGGCCTTGGGAATGCGGCAGTTTTCAAAGATCAGCTCGCAGGTGGCGGAGCCGCGGATACCCAATTTCTTCTCCTTCTTGCCGATGGAGAATCCCGGGGTGTCCTTCTCCACGATGAAGGCGCTGATGCCCTTGGTGCCCTTCGACTTGTCGGTCATCGCCATAATCACATAGACGTGGGCGTAGCCGGCGTTGGTGATGAAAATCTTGCTGCCGTTGAGCACCCACTCCTCGCCGTCAAGCACGGCCGTGGTCTGCTGCATAGCGGCGTCGGTGCCGGCGTTGGGCTCGGTCAGGCCGAAGGCGCCGATCCACTCGCCGGAGGCAAGCTTGGGCAGGTATTTCTGTTTCTGTTCCTCCGTGCCGAACTCCAAAATCGGGTTCATACAGAGGGAGGTATGTGCAGACACAATCACGCCGGTGGTGGCGCACACGCGGGAGAGCTCCTCCACGGCCATAATGTACATCTGGTTGGTGCCGCCCTGACCGCCGTATTCCACGGGGATGGGGATGCCCATAATGCCGATCTTGGCCATCTTCTGCACGGTCTCCATCGGGAAGCGCTCCTGTTCATCGACCTCTGCCGCCAACGGTTTGACCTCGTTCTCGGCAAATTCGCGAATCATCTGCAAGAAAAGTTCTTCTCTTTTGTTTAAGCTAAAATCCATTGTTGTGTGTTTATTCGTTTATTGTTTATTGTCGGTAGTGAACAGTGAGCAGTGAACAGTAAAATGACCAAAGAAGAAAGTGTTACCTAAATTTCTGATCACTGATCACTCATCACTGATCACCTAAAACTCATCACTAATCAAGTTGCATCGGTTTGAGATCCGGGGAGATGATGAGGGTGGCCTCAGTGGCGGCCTTCACGTCGTCAACGGTGAATTCGGGGTTGATTTCGGTGAGGACCAGTCCCTCCTTGGTGACCTTGATGACGCCCATCTCGGTGACGATGAGGCTGACGGCGTTCTTGGCGGTCAGCGGCAGGTTGCAGGAGTGCAGGATCTTGGGGTTGCCCTTCTGGGTGTGTTCCATCGCCACGATGACGGTCTTGGCCTGCATCAGGTCCATAGCGCCGCCCATACCGGCGACCAGTTTGCCGGGGACCATCCAGTTGGCGATGTCGCCGTTCTCGGCCACCTGCATAGCGCCGAGGATGGTCTTATCGACGTGACCACCTCTGACCATACAGAAGGAGTCGGCGGAGCTGAAGGAGACGGCACCGGGCTGTGCGGTGATGAAGCCGCCGCCGGAGTTGACGAGGTTGGGATCCTCCTGGCCCTCGGCGGGCGTGGGACCCATACCCAGCATACCGTTCTCGGTTTGCAGAATCACGTGGACGTCACTGGGCAGATAGTTCGGCACCATCGTCGGCAGACCGATACCCAAGTTGACAACGTCGCCGTCTTTCAATTCCTTAGCGACTCTTTTAGCAATGGTTTCTCTGATTTGAGCTTTATCCATAGTCATATATTTTAAAAAGTTAATACATAAAACAGATGCCCCATAAAGGGCGGGCAAAGATACAAAAAAAAGAGAAAGAAGAAATCTTTTATTTGTTGCAACATTTTTCTATAATAATTCGTCTTCGGTTTGTAACATTTCTACTTCTTTGTGCATCTATCCATAAAAAATAAACATAAAAATTATGAAGAAAACACTATTTTCTTGTTTTTTCTTATTGATTGCCAATCTATTGACGGCGCAATCCATTGTGGTCACCGTAGGCACCGAAACGACCAACGGCTATTACGCCCCTTTCAACCCCTACTATCATTACTCCTGGAACCAATGCATCTATAATGCATCGGAAATCGGTGTTTCCGGCGACATCACCTCCATCGCCTGGCATTGCGCGAACAACCAAAGTTCCCTGCAGTGCAGCGACATCACCATCTATATGGGAACCATCACCGACAGCACCCACACTCTCGGCACGGACTGGCTGCCGATGGACTCCCTCACGATGGTGTACCAGGGCCAGAATGTCATCATCGGAAACCAGACCGGGTGGAAAACCTTTTACCTAAACACGCCGTTCCATTACGACGGGACCCGCAACCTCGTGGTGGTCGTCTCCAAGACATCCGACGACAACTCCGCGCAGCGATGGAGCTTCACCAGCAAGGTCGATGCGTGTCTCTACCGGCAGAGCGACAACGACCCTACGTTTTCCTCCCACCCTGGGACCAACGGCGGCACCCTGTACTACGCCCGCGCCAACATCCAGTTGGGCATCGACACGCTGCCCGGCAACTGCGTCCGGCCCGAGAACCTGACCGCGGCCAACATCACCAACCACAGCGCCGACATCACCTGGCTCAATATGGGCAACGAGACCTCCTGGCAGGTGGTCTGCTTGCCGCAAGGCACTATGATAACGCCCTACGTTTACACCACGACCGTGACAACCACCGCCTATACCCTCAACAACCTCTTCCCCAATACGGGCTATGACTTTTATGTCAGGGCTGTGTGCGGCACCAACGACTACAGCACTTGGAACCACATCCCCATCCACACCTTGAGCGACAACGTGGCGAACGTCCCCTATTTCTGCGATTTCGAGGACACGGCGGAGACCAACCGCTGGGTGCTGAATCCCAACCCCGGCACCAATGACTGGGCCATCGGCAGCGCCACGCACGAGGGTCCCGGCACCGGGCATTCGATGTACATCTCCAACGACAATGGCGCGACGAACTTCTACGACGGCAACAGCGAGAGCAGCAGCTGGGCCTACCGCGACATCGACCTGCCCGCCGCCGCCCAATATGTCATCTCCTTCGACTGGAAAGGAATCGGAAGCTACAGCTCCAGCCCCACAGACTATATGCAGGTCTTCATCGGAGACCCGACCTCCATCCCGGCCAGCAACGGCCTGCCGACCGGCCTCCATCCCATCGGCGGCTTCTTCTATGCACAAAACTCCTGGCAGCATTTCGAGGGCACCGTGGACTCCTCGTTTGCCGGCACCAAAAGACTCTATTTCCGCTGGGTAAACAACAGTTACAGCGCAAGCAACCCGCCTGCGGCCGTGGACAATGTGATGGTCACGAACACGAGCTGCGGCGCCCCGTACAACCTGACCCTGGACACGGTCACGGCCAACTCGGCGACCCTGTCGTGGCAATCCTTCTCCGCGAGCGACTCCCTTTGGGTGATCCGATACGGCACGTTCGGCACCGACCCCGACTCTATGGCCACCCTGCAGGCCACAACCACGACCTACACCATAACGGGGCTTACTGCGTCGCAAGCCTACGAGTGCTACGTAACCTCCTCCTGCGGCGGCGCACAGCGGCACATCACGTTCAAGACCGATTGCGGGCCCATCACTCAGTTGCCCGTCCGCACAGGTTTTGAAAGCGACACATTGTACACCACCCCCTACTGCTGGCACGCGCTCACTACGGAAAACACCAATTGCTATGTTACTACCACCGAACCCTACGAGGGCAACGCCTCGCTCTTCATACCCAACAGCTGTTACGTTTCCCTGCCTGTCATCGGCGGCAATCTGGCTATGAACAACCTGCAAATCGGAGGCTGGATCGTTTCTTCAAGCTCGTCCACTCCGACGCAGCTCATCGTCGGCATAATGAGCGATCCTGACGACTACAGCACCTTTGTCGCCGTTGACACCGTGAACATCGGCAACTCATTCCAGTTCTTCGAGGTCAACACAGCCAACTACACGGGCTACGGCCATTATCTGTCCCTGAACGCGACGGGCTATTCCTGCTATCTTGACAATGTGGAATTAAGCACGATTCCGCCGTGTCCACGTCCCTTGGACGTGACCGTGGACAGCACCACGTTGAGCTCGGTCTATCTCTCCTGGACGGAAACGGGCACGGCCACATCGTGGCGCGTCACCTACGGGCCGCAGGGCTTCACACCCGGAGGGGCCAACAGCAGCACGGTGACGGCATCGGCCACCCATACGGTCATCCCCAACATCCCCGCCGCCATCCCTTACGACTTCTACGTGCAAGCCGACTGCGGCGGTCAATACAGCCTGTACTCAGTTCCTGCCACCGGTGCCACCGGAGGGTTCAATATACCCACGACAGGTACCGTTACGCTGAACACTTGCAGCGCCATCCTCTATGATGACGGCGGTGTCAATGGAGATTACTCCATCAATTGCAACGCCACCGTCGTTCTCCAGCCCAGCAGTCCCAACAGCGTGATGACCATTTCCGGCACTATCAATCTTGAAAACAACTACGACTTTATATATGTATATGAAGGAACCAGTGCCACGGGGACCCCGCTCTACACGGGAACCGGAACGACCGTTATGCCCACCATCGTCTCCGCCTCCGGCCCGCTGACGGTCAAGTTCACGTCCGACTACGCTATCGTCAAATCGGGTTTCGAGCTGACCGTCCAATGCCAGCAGGCCCCGAGCTGCGCCACGCCGTCCAATATGCGCATCATCGCGACGGAAGCCAACAGTCTGACGCTCACCTGGACAGAAAACGGCACCGCCACGCAGTGGGACATCTATTACGGAAAGCAGATGAACAGTTTCACGCCGGATTTGAACTACCCCAATATGACGGTCACCACGGACACCATCACCGTCACCGGATTATGGGTGGGCACCACCTACGACTTCTATGTGCGGGCCAACTGCGGGGTCAATACCAGCGCTCTCTCCAGCGTCTTCTCCGCCGTCCCGGGCCGTGTCTTTATGCCGCATACCGGCACAACCTCTATGGTGATGTGCTCGGGCGATCTCTTCGACGACGGCGGGTTCTCCGGCAACTACTCCAGCAACTGCAACGGTGAGTTGATTATCTATCCCAGCACCCCCGGTGCTGCGGCCAGCCTGAGTGGGGATTACCGGATGGCGTATGGCGACACTTTACGTATTTTCGACGGCGCAGGAACCAGCGGCAATATGCTCTTTCACCAATACGGCAATATGTCCTCCTACCAAAATCTGCCCAGCACCGTTTCCACGACAGGGCCGCTGACCATCCAGTTGAAATCCGACAACGGAACAACCGCGGCTGGATTCCATTTCTCTGTATCCTGCGTCACCTGCATTCCGCCTATTCCTGCCGTTGACCACTTGGACAGCACATTCGTCAGCCTCCATTGGAGCGACCTCGGCGGAGCGCAGACCGAATGGGAAATTGCTTACGGTCCAACCGGTTTCAACGTTAACAACGCCACGCCCATCATTGTGACGACCAACTCCCCCACATTGACCGGCCTGACGCCCGATATGGTTTACGACTGCTACGTGCGCACCCGCTGCGGTGCCTCGGATCACAGCACCTGGGGGATGGTGACATTCCACACAATGCCGGCTTCTCCTGCGCATATACCCTATTTTTGCGACTTCGAGGATTCCGTGATAAACAATGCGTGGATAATCTCCACCCACGGTCCCAATGAATGGTTCATCGGGAACACGGTCAACCAGGATATGAACGGCAGCAACTGCCTGTACATATCCAACGATGGGGGCGCCCACAACGAGTACAACATCCACTTCGCGGGGGTGAGCTGGGCTTACCGCGACATCTATTTCGACCCTGCGACGGAATACACCCTGTCGTTCGACTGGCGCGCTATGGGAGGCAACAACGCCTACCTGTCCGTCTATCTCGGCGACCCCGAGACCGTTGACCTTACGTACCCCTACGACAATCCGGCCAACTCCACCACATTGTTCGCCAAGCTGTACGGCCAAAGTTCGTGGCAAACCGCTACCTACACACTGAACTCCTCCTGGGCGGGCACCACCAAGCGGCTCTATTTCCGATGGGTTGGCGGCGATCCCAACGGGCAGAACCCGCCTGCCGCCATCGACAACCTTTCCATATTCACCGAGACCTGCGGGCAGCCCCAACAGGTGACGGCCTCCAACATCACCAGCACCACCGCACACATCGCCTGGACGCCTGCTGACAGTCTTGACACCGCCTGGGCCGTTGTGTACGGTCCTGTCGGTGTCGACCCCGACGCCCAAGTCCCGACCATTGTACACACTCCCGAGTTCGACATCTCGGGACTGAGTCCGATGCTACGCTATGAAGTCTATGTGCGGACCCAATGCGATGCAGGACAGCACTCAGTATGGTCCGTGATGTGCCCGTTCAACGCAGCCTGCGGGCCGATGGACCTGCCCTACTCCGACGACTTCTCCCTGTATCCGTCCAACGTCTATTTTCCGGAGTGCTGGCACATCCTCACCAATTACTCGAGCAATCCCACCATTTTCCACTCATCAGCGGCTCAATATCTGATGGTGCCGGGAAACAACAACTCCTACTGTTTTGTCATCCTTCCGGAAGTCTCCAGCCTGTACGCCTCCAACAACCTGGAAGTCGATTACAGTATGCGCACGGGCAACGTCCAGAACTATATGGAGATCGGTATGATGACCGACTTCACCGACCCCTCCACCTTTGTGCCTTTGGACACGATGGTTAACGCCACCGACACGGCATTTGAGTCAGGCTACACCAGTTTTGCCTCCTACACCGGCAATGGACGCTATATCGCCTTCAAATGTGTGTTCCCGGCATCGGGCTTCATCCGGTTGGACGACATCTACGTCGGGTTCCTCCACGACCCCTACGACACCTGCGCCACGCCCCGGAACCTCACGGCGCAAAACCTGTCGGCCACCAGCACAATGTTGACCTGGACGCAGAATATGAATCTTGTCCAAGGTTGGGAGGTCTATTACCGCGCTATGGGCGACACCGCCTGGACAATCGTTCCCACCACGAGCACGAGCTACATCCTCACGGGACTTACTGAGAATGAACCTTACGAAGCCTTCGTCATCGCGCACTGTCTCTACGGGCTGGTCAGCACCTCCGACACCATCACATTCATACCCGTAGGCATTAGTGTCCATAACGAAAGTAATATCATCCTCTATCCGAATCCGACAAGCGGAAAAGTCAGGGTACAGAGTCTCGGCAACGGCATCAAAGAGGTGTCTGTGTACGACGTGACGGGCCGGCTGGTCATTCCCGCCCAAACGGGCACGCTACAAGACGAAACGACCGTTATCATTGATGCAGCGAACTTGCCCACCGGCATCTATTTTGCAAAGATTCTATTGGGAGATAATGTATGGATAACCAAACGGTTCATCAAACAATAATATCTATGGTAGAGACGCGGCGTGCCGCGTCTCTTTTTTTTTAGGCGTGCCGCGTCTCTTTTTTTACGGCGTGCAATAAGGATGTGGCCTAACGGCCAATCTCCCGTATTACTACCCCGGCCTACGGCCACCCCTTCTACAATAGAAGGGGAGTTTTGGTACGTCTGCACTTCAGTGCAGACAACAGAAATCAGGCGTGTTAGAGATCACCGTTTCATCAATCGGCGCGTCATTTTTTCGTTATTGGTCAGCACGTCGTAACCGCAGAAATCGACCCCCATTGAGGCGGCAATCTGCTGCAGTTCACGCATCTCATTGTCCTTTTTCAGGGTGAAGATGTACGAGTGGCACATCAGTCCGAGCAGGGCCTCCTTCAGGGCCGTGGCCTTATAGACAATCTCGTTGAAAAGGCGCTGGTTGGTGATGCCGCTCTTGCATTCGATGACCCGCAGCCGGTTGTCGCGGATAAAGACCACATCGAGTTCATTGTCGTGGGCCGTGTCGGTGCCCGCCACATGCACGCCCACGCGGATGTCGTCCACCGGCACCAGCTCGCGGATCTTGTTGTGGCAGAACTCCTCGAACCAGCCGCCCGTCAGGTAGCCGATCTCCTCTTTGGAGAGGAAACCGTCGTGTTCGGGCACGAAGTGGATAAAGCGGAGGAACCGGGCCAGGCCGGGCACGGAGGGCTCGCCGGTCACCCTGCCCCACTCCGCGTCCTCCACGCCGACACTCCGCTCGCTCTTGCGGTTCCGGTAGTGGAGGCGCAGTTTCTCGAGCACGTCGTGGTCGCGGCCGTCGAGTTTTCCCTGAGCATAGAAGGAGAACAGGGAGGAGGTGTAGGCCGCGCTGCGCAAGGGCTTGAAGGGGGTGTCGGCATCATTGCGCATCCTGTGCAGCGAAAGGTACTCCCCTATCCTCATCCGGTGACGGATGGGAAAGACCTGGTCGTCGTCATCGTCAATGCTGTTGTCGAAGATGGACTGCACGATGGTGTTGTCGCGCAGATTGACATAGAAGAAATCCGTGTGCAGGGCGGCGAAGGCCTGCTGCACAGCCAGGGCCATATAACGGCTGCCACCCGCGAGGTTGACACAATAGTGCTCGTCGGGGCGGAGTTCCGCGCGAAGGCGGCGACAGATGCGCTCGTAGGAGAATTCCTCCTCTTCCGTGAATACTACCTTCGACATCATCTCGGCGGGGAGCGACAGGAATCGCGAGATAAAGTCTATGTCGGAGCGTGCCGATTTGGAGGAGACAAACAGCAGCTTGTCGCCAGGCTGATACTTCTCTTTTATGAAGAGGTATGCCGGCACGGGGCTCTCCTGCGAGAGAATGTTCACGATGGTCTTGGATGTCGGGGATTCATTCATCGTTCAGTTTCTTTATATTATTGACAATAAACGCATTTGTGCCCCTTAAAGGAGCACTTTCTTCGCCTGCAAAGATAAAAAACAATATGATACAATAATCTTTTTTCTCTTGCGTTTTGAAAACTTGATTTTCAAAAACCTTAAAACCATTTTTATGAAAGACAAAAAGAAATCCCCTTCTCCATTCCGCTATTCCGCCATCCTGAGCATAGCGCTTTGTTTTCTGATGCTCAGCACAGTTTCCTGCCACAAGAAGCCCACCATTCGCACCGTCAAGGTCATTTCCGAGTGTTATGACAACCAAGACTACGAATCTTCCTGGGACTGGCTTGAGCAAGAATCCCAGCCGCCTCTTTTGAGCAGCATCACACAATCGCTGAGCGGGACTGTTTACTTCAAGGATTTGTATGAGTATGATGACCAGCGACTCGTCCGCATCTACAGGGACCTCTCTTACATGTCCCCCTTCGAGGCGGTTTTCGGATATGACAACCGGGGCCGTGTCGCCACAGAAACCCTGAACTACAACGGGGAGTTTATCGGCAAAGCCACCTTCACCTACAACGACCGAGACCAGATTGTGAAGGCCGACTACCAGATAAACGACGACTACACCAAGCGGCAGCTTCATGTTGCCCCCTGGCACAAAGCCGCCCACAAAGCCATCGTCGAACGGCTGAAGAGGATGAAGAAGGACGCCAAGGGGACCTTCAACGTCCACGTGGATTATGTTTACGAAGGGAGCAACCTTGTCTTAGAGACCTGGGATTATGATGGCGTGCAAGATATCATCACCTACACTTACGACAACGCCGTCAATCCCTTCAAGGACCTCTGGTCGCTGAATGAAGAGCTGGTGATCTATCCCGACCTGGTATCGGCCAACAATGTTTTGATCACGACCTTAAATGAAGACGGGGACATTGACACCGAAAGCAACACTTATCTGTACGATGAAGAGAACTATCCTGTCGCCATCATCCAAAGCTACTTTGAGAGCGACACCATTCGATGGTATTACAAACAGCTCCAATACAAGGAGTTGGATCCAAAATAGTCCATAGAACCCATCGGGTAAAAAAAAGCGGGGAGAGCGGTACGCTCCCCGCTTTTTTTTGTACTTTTGCAGCCGCTCAAAAACGAACTTTAATATACGATATGACACTCATCAAGTCCATTTCCGGAATCCGGGGCACCATCGGCGGCAATGCCGGTGACAATCTCACGCCCGTTGACATCATCGAACTCACCTCGGCCTTCGCCGCGTTCCTCCGCAAGGAGAAGCCCGAAGGGAAGCTCACCATTGTGGTGGGCCGTGACGCCCGCGTCTCGGGCGATATGGTCAGCCGTCTGGTGTGCGGCACCCTCCAGGGAATGGGGGCCGATGTCATCGACACCGGGCTCTCCACCACCCCGACCACGGAGATGGCGGTGATCCACCACCAAGCCGACGGCGGCGTCATCGTGACCGCCTCCCACAACCCCGGCCAGTGGAATGCCCTCAAGCTGCTGAACAGCAAGGGCGAGTTCCTCTCGGGCGAGGACGGCCGCGAGCTGCAGGAGATTGCCGCGGCACAGCAGTTCCGTTACGCTGACGTCAAGAACCTCGGCGTGTACAGCACCTACAACAACTCCATCCAGGACCATATCGACGCCATACTCCGTCTCCCGCTGGTCAACCGCGACGCCATCGCCAAGGCCGACTTCTCGGTGATCATCGACACCATCAACTCCACGGGCGCCATCGCGCTGCCGCCGCTGCTCAAGCAGCTCGGCGTGAGGCGTGTCACCCTGCTTAACGACAAACCCAACGGCTTGTTCGCCCACAACCCGGAGCCCATCCCCGAAAACCTCTACGCCATCTCGGAAGCGATGCGCAACGAGCACTATGACATCGGCTTCGTGGTGGATCCCGACGTGGACCGTCTGGCCTTCATCAAGCCCGACGGCGAGATGTACGGTGAGGAGTACACGCTCGTCACCGTCGCCGACTACATCCTGCAGCACCAGAAGGGCAACACGGTCTCCAACCTCTCCTCCACACGCGCACTGCGCGACGTGAGCCGCAAGTACGGCGTGGAGTACAACGCCTCCGCCGTGGGCGAGGTCAACGTGGTGGAGATGATGAAAGCCACCAATGCTGTCATCGGCGGCGAGGGCAACGGCGGCGTCATCTACCCTGAGCTGCACTACGGCCGCGACGCCCTCGTGGGCATCGCCCTGATGCTCTCCTATATGGCCACCACCGGAATGTCGTGCGTAAAACTGCGTTCCCAATATCCCGACTACAAGATCTCCAAGAACAAAATCGAGCTGCGCGGCAATATGGACACCGCCAAAATCCTCGACAGCATCGCCTCCCGTTACGCCAGCTACGAGGTCAACCGCGCCGACGGCGTCAAGATCGACTTCGAGGACAGCTGGGTGCACGTGCGCAGCTCCAACACCGAGCCCATCCTGCGTATCTACTCCGAGGCCACAACCGAGTCCACCGCCGAGAACATCGCACAAAAAATCCTCCAGGACATCCGCGAAATCATCCAATAACCTCATCCTTGAACCTCATATTTTCCCACTATGCGCAATAAGAACCTGATTTCCCTTATTCTGTGCCTGCTTTTGGCAACGGGCCTCTGGGCACAACCTGCCCTCACCCCCGACATCCCGACAGTGAAAGGGTACCAGGTCAAAGTCAAGGATATTGATTCCTTCTACAAAAAAGCCAAGAACACCAGTCCCGGCAAGTTATATCTCATCGGCTGGTACGGCGCCAACAGCTACCTTCTCGACAGCGCCGTGGTACGCAAAGGCAAAGCCCTCTTCAAGAACAAGGCGGAAATCCCTTGCGGCGTATATGGAATGTTCGACGACAATATGATAGGATTGGGGGATATCATCCTTAACCATAACAACAAATTCACCTTCGATTTTACGGATTTCCACATTGAAGGTTCGGAAGAGAACCAGCAACTGCAGCAGTTCCGCCTCAAGGCCCAAAACATCCCCGTTGAGAATCTCTGCCGCGAGATGACGGAGACTATGCCCCAATCGTTCCTCAGCAAATTCGTGACGGCCACTTACGGTGCCAATGCGCTGGCCATCGGCGACCCGTCTATCCACGACCTATTGACCCAACAACTCTGCGCCACCGACCTGCAGGAGCCGAGACTGCTGTTCTCGCACGTCCCGGTATTCAGAATGATTGGAGACGATATCGAAGTAACGGTATTCCCCAATTCCGACTCCGTGATCCGCCATATCCGCTACCTCTTGGACCGCCCGATGTGCCAGCCCGTTCGCAACTATATCATCCGCACGCTTTTCAGCCGGCTGGATGTGCACAATCCCGACTACGACCCGGCCTTGGTGTATCTTTACGACCACTACGACCAGAGTTGGATTGACGAGGGCGACGCCCGCCGGTACAAGCGCAAAATCGACAACCTGCGCAAGATCATCCCGGGCGCGGAAATCCCCGAGCTCATATCCCACGACATCGACGGGAAGGCCCACTCCACCCTCGACATCAAGACGCACTACACCGTGCTCTGGTTCTGGGACCCCGACTGCGACCACTGCCAGGAGATGACCCCCATATTGCACAAAATGTACCAGGAGCACGCCAAGGATTACGACTACGAGGTGTTCGCCGTGGAGGTCAACGACGACTACGAGCGCTGGAAGGCCTTTTCCGACAAGCACCAGCTCTGGGACTGGACCAACCTGAGTACCTCGCGCGGAGAGCAGAACCTAGACTTCATTGAATATTTCGACATCATGACCACACCCGTGATGTTTTTAATCGACAACACCCAAAACCATACAATAATCGCACGACAAATCACGTTAGACAAGTTGCGTTCTTTTTTCAACAGTAAAAAATAAATCTCTTTATAAAAAATGAAAAAAAGCTATCTGCTCATTCTTGTTCTCTGCTGTTTCACTTTCGGCAATATTTATGCCCAGAGGGGAAAAAACACGCCCAAAACAGGTCACGAAATCGTTTTCAACATCAAGGATGCCAAAGACAAAATCATCTATTTGGTCATCCATTACAATGAAAAATTGATCTTGAAGGACTCCGTTGGGCCCACCTCGCCCGGCAAGTACGTCTTCAAAGGGCCTAAAGCCTACGACGACGGCCTCTACTCGCTGGTTTCGGAAGGCAAGAAGATGTACCTGAACTTCATCATCGACAACAACCAGTTCTTCACCTACAACCTGGACACCGCCGGCAACGTGGACATCTGCACCGTGGTCAACTCGCCGCAGAACGAGGAAATGTTGAAATTCCAACGCAAGACCTCACACGCCCAGAAGACCGCTATGGAGTGGAGCAAGAAGATGAAAGAGTTTGAAAAAGAGGGCAAGACGGACAGCGCCGAAGTGTATAAGGAAAAACTCAAGAACATCAACGGTGAAATGCAGGCGTTCATCCAGTCGCTCATCGACGCCCACCCCGACTACCTCTTCTCCAAGATGCAAAAGTCGTATCAGGAGATCGACGTGCCCAAATTCACCAAAGAGGACGGTTCCATCGACCAGGAAGCCCAGATTTACTACTACAGGGAACACTATTGGGACAACTTCGATCTCGGCGACCGTCGCTTCATCTACATCCCCTCCTTCGAGCCGAAGATGAAGGATTATTTCAAGAAATTGCTCTATTATCAGGAAGCCGACACCATCAACAAATACATTGATATGTTTTTGGCCAAGACGGAAAAAGACACCTTCATGTACCGTTACTGCTGCAGTTGGCTCACCTACGAGTTCGAAACCAGCAAGGTAATCGGCCACGACGCCGTCTTCTACCACATCGCCAAGACCAACCAACTGGCTGGCAAGTGCTACTGGCTGGATGAAGACCTGCTTGCCAAATACGAGAAGCGCATCAAGCGTATCGAGCCGATTCTCATCGGCAAGATTGCCCCGGAGCTGGTCATCCCCGACACCAACCTCTACGAAGACGCCCGGTTGTGGAAATCCTCATACCACCTGACAAAGCCCTACACCATACTCTGGTTCTACGACCCCAACTGCCCCACCTGCAAGAAAGAGGCCAAGGCCCTTTATCACGTGTATGATTCCTTGGAGACCATCGGCAAACGCAACTTCGACGTCTATGCCATCGGCAACGACGACACCATCGAAGCTTGGAAGAAATATGTCAAGGATAACAAATACCCGTGGACACAGGTCGGCGGCAACAAGGGCAACATCGACTATCTGGACTATTTCGGCATTTACGACACGGGTAACCCCGCAATGTTCGTCCTCAACTCCAAGCACGAGATCATCCTCAACAAGCGCATAGATATGCACAACTTGCCGCAGTTCCTTGAGGAGTACGAGAAAATAGAGGCCAAAAAGGCGGAACTGCATAAAAACTAAAGCAATAACATCTTTAAATAACATAAAATCCACATTCAAATGAAGGACATTTTTGAAAGACTAAAGGAATCCTCCGGTGGTCCTATCGGACAATATCGTGAACTCATTGACGGTTATTTCGCATTCCCGAAGCTGGAAGGCGAACTTGGCCCGCACATGCGTTTCAACGGCAAAGACGTGCTTTGCTGGAGCATCAACAACTATCTCGGCCTGGCCAACCATCCCGAGATCAGAAAAGCTGACGCGGAAGGCGCCGCCCGCTGGGGTATGGCCTATCCGATGGGCAGCCGTATGATGACCGGCCAAACCGCGCTGCACGAACAACTGGAAAGAGAGCTGGCCGACTTCGAGCACAAAGAGGCCGCCTTCGAGTTCAACTTCGGTTATCAGGGCATCCTCTCCACCATCGATTCCCTTGTCTGCCGCCACGACGTCATCGTGTATGACGCAGAGGCGCACGCCTGCCTGCTGGACGGCATCCGCCTGCACATCGGCAAGAAATTCAAATTCCGCCACAATGACATCAAGGACTGCGAGAGAGTGATGGCCAACGCCTGCAAGATCGCAGACGAGCAAGGCGGCGGAGTCCTGCTCATCACGGAAGGCGTGTTCGGTATGACCGGCGCCCTCGGTATCCTCGACCAGATTGCAGCCCTGAAGAAGAAATACCCGTTCCGCATCCTCATCGACGACGCCCACGGTTTCGGCGTGATGGGCCCGCACGGCAGAGGCACCTCCGAGCACTTCGGCGTGATGGACGACATCGACGTCTATATCGGCGCCTACGCCAAGTCAATGGCCACCGTCGGCGGCTTCGTCGCTTCCGAGAAAGCTATCATCAACTTCCTGCGCTACAATATGCGCTCCCAGATGTACGCCAAATCCCTCCCGATGCCCATCGTGGTGGGTTGCCTGAAACGTCTGGAAATCATCCGCAGCGAGGAGGGCGACAAACTCAGAGCCCATCTCTGGGAGATCACCCGCACCCTGCAGGAGGGCTTCCGCAAACTCGGCTACGAAATCGGACCCGCCGAGGCTTGTGTCACCCCGGTGCACCTGAAATGCGGTGTCAACCAGGCTGCCAACATCGCCGTTGACCTGAGAGAGAACTACAACATCTTCTGCTCTATCGTCACCTACCCTGTCATCCCTGCCGGAATGCTCATCTTCCGCATCATCCCCACCGCGGCCCACAGCCTCGAAGACGTGAACCGCACGCTGGATGCTTTCCGCGACATCAAGGAGAGACTGGCCCAGGGCGTGTACGACAAGCCCATTCCCGATATGAACCTCTTCAAGAAATAAACCAACCCTAACAGATAGCAAAGCACCTGTCTCGTCGCAGGTGCTTTTTTTTCATTATAGATCATAATAATGTCCGGCATCTACATCCACGTCCCCTTCTGCCTGAGCAAGTGCGTCTATTGCGGCTTCTACTCCGTGGCCCAGACGCGCGACAAGGAGATGTTTGTGCGGACCTTGTTGCAAGAGATAGACCTGCGGGCTCACTACATCGACCTTTCGAAAGCCCGCACCCTCTATTTCGGCGGCGGCACTCCCAGCCTGCTCACCCTAGACGAATTGGAGACCATTTTCCAGCATCTCGGGCGGCACTGTCGTCTTGAGAATCTGGAGGAAATCACCTTGGAGGCCAATCCCGAGCAACTCACGCCGGACTATTGCCGGGGGCTGCGCAGTTTGGGCATCAGCCGACTCAGCATCGGGGTGCAGTCGTTTGATGATGAAGTGCTGCGCTTTATGGGGCGGCGGCACACGGCGCGGCAGGCCATCGATGCGGTGGAAAACGCCAGCGCCGCCGGGTTCCGCAACCTCTCCATCGACCTCATCTTCGGGGTGGCGGAGCGCACCGACGCGCAATGGGAAGAGGACCTCCGCACGGCGCTTTCGCTGCCCATACAGCATCTCTCCTGCTATGCGCTCACCGCCGAGGAGAACAGCCGGCTCTACAAGCAAATACAGCAGGGGCGGCACGCGCCGGTAGACGACGAGCAGGCGGAGCGGCAATACAAACTCCTGCACAAATGTCTTGCCCCCACGGACTTCCGGCAGTACGAGGTCTCCAACTACTGCCTCCCAGGCTTCGAGTCGCGGCACAACAGCGCCTATTGGGACCACACGCCATACCTCGGGCTCGGTCCCGCCGCACACTCTTTCGACGGCGCGTCACGGCAGTGGAATGCGGCCAACCTGAAGCGATACAGGGAGAACGTGGCCCACGGCATCACCTGCGAGGAGCGGGAGGAGCTCTCCCCCGCCGACCTCTACAACGAGACGCTGCTACTGGCGCTCCGCACCCGCGAGGGCCTCGATTTGGAGGCATTGCACGCCCAATACGGCAACGAGAGGGCGCAGGGAATCTTGAACCACTTCCGGGAGCGCGTGCCCGCCGGCCAATACGAAAATGCCGCCGGCAAACTGAGACTCACCACAGAGGGGCTCTGGTTTGCCGACGGCATCGCCGAAGACTTGTTTATCGTTGATTAGAATCGGTATCCCACGTTGATGGAGAAGTTGAAATAGAGCGGATGGGTGTCCCATCTGTAGAACTGTTCTAACTCCTGTCGGTTTCCATTTTCATCTGGCTCTGCCGTGGTATAGAATGTTTCACCCTGTCCCCAACGATTCTGCAACTCGTCGTAAGGCAAATAGGTGCCAAATGCATCATAAGCACCTGCCGGGATTGGAAGGGGATCCTTGTAAAAGGCGTGAAAACCACCGAGAGTCAAATCCGTGAAGAAATAGAGTCTTTTAGCAGTGGTGGTGAAGCCTAAACGCAGCGTGCCGCCGGCACCCATCTTGTTGTCGGCCGTCCACGTGAACTTCTTGGGACGCTCCACGGTATTGTGGAAGCGCAAGTCAAGACCTGTACCCAGCATAAAGGCAACGCGGTTCTCGTAATCGCCCACCAGCATCAGCGGTCCGGCGCCGATGTGGAACGGTCCGTGTCCAAAGAAGGGCCATTTGAGCGAAATCATACCGCCCACGGCAATATTCTCTTTTTTCTTGGAAGGAATGGCGAAGTCAAATCCGGTGCACAATCCCACGTGCGTCAGGGTTTTCGGCTGGGAGGCGATTTCAAAATCAAGACCAGCGTTGACGCCCAGGAAGGCCTTCTTGCTATAAGAGACCACTTGTTCTTTCACCTCTTTCGTCTTTTCCACCACGGGAGCGGAGGAGCTGTTGTCGGTATAGTCGCCGATGGTCCAGCGCACGCGGCCCTGGTGGGCGCTCGGCACGTAGCAGGTCAGGTTCTGCCAGCGCTTGATGAGCTCCTGCGCCATTTTCTCAAACTGAGCCTCCACCTGGGAGAAATCGTCCAACAGCACAGGGTCTTGTGAGGAGATGCCTTGGAACACCTCTTTGTACAGTCTGTTGTCCTCAGACACATCGTTGCCCTTGACGGCAATGACGTGGCTCTTGAGGGACTTGCCGCCGATGTTGCGATTCACCACATTGTCGCGGATATACTGGAAATAGGGGTTGTCAAGACCGCGCTGGGGCACGCCGAGGCGCTCGTCCTTGGAATGGTTGTCATAGCCATCCGTGAAGGAGACCATACAAGCGTAGTCAAACTTCTCGCGCTCGTCGTTGGAGAGGCGAGCTACATAGTCGCCCACCATATCAGCACCCTTGCGCATAGCATAATACAGGGAGGTGTTATTGTACAAAGTCAGACCATTGATAAACTGAATCATCTTATCTTTGGAAGAGGCGGTAAGGGCCTCGATGTCGCGCACCATCTCGTCGGTGTTGCTCATCGTGTTGAATCCGATGATACCGATGCGGACGCTGCCGTCGGGGGATGCGTCGTAGAGGATGTCGAGGAACTTGATGGCACTGCTCTTCAGCTTGGCGAAGTTGGCGTCGCCGAGCGAGTTGCTGCAGTCGAGGATCAGCATCGCCACCATCACCTTGTCGGTCTCGAAGTTCTGCTGGGCATCCTTGACCTCGCTGTCGCGCTGCCAGCTGTAGTTCTTGCCGTTGTTCTGCCATTTCCAGAACTTGAGGCCGTCCTGGAAACCGTCGGGACAGTCGGTCGTGGCCTTCTCAAAGGTAAAGGAGATAGACTCGTCCTTCTCCACCACGCCACGCAACGTGTCGGGCACGGAGAAATAGATTCCCTTGGAGGAGATGTTGGTGAGGTTATAGACGAACTGGCCACCGGCGCCGCGGCTGATGGAGTAGTCGCCCTCAATGTAATACTTGGCTTTGTCGGCCTGTGCAAACGAGGCGACGACCGACAACACACACACCATTAAAAACAATATTCTTTTCATAATCGCAAAAATTTATTTCTAAACTCCAATAACAAACTTTTATTGCATAATAATCCAAAAAAGCGTAGCAAAGATATTCATATTGCAGCATTATAATATATAGAATAAAAAAAAATTGTTAACCGTCAAATCTGCATATCTTTTCGTATCTTCGCCCTTTAAAAACTCATTGCAATGAAGCATATTAAAACACTTATTATCTTACTGTTAGCGATTTTTTCAATTACAAGTTGCCAGAAAATAGAGCCCATTGCCGTTATTCCTGAGCCATCGGAATGCACTCAGAAGAAAGGGCATTTCTCCATTGACGAGCAAACCATCCTCTGCTTTGGGAACATTGGCGAGGAGGGGCGCGACATAATGAAGACCATCCGCGAGTCGTACCCGAAAAAATTCAAGGGGCTGCAGCCCAACCTGGGCGATGAGGAGAGCGCCGGAAAGAACAGCATTCTCTTTGCCATCAACGAGAAGCCCGACGAGACGCTGGGCGACGAGGGCTACACGCTGACCGTCACGCCGCGCAAGGTCGTGGCGAAGGCCAACACGGTGGCCGGACTTTTCTACGCCTACCAGACGCTGGTGCAGATGAGCTACGCCTCGCAGATTGCCGGCAACGGCCATTACAGCGTGCCCTGCGCCAAGATCAAGGACCACCCGCGCTTCGCCTACCGTGGCGCGCACCTCGACGTCTCCCGCCACTTCTTCGACGTGGACTACGTCAAGAAGTATCTGGATATGATGGCCTCCTACAAGCTCAACAAGTTCCACTGGCACTTGACCGATGACCACGGCTGGCGCATCCAGATTGACAAGTATCCCGCTCTGACCTCGAAGGGCGCCTGGCGGCCCGAGCGCTCGAAGTGGGACACGCTGCACCCGATGTCGCCCGACGAGCCGGCCACCTACGGCGGCTTCTTCACCAAGGACCAGGTGCGCGAGATTGTCGAATACGCCGCCGCCCGCAACATCGACGTGATTCCCGAAATTGAAATCCCCGGCCACTGCAGCGCCATCCTCTACGCCTATCCCCAATACGCCTGCGACAACTATCCCTACGTAGTGGCCGTCGGCCCCTACTGGCCGCCCAAGGCCATTATGTGCGCCGGCAACGACGACGTGCTCCGCTTCTACGAGGACGTGCTCGACGAAGTGGCCGAGCTCTTCCCCTACCCTTATATCCATATCGGTGGCGACGAGGCCTTCAACGACAACTGGCAGGTCTGCCCCAAATGCCAGCAACGCATCGCCGACAAGGGACTCAAAGACGAGATGGCTTTGCAGCAATGGCTGATGAACGAAATCGAGCAGCACCTGAAAACCATCGGCAAGAAGGCCATCATCTGGGATGACATCGTGTCGGAGGATATGGTCAACAAGTCCACCATTATGTGCTGGCAGGGACCGCAAGCCGCGATCATCGCCGCCAATCACGGCAACGACCTCATCCTCTGCCCCACCTCCCACTGCTACTTCAACTTCTACCAAAACGACCCTGACAAGGAGCCGCTGGCAATGACGGGACTCATCACCTTGGAGAAGGCCTACACCTTCGATCCGATGCCCGAAGGGCTGAGCGAAAAGGCACAGAAACACATCCTCGGCGGACAGTGCAACCTCTGGACCGAGTTCATCAACACCCCCAAGCAAGCCGACTATATGATCTATCCGCGCATCTGCGCGCTTGCCGAGTGCGTCTGGACCGACCCCGCACACAAAGATTGGAAGAAATTCCAGAACAAAGTGGAGATGCACACCGCTTACCGGAAAAAATAAAGAAAAAGGCGCCGTCTGGCGCCTTTTTCTTTTAGAATGTGATTGACCAATTATTCAGTCACCTCGAAGAACTCCGGCGAATTCCCGTAGTAACCGAAATTAAGGTGCTTGGTGTAACTGCTATGCACGAGAGAATCCTCATTGTGTTTCCCAGATGTGTTATCAAACTTGAAACGATAACGGAAATGATTACGGGACGCCAAAATCCCGTACGCATTCTCATTGTCCGAGACAAAATTAGTGTACTCCAAGCGGTCCTCAGATATGCCACCGCGCGGATGGCTGATATTGTAGTAGTTCTTGAAAACATCGTTGGCCATCCAAGCATCCACCTCCAGACAGTAATAAGGCCTGCCGTCCACCGTATCAATGTAGCGGACGACATTGGGGGTGGCCTCAATGCTTTGACCAATAAACCTCAGCAAGTCGGAAGTATGGAAACTATTGTACTGCAATTCGCCTACCGAATTGGGATAGATGAACGAACCGTTCATCCTTCTCTTGATGGTCTTATGGGAAACCGCATTCGTGTTGGTGTTCACCTCTATGTAATGGAATGTGATATAGAGGTCTCCAACGGCGACGTTATTATCGCGAGGTGTCCCGTTAATGCCAATAATGGTAAACTCCGGCGCAATGTCATCTTTTGAATTGAACGGGTTCTGGTTGATGTTGATCACCTGTGAAAATTTGCAATCGCCCACCAGTTTGGTCTCTGCATACACCTCTTCCCCACTGTTGAGTTGCTTTATAACAAGGCGGTACTTGCAGTTGGGGTTGAGTTGCCAAGTGGAATAATAGAGCAGTTGGCGCGGGTTGGAGAAATAGCCATCTTCCTTGCGCACCTGCGTGGTGGTGTCCAGCACCGCACTGCGCTGCAACACTCCGGATTGGCTGTATTCCTCCAAGCGGACCTCAACAGAATCTACATTATAATATATATTGTCCCAGTCGGAGGCCGCCACCAAGGCGTTTTCATCCGTCAGATACCCTCTGTACACCTTGAAATAATGCACCGGGTCGTTTATGTTGAGAATGCCGTAGGAAATGGTAATATTTTTGTACTCACCTGTCAAGTCGGGTTCATCGTGACAGGCAGACATCAGGATTGTTAAAGGGAAAAATGCGGCCAAAAGAAGGCGCAAGAGGCTATGTTTAGTCATAATCAGGTATTTCACGAATCCACGGGGTGCCCATACGCTCTCCCTTGTGGTTCGTCTTGTAGTTTTTGGTGAATTTTTCATTGAAGTAATAAGTCAGTCGCGCAGTAATCAAGTGGTTACGGAACTTCCTGTCCTCCAATTTGATATTGGCGGGATTGTAGCGATCTCTTTGGTCTATCACAAAACCCACCTGCATCTTGCGGATGGGCACCATCGACCACTCGTAGCGGATGCCAAGCGAGAGGTTCTTGTAGAGCCGGATATCGACATCGGCGAGCACCGACCAGTCGCTGGTCTTGTAGTCACCTGAACGGATGCCAACAGTACGGGTAAAGCCGTTGTATATCTCTTTGGCACGCACGAGGCGGCTCCAGGAGAAACCCGCGCCGAAAGAGAAACCAGTGCGTAAGTCCTCGTAATGGAACAAAACCGGCACCTGCACATAGTCGAGGGCTATCTGGCACTTCACTCTGGGATTGAACGGCACATTGCGGTCCACGTTTTCAAACATTGCCGGGGCGTAGTTGAGTGTGTCGAAATAACCAGGGCTGCAGTGCTTTCTCGAGCCTTTTTGGGCGTAGAGCAGCTCCACGGTCAAGTAGAGATTCTGTTTGCGGTTGACCGGCAGTTTGAGTCCGGGACCGGCATTGGCGCCCACCTTGTAAAAGCCGTGCACATCATCGCCCTCAATCTGGGATAAGTTCACGCCCGCAGACACAAAACCGATAAAACGCTGTGCCTCTGCACGATGAGCAAACAAGACCATCGCCATCAGACACAATATGGGATATAAAATCACTTTCTTCATAGAGAGGAAAAATTGCGGCGCGAAAATAACAAAAAAGGCCGACCACTCGGTCGGCCTTTTTTATCGTATTTCCAAAAGGATTATTTGCCTTCTTTTTCAAGGTCTTCCTTGAGGGATTGGAGCACGTCAAGGTCACCGAGCGTGGCTTTTTCCACGTTGCTCTCGTTGATCTTGGCGATTTCCTTGGCCTGCTTGCGGGCGCTCTCCTCTTTCATACGCTCCTCGTCATCCTTGGAGGCCTGCCAGGTCTTGGTGTGGGAGAGGTGAATCTTCTTGGCTTCCTTGGAGAAATCAACCACCATAAAGTCGAGCACTTCGTCAACCTTGGCGGTGGACTTGTCTTCCTTCACCAGATTGCGGTTGAAGGCGAAGCCCTCAATGCCGTAAGGCAGTGCCACGACAGCACCCTTGTCGTTGATGGAGGTGATGGTGCCCTGGTGCACGGAACCGATGGTGAACACGGTTTCGAAAACATCCCAAGGATTCTCCTCGAGTTGCTTGTGACCCAAGCTGAGACGACGGTTCTCGGTATCGACTTCAAGGACCACCACTTCGATGGGCTCACCAATCTTGGTGAACTCGGCGGGGTGCTTGATTTTCTTGGACCAGGAGAGGTCGGAGATGTGGATCAGGCCGTCCACGCCCTCTTCGAGTTCGACGAAAATGCCGAACGTGGTGAAGTTGCGGACCGTGGCGGTGTGCTTGGAACCCACCGGGTATTTGGTGAGGATGTCAGCCCAAGGATCGGGTTTGAGTTGCTTGATGCCGAGAGACATCTTGCGCTCCTCGCGGTTGAGGGTGAGAATGACAGCCTCGACTTCGTCGCCTTCCTTGAGGAACTTGTCGGCGGTGCGCAAGTGCTGAGACCAGGACATCTCGGAAACGTGGATCAAACCTTCCACGCCGGGGATGATCTCCACGAAAGCACCGTAGTCGGCGATGACGACGACCTTGCCCTTCACCTTGTCACCCACCTTCAAGTTGGGATCGAGATTGTCCCAAGGATGCGGGGTGAGTTGCTTCAGGCCGAGAGCGATACGCTTCTTGCCTTCGTCGAAGCCAAGGATAACGACATTGATCTTCTGATCGAGTTGGACAACCTCTTCGGGATTGGAAATACGGCCCCAAGAGAGGTCGGTGATGTGGATGAGACCGTCCACGCCGCCGAGATCGACGAATGCACCGTAAGAAACGATGTTCTTGACCGTACCTTCGAGGATCTGACCCTTTTCGAGCTTGCCGATGATCTCGTCCTTCTGGGCTTCGATTTCGGCCTCGATGAGAGCCTTGTGGGAAACCACCACGTTCTTGTACTCGTGGTTGATCTTGACCACCTTGAATTCCATCGTCTTGTCAACATAGATGTCATAGTCGCGGATGGGCTTGACATCGATCTGGGAGCCGGGCAGGAAGGCCTCGATGCCGAACACGTCGACGATCAAGCCGCCTTTGGTTTTGCCCTTGACATAACCGGTGATGATCTCCTGGTTGTCGTAAGCCTCGTTGACGCGCTGCCAAGATTTGAGGATGAGGGCGCGCTTGTGGGAGAGCTGGAGCTGGCCGTTGGCGTCTTCCTGGCTTTCCACATAGACTTCGATTTCGTCGCCGATCTTGAGATCGGGGTTGTAACGAAGCTCGGAGGCGTTGATGACACCGTCGGACTTGAAGCCGATGTTGACCACGATTTCGCGGGAGTTGATGGAAACGACCTTACCCATAATGACGGCGTTTTCGTCAACGGACTTGAAGGACTTGCTGTAGAGCTCTTCCAGTCTGGCTTTCTCGTCGGCGGAATATGCGGATTCCTCGTTGTCGATTTTATTCCAGTCAAAGTTCTCGAGAGAGCCGTACGCATTCTCGAATTCTCTCATCTTGCGCGGTCTGGGAGCGGGTTCAGCCACTTCAGCTGCGGGAGCAGCGGCTTCTGCAACCTGTTCTGCGGCTTCAGCCACGTTTTCCACCTGGTTTTCGACCTGTGCGGCCATCTCTTCGGCGTTGTTGATAATTTCTTCAGACATTGTTTTGTTGTCCTGATTTTCCCTGGACAAAGGGGGTTTAAAGTATGAAACATTGAGGTTAATATGTTGAAACTCAGCCGCAGAGCCTCTTGCGAAATGAGGGCGCAAAAATACTAAAAAAAACAATACGAAAAAAATATCCGCATTTTTTTCCAGATATTAAAAAAAAGTGTATTTTTGCAGCCTCAAAAACAGTGCGGGGTAGAGCAGTGGTAGCTCGTCGGGCTCATAACCCGGAGGTCGCAGGTTCGAGTCCTGCCCCCGCTACCAAAACAGAAACGACTCACAGAATCTGCGAGCCGTTTTTTTGTGTTCTGCCGGCATCCGCCAGTTGTGTTCCATTATTTATACTATTATATTTTCCGACGCTGCACGACTCCGTCCATCTCAATCTCAATTTCCTCCGGGCTAAGCACCGTCACTGTGGCCGCATTCCCGACACCATTCTCGTCCAGGGCCTGCAACCCCACCTTCCCTGAGACAAATCCCAAACGGCGGCTCTCCTTCACAAATGCGCCCAATTCCAAGCGGTCACTAGGATTCCAGACGCCCTCAAACGGCTGCCGTATATCATACGACAGAAACGTGAGGGTCACCTCATCCTCGCAAACATCACCGGAACAATGGCGGTAAATGGCCTTGTGCGTGAACATCCCCTGCCCTTCCACCGAAAGCACCGTCCCAACAACGGACTCGGGAATCCCGGATATGCCAAGGGCCAATTCAAAACGGATGGAGCCGTCCTCTGAACGGATTTCCCACACGCCATCTCCTTTGTTTTCCAAAATGAAGATGATATCATTGAGCACGTCGCCCCTCGAGCTTCCGACATAAAGCAGGCGCATTTGACCTCCTGGCAAGGACAAATCGGGGCCATATTCCAAAGACATACGCAGAAGGCTCCCTTGATTCGTACTGATTATCCACGCCCTGTCCGACAGTTCCTCTATCTCTATACTGGAACGGAAATACTTGCTGAAGACCTCCTGTTTGCGCCCCTCCGGCGCCTGCGTCCAGGCATACAGGTTGAAAGCTGGCTCCACGACTTGCAACAACAAGTTGTTCACATCGTCACACCAGCCATTGTACATCAGATGACCCGTCTTGGTCTTCATCAGTTCGCCCTCGCCGACCTCACAACCCGCCATTGCCAAGGCTGTGATGAGGAGCAATATGATTTTTATGCTGTTTTTCATACTGAACAATATTTCATTGTTAAACATTAAAACTCATATCCGAATCCGGCAGAAAGAAATCCCTTGAAGCCCATACCCAGTTCCAAGTCGCCGAACCAATGCTTAGCACCCGCCTTCACACCGAAAGCCGTCAACTGGTATCCGACATTGACCGTCTTAAGGGCTTTTTCACCGAACTGAGGCGGGTCCTTCAAACAATCCATTATCAAGCCTATGCCCAAACCGGAGTATAGGGTCACGTGTTTGCGGTTCAGATAGGAGAAACGGATGTCGGGCATCCACGTGAGGCAGACCTCGCTGCCGTGGCCGGTGACCTTATCCGTGAGACGGTCTCGCCAAGTGTTGTGCAAACCTGCGACAGTGGCAAGACCTCCCACCCAGAACCATTTGGTCACTCTATAGTGGTAGTTGAAGGAAAAGGTGGGGACAAAACGGGTAACCGGGTAATCGCCGAGAGGCTGTGTCCAATATGTTGGGGGTTTCTGGAACATAGTATTCCAGAATAAACCGTCAAAGAAATTCGCATTTCCGATACGGCTGAGACCAACTGCCAGGACCGGGTCGCCAACATTGAACTGGAACTCGTGGCGTGGCAGTTCCGAGTACCACGTCTCGGAACTCCGGCGAAGTTTGTAGCGCTGGAATGTGTGAATGTAGGCTATTTGAAGGTTGAAATTGGTATTGCGGGAGAAGAACGTCCCTTCGCCTTGCACATTGCAAGTCGGATTCCTGTAATAGTATTCGCCCTCCGTCACGTGCTGGAACCCCACGTTCGCCCCGGCTGCGAAACGAAGCAGGTCTCCGTAGGGCAGGCGGTAGTAGAATCCCAGGTCGGCCACCAAAGAGGCATACAAAGGCGCCATCGCCACGTTTTCATCCGTACTGATCCAATACTCGCTGTCTGACCTCGTCATTTGATATCCAACGGCAAATTTCACCCCGGCATCGGCCATTATGGCAAATTTGGGGTTAAAAGGATAATGAAACTCCAACTTCAGGGGAAGAAAGAGGTTATGCACCATTGAATAGTGATGAAATTGGTTAAGGAACAAGAACTCCGGGTCGGTCGGGTCAGCACCTGGCGCATTATCAAAGTGCGGCTTGAAGTTGAAGACTCGGAAAGTGCCGAAATCCAGTCCCAAGGAGAGACCGAAATATCTGAAATGATAGGAAAGTTCAATCCCGTTTTCACCCCCGAAGCCGGGTTGGCTTATCACATAGGGGTCGTCATTGGAGAGGGTCGCGGGCAGCACCAACTGCGCTTGCGATGCCACCCCGACGCGGAATCCATTGCCCCAAAACGGGACCTGCACAGGAGAGTCGGAGATTCGCACGGAATCCTGGCCGAACACACCAACGCAAAGCAGCATCGCCACGCTGAAGAGAAACAGGGTGTGTATTTTCATAGTTCGTGGAATTAATAGTCGGGACAAAAATACAAAAAAAACGCTCCCCCGCCCATCGATCTCACGAATTATCACTACAGGGTGTCGCCCGTCTCGCCATCGCCCTCCTGGGCCTTCTTCTCCAGTTCCATCTTGCCGAATCGCAACGTGATGCCCGCCGACACATAACGGCTGTTCAGCATCTTGTTTGTGCTGTTGTTCAGCAAATAGGGATTGGTGTTGACAGAGCCGGACCCGAATCGCCCGCCCCAGTTGAAGACATCCTGCACATTGACAAAGAGAGAGAGCTTCCGCTTGAACAAGTCGCTGCGGAGGCCGAAATTCAGCGAATAGCGCGCCTTGCGCTCGCTCATCAGACTCAGAGTGGGCGAATTGTAATTGCCCGACAGCGTGAACTGCAGCCAGTCGAAGGCCTTGGCCCAGAGGTTCAGACGCACACTCCACGACCACTTGTCGCGCTGGTCAACCTGATGAACGTTATGGCGGTCATACTCCATCCGGTAGCCGTAGTCGTACACATTCGCATACAACCGCACATTGACGAAACCGGTCGGCCTGTAGGTGGCGTTCAACGAGGCCCCGTAGCGCCAGGAGGTTCCCAAATTGTACGGTATCGAGTAGCTGACCACACGCCCCAAATAGTCGTCCTCCTCGGAGTCGGTCAGCGAGCTGATCTCATTGGTGCTCAATCGCCCATACAATTCCATACCGATGTTACCGAACTTGCGGAAATACTTCTGCCATCCGGCCTCCAGGCTGTGGGTGAAGCCGCTCTTCAGCCCATTGGGATTACCCGTGGCATAGCTGTTGTCGCCGTACCGACGGAAAAGGCTCAGGTCCTCCTCGTCCGGGTGCGACATCCGCATCGAATAATTGAGCTTTATGTTGTGCATACTCTTGGTGCGATAGGTAAGGTGAATGGAAGGACGGGCCGTGAAGAAGACCGGCGCGCCGGCATCGGCGAATTCCATATCACTGATATACTCATAGCCGTCGCGCAACACACCCAGCCCCAATCCAGTGCTGAGAGTGAAGCCACCCCAACGGTGGGTCCAGTTCACATCGGCGTTCACATTCGTCTCGGAGCCGTTGAAATGATAGGTGCGGAGCACGTCCACCACCTCGCACTCCAAATCATTGTAGCGGCGATAATCGTTGCTCATCTGATATTGGCTGACCCGGAGGCCATAGCTCATCTCGCCGTGCTCGCTGTAGGGCCGGTTGTAGCGTGCATCCAGCGAGCCGCCATAGCGATTGAATTTGGTGAGCAGATAGCGGTGCTCGTCCAAATCGTAGTAGATATCGTACATCCGGTTGTACCACTGCTCGCTGGCATTGTGCGAGTATCGCCCGTTGATTCCGACGCGAAGGTTATGGCCCTTATTGTCGAACTTCTTGGTATAATCCACGCCCACGTTGCCTGACGCCGACCAGCCGTCGGTTCTGCTTCGGGTGGTGTCAATGTAGTTTATCTCAAACGGAGGAAGTGAGTCAAGATAGAAGTAGGTCTGGTCGCGGGAAGCGAGGTACCGTGATTTATTATTATTGTAGAAGCCGCCGGCATCGAATGAGATTTCGCTGGAAGAGTCGATTTCATAATTGATGCCCAGGAAGAAGTTCGCCGCGCCGCTGCGGTTCGTGTCGTATTGCAGAATAGAGGTTGACCAGGTGGTGTCGTACTCGCCGAACACCGCCCCATCGCGCCGTTGATAGGATTGCGACTCGGTCGCATTGCGCCGGGCACTGTAGCGGCCCGACACGAAAAGGTTGACGCTCAGTTTCTCCTTGGCCCACATATAGCTCACCCACGGGGAGACAAAGGGCTGATTGGAACCGTTCACGCCGAAGCTGATAAACTGGTTGCTCTTCACGTGCGCGGAGGTGATGATGTTGATGATGGCCTCCGCATCCGTGGCGTATTTGGCCGACGGGTTGGTGATGGCCTCGATACGTTCCAGCGCATTGGCGGGCAAGGTCTGCAGATAGGTCTTGAGATTCTCCTCGGTCAATTTGGAGGGCTTGTCGTTAATCCAGATCTCCACGCTGGTGACGCCTCGCAAGGTGATGTTTCCTTCCACATCCACCTCCACGCCCGGGGCGTTCTGGAGGGCGTCCTCCGTGGTGCCGGTCTGGATGGAGGCGTCCTCGCTGACATTATAAACCAGTTTCTCGCCATCCATCGAATAGATGGGCTTCTCGGCCTGGATGGTCACCTCCCCCAACGCGGTGGAGATGGGCATCAGGCGGATGGTGCCGAGATTGGTGTTGTTTTTCACAGTGAACGGCAGGTGGAGCGGATTGTAGTTGAAGAACCACACCCGCAGTATGCAGTCGCCTTGCGGCACCCCGTCAATCTCGAAATAGCCGTTCGCATTGGCCGAAGTGCCCTTGATGAGCATCGAGTCGGCGGCATCCAGCACCGCCACGTTGGCATACGCCAGCGGCGTGCCGGCCAGCGAGTCGCGCAGCAGGCCCACCACTTTGAAGGTGGCGCCTTCCCTGACGCTCTTTTTCTGCCGCACTTGCGGGTTCTGCTGCTGTTGCTGCTGGTCTTGTCCCCACCGACTGCGGTCGCCCATCGGAGGAGGACCGCCCGGATAACCGCCGGGCCGGCCACCGGGATAGCCACCGCCAGGGGGCTGGGCCATACCCATCGCCACCGACATCATCAGCATTGCCAAAACCAGCATAATCTTGTTACAACATACATATCTTATTTTATTCATCATCATTTTTATTTAAAATGGGCCGCAAAAATAAATAATATTTTTAAATATTGTCAAAATTATGTGTAGCCGACTTGTCTTGATCTGGAAAAAATCGACTGTAAAGAAATTAACATATATAAGTCAGAGCAAAAAAAGAGACAACCATCACGGATTGGTCACCGGCCTGTATTTCAAAAAAGAGATGCCGATTCGTGCAATATCTCCAAAACATCACTTTCGCGGATTACAATCCAGAAATGGATTTGTGTATTTTCAGAAGAATATACAAGACAAATAGAGTCAACCTCTTTCAGGAAACGACATTGGCGGAAACTAAGCTTTCAGATTCTCTGCCGAACCCGTATTATTTGCACATCTTTTCTAGTTCTTGGCAGAAATTTTCAATAGCCGGTTTGGCTTTTCCACGAAACCACCCCACAATAATTCACACCTTGATATTTCAAGGACAGGTAGTTTCTGTGCGTTTGTACCGAAGGGTACTTAGTGGCAATAATGCCTTTCAGCTGATCTAGAGTCTTGACGTTGTTTAATGTAATTTCCATAAATATTTATTTTTTTAACAAATCCACCACAATTCTTCCACTATGAAAATCTTTCGCGATTGCAAAAATAATAAATTATCCGACACAACAGGCACTTTTTTTTGATTAATACGGCAGAAATGCCAAGAGCATCTTTCCAAACGGCTTTCACATCGCGACGGAATTCATTCCAATAGAGAGGAATGAATACGAAACACCTATTTATTTCTTTTTAGTTATTGCTAATCAAACACTTGCACCCGATTAAAAATTTTGCAATGTACTAAGCAAAAATAGAGTATTTTTGCAGCGGCAAAACGGATGTTTGCCACATACTAAAACCTTTTTGACTAACCTTTTAAAATCTTGAATATGAAACCGAAAATTGTCATTGGCAACTGGAAGATGAACAAAAACTTCGATGAAGCGCAAGACCTCATCAACGACATCACTGAAAAGTTGAAAGACTACAACCTTGAAACCGAGGTTGTGCTCTGTCCGCCGATGCTGTACGCAGAGCTGGTCACCGACCTGGCCGACGAGGAGGGCGCCCCCTTCTACGCCGGCGTGCAGAACGTGAGCGAATATGAGAACGGCGCCTACACGGGCGAAGTATCCGCCGAGATGCTGGCCGGCATCGACGTCTCCTTCTGCATCGTGGGCCACTCCGAGCGCAGAAAATATTTCGGCGAAACCAACGCCATCGTGCTCAAGAAGATGCAGCGCCTGCTGGCCAACGACATCGTGCCGGTGATGTGCTGCGGCGAGTCCCTCGAGGAGCGCAAAGCCAACCAGCACTTCGAGGTGGTGAAGAAACAACTCGAAGAGACAGTCTATCAGCTCACCCCCGAGCAGATGGAACGCGTGATGATCGCCTACGAACCCATCTGGGCCATCGGCACCGGCGAAACCGCCACCCCCGCACAGGCACAGGAGATGCTCGCCTTCATCCGCAACATCATCGAGAAGAAGTTCGGCACCGAAATGGCCGTCAACACCTATATCCTTTACGGCGGCAGCTGCAACGCCAAGAACGCCCTCGAACTCTTCTCCCAGCAGGATGTAGACGGCGGACTGATCGGCGGCGCCTCCCTCAAGGCCGACGACTTCGTGAAGATCATCGAGGCCGGCGAAACCGTCATCAAGGACAATTAAAACCACAATCCGACGTTAATCACCTTTGAGAACCCTCTCAAGATGAAAAAACTCTGGCTTCCATTGCTGCTTGGCGTGTGGATCACGTTTCTTGCCTTGCCCGCTTGCGCGCAAGAGGAGGACCCCTGCACCCAAACGATGGACAAAGCCAGCGAGAAGATCTTCAAAAAAGCTCGTGAACTGCACAAAAACGGCAAGAAAGACGAGGCCTACGAACTCTACAACGAGATTCTGGACGAGCATCCCGACTATCTGGAGGTCAACTACTACTACGCCCTCGGCCTCTATCTTCCCATTGAGGCCAACAACCTGCAGTCGAAGACCAAGAACAAGTCGGATGTGGAAAAGGCCATGGCCGCCTTCAACCGGATCTACAATGTATGCCCCTACTACAAGATCCACTGCAACTACTACGCTATGCGCCTGGCATACGCCAACGAGCGGTTCCAGGAGGCCATCAAGTTCGCACAGGTGATTGTGGACAATCCCGATGCCTTCACGGGCACCAAAGACACGATGCTGCAGGAGAGCAGGATCCTCATCCGCCGGGCCACCTTCTTCGACAAGGTGCTCAACAATCCCGTACCCTTCGACCCGAAATCCGTGGAGGGCATCTCCACCAAGGCCGACGAGTACCTCGGCACCCTCTCGCCCGACGGCAGCCTTTTCTACTTCACCCGCCGGCAGGAGGTCAACGAAGACAGCTTCTTCGGCAACGAGAAGACCAAAAAGGAGTTCTTCAGCTTCAGCGAGAAGAAAAACGGCCTGTTCGGTGCCGGCAAACCCCTCGACGCGCCCTTCAACAACGCCCGCGGCGAGGGCAGTCCCACCATCAACATCACCAACGACCTGATCATCTTCGCCAAACTGATGCCCACCACCGTCAAGGGCCACTCCTACAACAACTACGACCTCTATTTTTCAGAGCTCATCGACGGCTACTGGACCGACCCGAAGAGCCTCGGCGCCAACATCAACCGTCCCGACTCTTGGGAGTCACAGCCATCGCTCAGCTCCGATGGCAAGGTGCTCTTCTTTGCCTCCGACCGCCCCGGCAGCATCGGCGGCTCCGACATCTGGTTCTCGCAACGCAACAGCGACGGCAGCTGGCGCAAGCCCGTCAACCTCGGTCCCGTCGTCAACACCGAGCGGGACGAGCGCTCCCCCTTCCTGCACACCGACAGCAAAACCCTCTATTTCTCCTCCGACGGACACGACTGTATCGGCGGACAGGACATCTTCTACTCCAAACTCGACGAAAAAGGGCAATGGACCGTTCCTACCAATATTGGCTACCCCATCAACTCGGAGGGGGACGATGTCAACTTCTTTGTAAGCTTGGACGGCAAGACCGGCTACTTCTGTTCCCGCAAATTGGGAGGAGGCGAGTCGGTCAGTGACTGGAACTTCTACCAGTTCGATTTGTACGAGGAGGCGCGCCCGCACACGATGTCCATCATCAAGGGCACCGTCACAGCCGACGACGGCGACCTGGAAGGGGCCACCGTTGAGATTCGCGACACCGCCGCCAACGTCATCGCCACCGGCGTGGTCAGCGCCAACAACCAGAAGTTCGCCGTGGCCACCGAGGTCAAGAAAGACGACCCGCAGCCGCTCATCGTCACCGTCAAGAAAGAGGGGCACTCCTACGACTCACAGGTCATCACCCCCGAGCAACTCACCGAGCCCGTCGTCACCAAGAACGCCGAGGTCAAGGCCATCGAGACCGGCAAGGTGTGCGACCTGCGCGACATCTACTACGAGACCAACTCCTACCAACTCACCGCCAACTCCAAGATTGTGCTCGCCCTCTTCATCGAGTTTCTCAAGGAAAACCCCACGGTGAAGGTGGAGATACAGGGACACACCGACAATGTGGGCAACGACGACGCCAACCTCAAACTCTCCGAACAGCGTGCCAAGGCCGTGTATGACTACGTGGTGGGCAAAGGCATCCCCGCCAATCGCCTGCGCTACAAGGGATACGGCGAGTCTCAACCCATCGCCGACAACAACACGGCGACCGGACGCGCCAAGAACAGAAGAACTGTTTTCCTCATCTATGAAAAATAAAGCGATATACTTTCTCGGCATCGGAGGCATCGGAATGAGTGCCCTGGCCCAATACTTCATTGCGGAAGGGGCACACGTTTATGGTTACGACCTCACCCCCTCCCCTATCACCGAGATGCTGTCGCGCAAAGGGGCCATTATCCATTACGACGAAAACTGCGAGAAGATTCCCGCCCACATCGACTTTGTGGTGCACACCCCTGCCGTGAGCACGCAGCACGCGGAGTACCAGTATTTCGTTCAACAGGGCATCCCCATCTACAAGCGGGCGCAGGTGCTCGGACACCTGACCGAGCGGATGCCCGCCATCGCAGTGGCCGGCACCCACGGCAAGACCACCACCACCTCGATGGTCACCCACCTGCTGCACCCTCAAGTGCCGGTGGCGGCCTTCATCGGCGGCATCGCCAAGAACTTCGACGACAACCTCGTGCTCGACCCCAACCCAATGATGGCAGTGGCCGAGGCCGACGAGTACGACCGTTCCTTCCTCACGCTCCACCCCTCCACGGCCATCATCACTGCAATGGATGCCGACCACCTCGACATCTATGGCACCCTCGACAACCTTGTGGCCGCTTTCCAGCAGTTCGCCCTCCAGTCGGGCACGCTGCTCATCGAGGAGCAGATTGCCGGCCAAATCACCCATCCGCGCAAGCGCGTGTACGGCACCCAGCCCTCCGCGGACTACTACGCCCACAACATTGTGCTGAAGCCCAACTGCGCCACCTTCGACCTGCGCACCCCCAACGGAACCCTTACCGGTCTGCAACTGCACGCCAACGGGCTCTACAACGTGCTCAACGCCACCGCCGCCATCGCCGCCCTGACCGAAGAGGCCGGCACGCGCGGCGAGCTCAAGAGTGTGCTCGCGCCGGACATCCTGCGCGAAAAGCTCAACACCTTCGCCGGCGTGAAACGCCGCTTCGACTATATCGTGGACAACGGCAGCCATATTTTCATCGACGACTACGCGCACCACCCCGAGGAGATGCACTCCTTCATCACCGCCGTGCGCAAAATATACCCTGGCAAAACCATCACGGGCATCTTCCAGCCACACCTCTACAGCCGCACCCGCGACTTTGAGCAGGCCTTCGCCGAGGTACTCGCCCAACTCGACCAAGTCATCCTGCTGCCCATCTACCCTGCCCGCGAGCAGCCTATTCCCGGCGTCACCTCCGAGCATCTGCTCTCGCTCATCCCCAACGCCAACAAGAGAGTCCTGGCCAAAAACGAGCTGATTCCCTACCTCGCCACCCACCCGCAAGAGGTGCTACTCACCATCGGGGCCGGCGACATCGACCGGCTCGTGCCCCAAATCCGCGACCTCATCCTTACCCAATGATAAAGAAAGATGCCTTGAGAGCATCTCATCAATACTAACACTACAATACCCTACTATCGTGAAACTGAGAACCTTACTACCCGCTTTCCTCCTGATCATATTGGCGTTTCCTTTGGCAGCGCAGCAAAAAACGACCGTCGATTACGTCGTTCGGGACTCCGGTCCCCTCAAAATGGATGTATATGTGCCTGCCGTGCAAAACGAGCATCACGCTTGCCTCATCTTTTTGTTCGGCGGCGGATTTATGTCGGGATCGCGTAACGACACCATACAGGTGAATCCTGTCGTGCGGTGGGCTATGGACAACGGCTACGTGCTCTTCGTCCCCGACTACAGACTGGGATTGAAGGGGGCTGGCAACTCCTCCATCATCTCGGGCATCAAAAAGTTCGACAATGCCATCAACTGGGCGGCGGAGGACTTACTCTCGTGTGTGGATTACATCCTGAAGAATATGCTGAAAACGCCGCAGTTCACTATCGACCCGCAATACATCATCACGATGGGAAGCAGTGCCGGGGCCATCACCGCGCTGCAGGCCGACTACAAGCTGGGCAACCGCACGGGTGGCGCCAAAGCCCTGCCCGAGGAGTTCCGGTTCGCCGCCGTGCTCTCCTTCTCCGGGGCCATCTTCTCGCACAACGGCAGTATCAAGTACAAAGTGCACGCGCCCGCCCCCACGCTCTTCTATCACGGCACCGATGACAGATTGGTGACTTACAAGAAAATACAATTCGCCAACATCGGCCTTTTCGGCAGCAACAATCTGGCCAAACGTTTCAAGAAGTTCGATTATCCCTACTCCATCCATAGATACAAAGGTGCCGCCCACGAAATCGCAGGCGGCTATATCGCGGAATTCCGGAGCATCGGGATTTTCCTTGACGACTACGTGTACAAGCACCGGAAACTGCAACAGGACTTCCTCATCTACGACCCAAACATCCCTCAAATGCCCTGGTCAAGATACCGGGTCAGAGACCTCAAGCCCTAATCCTGCTTCAACTGCTCGCGGTTTCGCTTGATATACAAGAAATACAGGAAGAGGTCAACACTCACCAACGTAGCATTGAACACATATAGCCAGATCACGATATCGCGGCTATACAGCAGTTTATGGACAATACCGAACAGATATCCCAGGATAATCAAGGACATAAAAAGCGGGCTCTTGCCGATGACCACCTTAGTGCGGAGCGACTTGGCGATTGACACCGGCCAACTGATTGCGAAACAACAGAGGAACAAGACCTCCCAAATGCTGAAATTCACCATATTTCTTGAAAAAATTAGGAATCAGAATACGGCGGCAAAAGTACGAAAAAACATTTTTTTGAAAAAAAATAAAAAAATCGCCGTGGTGATTATTTTTTTTCTATTTTTGCAAGCGATATCATTTTGATATCATTTTAAAAGCAACTAATAATAACACCTTAAAAATCACCACAATGGAAACTCAAGAATTTATCAAAGTCCCCAGCGCAAAGAACAACGGTTTCTTGCATCTGTTCCTCAACCTTCTTATGTTGGTTGTCTTCATCCTCATCATTATCGGGTTGGCGAAGCTCGACTGTATGACCAAGCCGGTCGTCAATGCCAACAACATCGGGGAAGTAATTGTCTCCACTCTGAACAACACGCCCGTACCCACAGAGCCCACGGGTTGGATTGCGTTGCCCATCGTGTTGGGATTTCTGTTTTTGTTCTGCTACATCCTCCATTTGGCGGGTTTCTTCATCGTGCAGCCCAACCAGTCGCGGGTGCTCACCTTTTTCGGCAAGTACGACGGCACGGTCAAGGAGAACGGCTTTATGTGGATGAATCCTTTCTATCACAAGGAGAAAATATCCCTGCGCGCCAGCAATATGGACGTGGAGCCCATCAAGGTGAACGACAAGAGCGGCAATCCCATTATGATCGGATTGGTGCTGGTGTGGAAAATCGCGGACACCTATAAAGCCTGTTTCGAGATTGATTCGGATTTCACGGTGACCACCACCCCGAATCATTCCACAGCGGTCAAGAATTTCAACTCGTTCGTGCGTGTACAGAGTGACGCGGCCCTGCGAATGGTGGCCGGCCAGTACGCTTATGACAATATGGACAAAGACGACACGGAAATCACCCTGCGTTCCGGTGGCGAGGAGATCAACGAGCGTTTGGAAGAGGAGTTGCGCAGCCGTCTTTCCATCGCCGGCATTGAAGTCGTCGAGGCACGCATCAACTATCTGGCCTACGCCGCCGAGATTGCCAGCGTGATGCTGCGCCGTCAACAGGCCGACGCCATCATCTCCGCCCGTGAGAAAATCGTGGAAGGCGCCGTCTCAATGGTGGACCTTGCCCTCAAGAAACTCTCCGAGGACCACATCGTCGAATTGGACGAGGAGCGCAAAGCCGCGATGGTTTCCAACCTGCTGGTGGTGCTCTGCGCCGACGAGTCGGCCTCTCCGGTTATCAACACCGGCACCCTGTACCAATAGGCCACCCGCATACCGGATGCAGCTATGAAAAAGAGTTTTGCATTACGGATTGACACGGAGTTGATGTCCGCCGTCGAGCGATGGGCTTCCGACGAGTTCCGCAGTACCAACGGGCAAATCGAGTGGATACTGTCGGAAGCCCTCAAGAAGGCCGGACGTCATCCCAAGCGACCCGTCACGCCCAAAAATACGGAAGAGTATGAGAAATAGCACATTTCTTTTGTTATGGTTAGGGCTTGTTGCCATCGGCATACAACCGACTAAAGCACAAGACTTCAGACTGCGGCTGTATGCGCCTGGCGACTACGGGTCGCGCAACTGGCGCATACCGGCCATCCGTGCCCTGCCCGACAGTTCGCTGTTGGTGGTCAACGACCGGCGCAAATACAACGAGGGCGACCTGCCCGAGGACATCGACATCGTGGCGCGCCGCAGCACTGACAACGGGCGCACCTGGAGTGAGCCTGTCACCATTGTCAAGGGCACGGGGCGCGGCCAGGGCTACGGAGACCCCGCGCTGGTCACCACTTCCGACGGGGATGTCATCTGTGCCTTCGCCGGCGGTAACGGCTTTTTCGCTTCCACCGAGGCAAATCCCATCCGCACCTTCATTGCTCGCAGTCACGACAGCGGACAGACTTGGAGTATTCCCGAGGACATCACCGCCCTCATCTGGGGCAGCAAGGCCCTCAACCCCGCCTGTCGCATCTACGAAGGCGGGTTCTGCGCTTCCGGCAACGGTCTGCTCCTCACCCGAGGGCCACACGCAGGGCGCATACTCTTTGCCACCGCCCTCTGCCGAAACCATCAGGAAGTGGACAACTATGTGCTCTACTCCGACGACCAGGGACACACCTGGCAGGTTTCACAACTCGCCTACCGCGGCGGCGACGAGGCCAAGATGGTGGAACTCTCCGACGGGCGCATCCTGCTGAGCGTCCGCCAAAACGGCGCCCGCGGCCACAACATTTCCGAAGACGGTGGCGCCACATGGGGCACCCAAGGCACCTGGCCCGAGATGACCACCAACGCCTGCAACGGGGACCTCATCAGCACCACACGGGGCAACCAGGAAATACTCCTCCACTCCATCACCAACTCGATGAAGCGCGAGAACGTCAGCATTTTCGTCAGTTATGATCTGGGCAAAAGCTGGACCACCCCCCGGACACTCTGTCGCGGCAAATCGGTTTATTCATCCCTCACCTTGCTCCCCGACAGCACCATCGGTGCCTATATCGAAGAGAACACTCCAAACGGTTGCGAACTCTGGTACATCAATCTACCGTTCGACTGGTAACATTTTTCATTCATCACCATTTTTATCATATAGCAGATTATGGCAGACAATTATCTGGAATCCAAGATGGAAGAACTCCGGCAGCAAGGGCAGCGCAAGACTGCCTCCAAAGGCACGGCGCGCACCCTGGACACCTTGCTGACCCGAAACCGCAGTTATCGCGGCTACGACAAAAAGGTGGTCGTAACCCACGACACCCTCACGAAAATCGTGGCGGTGAACAGCAAAATCCCGAGCGCCCGCAACCAGCAGGTGCTGCGCTTCAAGCTAGTCACCCGCGACAGCGGTGCCGAGAAGGTGCTGGAAAACATCAAACTGGGTGGGGCGCTCCCTGAGCTGCATCTCCCCTTCCCCGACACAGAACCGGAAGCCTTCATCATCATCTGCAGCACCGCGCCCGAAAGCAAGCTCGTGGACATCGACCTCGGCATCTCGGCGCAGAGTATGCTGCTGCGCGCCGTGGAGATGGGACTCAACGGCATCATCATCGGGGCCTTCAACAAGGCTGCCATCATCAAAGAATTCGGATTGGAACTGGATCCGCTGCTCATCCTCGCCATCGGCAAAGGAGCCGAGGATATCCGACTCAAGCCTATCGCAGCAGGCGAAAACCAGAAATACTACCGGGAAGAGGGCGTTCAATATGTGCCCAAACTGCAAACAGCAGACCTCATTCTCCCTTAATACTAAAGTAGCCTCTATTCTGCGCCGGCCATATTGGTGAGCACGCGAAAGGCCCGGGGCAGAATAGAGACTTTATACTCGCCCGTTTCCAGCAACTCGCCCTCCACTTCGCCACGGCAAAGCGCTTCGCTGGTGATGGAGACCTCTTCGGCGCGGCTGATTTTAACCAAGCCCTTCGACTTCTCGATATGCCGGCCCGAGAAGACGTAGAGCATCAGTCGCAAGACTCGGAAAGGATTGAGCTTCGGGATAATCACCACATCCAGCTGGCCGTCGTCGGGAAGGGCATCGGGCGCCTGGCGCATACCGCCACCATTGTACTGGCAGATGGCAGCCACCATCATAAACACTTTATCTTTGAAAGAGAACCCGGGCGTGCGCACCTCCACCACAGGATGTTTATAGCCAAACAGGCATCGCAAAGTGCTGAGAACATATACAGAGATACCGAGGAAATGTGGCTTGTTATAGGTGGTGTCGTAAATCACCTCGGCATCAAAGCCAAAGCCAGCGATATTGATAAAGAAGCGTTTTGACACCTCACTACCCTCTTGAAATGTCTGTACCTTGCCGATATCGTGCCTTATGAACGTGCCGCGCAAAAAGAGCTCCACGCACTCCTGGGCCTTGGTGGGATAATGGTGCGTGCGGGCCCAGTCGTTGCCGCGGCCCAGAGGGAGCACTGCCAGACAGACATCGTTCACCTCCACGCCTGACATCATTATGCCGTTCACCACCTCGTTGATGGAGCCATCGCCGCCCACCACCATTAAGTGCCGGTGGCCCTCACGGCACAGTTGGGCAGCCTTCTCGATGCCCTTTCCTTTTTTTTCCGTCTTGCAGAGTTCGTATTTCAGTCCCACCTCGTCAAACCGTTTGGCCACTTCCGACCAATGGTCCAGACTCTTATTCTCACAAGCATTGGGGTTAGCGATGATATGCCACGTATAATCGAGAACAGGTATAGTTTCGAAATTCATAGAAACACATTGAAAAAGAAAGACGCCAGATGGGGGTCTGGCGTCTTTCACTATAATCGGATAGGATTAGTTCTTGCTGATTTTGATAGAGCGGATTCCGTTGTCGGTTGTCACCTTGAGGATGTACATTCCGCGGGAGAGGTTGGAGATGGAGAGTTCGTTGACATTGCCGGACTCCGTCATCACGCACTGGCCTTGCAGGTTGTAGAGCGAGACACTCTGGATATTGCTGCCGTCGATATGGAGCATATCCGTGGCAGGATTCGGATAGACATTCACTTCCTCGTTGTCATAATCCTCAACGCCCACGATTGTGACCTCCACCATAGCATTGGCTTCCGAGGTGAAGGAGGTGCCGCCGATGTTGAAGACCATAGCGCCTGCGGCGTCATAGAGACGTGCATAACCGCCGGAGATGCCATCACCGTAGGAGTCTTTCACCTGAACACGATAACAGCCAAGTTCAGTGGGAGTGAACGGGAACTCATTGACCGTACTGTTGGTGAGACCGCTGCCTTGTTGAACCACATTGCCGTTAGGACCGTAAATCTTATAGGAGGTCTCGCTGGCATAGCTGTCGGTCTTGATCTTGAGCACCATCTCACCTGCGCCCCAGCCCTTGATCTTCTTGATGGTTAAGGAGGCCTCTTCCGTCTCGAAAGCGGTGGAGTTTGCAGAGACAATCTTCGCCTTGACACTCTGATTCACGCTGTGAGCGACAGTAATCGTAGGCAGTTCGATATCCAGTTGTTGCATAGAAGGAATGTTACCCGTCCATTGGTAGGTCATAGGAGTTCCATTGGCAACCTTATATTCGAAAGTCAACGCCGTAAGCGGTTCGGTACCGATGTTGGTCACCGTAGCGGAGACCTTGGCATCGGTGGAGCAGTCAAACACCGGCACATCGTTCAGAGCATCCACACGGGGATTGATGGCAGGCATATTGAGATTCGTGATTTGAGCCTCACAAGCGGTCAGGACTTCCTGATGACCTTGGGCCACGAAAGCGATGAAATGGAGGTCTTCCAATTTGGCCAAGATAGCGTTCGGGGAGCCGAGGGAAGAAGGGATGGTGTAGGTGTAGGTTTTCTCCACGAAAGAGCCCTGGGTGGTCGTGGTGATTTCCTCACCCCACTGGCCGGTAATCAGATGGCGCAACATATGCATATGGCGGTATTTGCCACCCACCACCTGAGAGGGGTTGTAAGAGGAACCCGACTGGGAGCCAATCACATTGTCTTGAGTGATGGCCACATTGAGCATATTGGTGGGGTTGGCCTCATCGGCGGTGTAATACAGCTGCACCGTAAGGGAGAGCTCGCGGGTGGACCAGTCCAACGTGCCTTGGGCAGCGATGTTGACCGGGGAAGACTGACCCAAGATGATATTGGAGTTGTTAGCCCAGGCAGAACGGCTCAGTGCAGTGTTGCTGCCGGAGAAAACGTGACGATTGATCGTGCCGGAAGGATAACCGGTCAGACCCGTCTGGTTGGCCAGAGCGTTGCCGAACTGGGTAGTGTAGGTGTTGGCGGCATAGGAGCCGGCGTGCACGTTGATAATGAACACCTCACCTGGGTGCGCAGCCGCAATCTCATTGGCTATTCTATGACCATCAGGACAATAACCGCAGTTAATACCCGTATATTCTTCCAAAAGAACCTTCTTGTTGGAAGGAGTGGTGGAAACAAACTGGTCGCCTTGAGCCGACAAGGTGAAAGATGTCAGCAAAGCGATGACAACAAGAGATAAAAGTTTCTTCATAAATCAGTGTTTTACAATATGTTAGTAAATAATATAAAATATCAAGCACAACTTCCCGAATGGGAAGCGCAAAGATAAAAAAAAAAGTGCAAAGCGCACGTTTATTTTTCAAAAAAATATAGTATAAAAAAAATCCCAGATTACTCCTTCGTCTCGATAGCGGCCAACGCCTTCTCAGCCGCGGCTTGCTCCGCCTTTTTCACCGACTGTCCAAGAGCCTGCGCACACTCTTTGCCATCAATGGAGAGTATGGCCCTGTACAGATGGTCGCGCCCCTTGTCCTCATTCTGGATGTCGAAAGTGACTTTATGGCGATTATGCTGCGCCCATATCAGGATGCGGCTTTTGTAGTCGTCGTCCTCCGCATAGACCTCATTCATATCCAAAAAGGTGAGGAAAATGTTATGAATGATGATATCGTAGGTTCTTTTGAAGCCTTGATCAATGTAGATAGCCCCGACAACAGCCTCCAATGCATTGCCATTGGGGGTATTGGAGGTGATGTGGCTGTCCATCCGCATCATCTCGGGCAGGCCAAGTTTGCGTGCCAAGTTGTTGAGGCGGTTGCGGTTGACGAGCTTGGAGCGCATACGGGTAAGCACCCCCTCCGATTCGAGGGGATACTTGTGGTACAAGAAATCAGCGATGATGGAGCCCAAAATGGCGTCACCGAGATACTCAAGCCGCTCGTTGTTGAGGCGGCCTCCAATAACATCGTTGGAAGAGACAGACTTATGAATCAGCGCTATGCGAAAGGGTTCCACATTCCGGACCCGGAATCCGAAAATATTCTTGAAATAGCGCCTGATTTCCTTGTCCGTCTTGTCCATCTACTATTTCTGGAACTGTTTGTATAGCAGGGTCACGTTGTGGCCGCCGAAGCCGAAAGAGTTGGAGATGGCGGCGCGCACTTCGCGATGAATGGGTGCATTCGGGGCGAAGTTCCAATCCTGCGGGATACGGACGTCGAGGGTATGCAAGTTGATGGTGGGATGGACAATACCGTCGCGCATTGACATCAGAATGGCGATGCTCTCCACGGCGGGGCCGGCGCCCAGCAGGTGGCCGGTCATCGACTTGGTGGAGTTGAGCACCATCTTGGCGGCGTGTTCGCCGAACACCTCCTGCACGGCAAAGCACTCGGCCACGTCGCCCAGCGGCGTGGAGGTGCCGTGCATATTGATATAGTCAATCTCTTCGGGTCGGGTGTGGGCATCTTCCATCGCAAGGCGCATCGACATCACGGCGCCCACCCCTTTGGGGTCCGGGGCGGTGGCGTTGAAAGCGTCGGCGGACATTCCGATGCCGCACAGCTCGCCGTAGATCTTCGCGCCGCGCGCCAGGGCGTGCTCCATCGTTTCCAGCACCAGCACACCGGCGCCCTCGCCGATGACGAAGCCGTCGCGGTCCGCATCAAACGGGCGGGAAGCGTGCAGAGGGTCGTCGTTACGGGTGGAGAGAGCGCGCATCGAGTCGAAGCCGCCCACGGCGCCTTCAACCACGCTGGCCTCCGTGCCGCCGGAGATAATCACGTCGGCCTTGCCCAGCTGCAGCAGATGCATTGCATCGCCGATGGCGTTGCCCGCAGAGGCGCAAGCGGCTGTGGTGACGTAATTGGGGCCACGGAAACCGAAACGGAGGGAGATGTAGCCTGTCACCATATCGGCCAAGACCTTGAGCAACAGGTAGGGGCTGAACCGGGGGTTGCGGTCGTTCTCGATGAAGACGTGCGCCGTCTCCATCATCGAGGTGAAGCCGCCCACGCCAGTGCCCATCACCACCCCCACGCGGTCCTTGTTGACCTTGTCGAGGTCCAGGCCGGCGTCGCGGATGGCTTCCATCGCCGCCACAGAGGCATATTGGGCGCAAGGGTCCATACGCTGCGCCTCCTTGCGGGGCATATAGTCCAGCACATCAAAACCTTTCAGCTCGCAGGCGAACTTGGTCTTGAAATTGGTGGCATCAAAGCGGGTGATTGGGCCTGCACCAGAAACACCCTTCAAGAGGGCATCCCAATACGACTCCACCGACAACCCTATCGGTGTAAGCGCTCCCAAACCAGTAATGACTACACGTTTGAGATCCATCTATATATAAATAATACTATAGAGCGATACTCTATTACTTTTGCATTCTTTCTTCAATGTAGGCAACAGCGTCGCCAACCGTCTGGATTTTCTCGGCATCCTCATCGGGGATCTTCACGCCAAAGACGTTTTCAAATTCCATAATCAGTTCAACAGTGTCCAGGGAGTCAGCACCAAGGTCGTTGGCGAAGCTCTTTTCGGGCGTGATTTCTGCTGCATCGTAACTGAGTTTTTCAGCGATGATAGATTGAACTTTTTCTAAAATTTCAGACATAGTGATTACATTTTAAAATTGGCGGCAAAAATACAAAAAATATAATACCACGCAACCCCTCTTCAAAAAATGCCTTCCTTGATGTCGCCGCCCCACCCCTGTGCCTCGACACGTTTTTTCTCCCTTACGTCCTGATTTCTTCCAAAAACAAGAGGAGAGACTCGCGTCATCGCCCCAAAAAAGCACTTTTTCCGGGGACCCGAAGGCATTTATATCAAAAAATATATCGCTTATAATCAGTTTATTATAAAATAAATTCAAAAAAATATCCATATCTATGGGGAGGGAAAAGAAAAAAGCGTATTTTTGCGGCCTCAAAACAAAGCGAGTTCTTTGACAACGCAGTGCCGATATAGCTCAGTTGGTAGAGCAGCTGATTTGTAATCAGCCGGTCGTGGGTTCAAGTCCCTCTATCGGCTCTTTAGGCACTACAACACACGAATGGGAGAGTTCCAGAGCGGTCAAATGGGACAGACTGTAAATCTGCTGGCTAAGCCTTCGGAGGTTCGAATCCTTCCTCTCCCACTCTTTTTTTAAACCGCTGCGGAAGTAGCTCATTTGGTAGAGCGACAGCCTTCCAAGCTGTAGGTGGCGGGTTCGAGCCCCGTTTTCCGCTCACATTTTTCATATCATTATATTTAAATTACATTATTTGTTTTGCTCCGGGATGCGTCAACAGACGCATCTTTTTTTGTATCTTTGCCGCCGCAAAACCTGTTAACTATGCATCCTGCTGACTATATCATCAATGCCCTCAGAGGCCGCAAGATCATCATCCTCGGCTTCGGCAAGGAGGGCGTCTCCTCTTACCTCTTCCTGCGCAAACACTTCACCGATATGCCCATCACCGTGGCCGACGGGAACCCCAACCTGCGCACCGACGAGTTCGACGACCCCGCCCTCACCTACATCACCGGCGAGGGCTACGACCAGGGTCTCAACAACTACGACCTCATCCTGAAGACCCCGGGCATCAGCCTCAACCACCTCAACTATTTCGTGGACACCGAGCGCATCTCCTCGCAGAGCGACCTCTTCCTGCAGGCCTGCCACAAGCAGGTGGTGGGCGTCACCGGCACCAAGGGCAAGAGCACCACCTCCTCGCTCATCCACCACATCCTCAAGTCGGCTGGCCGCAAGACACTCCTCGCCGGCAACATCGGCGTGCCCTTCTTCAACATCGTCGAACAGCTGGACGACCAGACCACCGTCGTGGCCGAACTCTCCGCCCACCAGCTCGAGTTCATCCACCGCTCGCCCGACTACGCCGTGCTCCTCAACATTTACCAAGAGCACCTCGACCACTTCAACTCCTTCAACAACTACCAGATCGCCAAGCTCAACATCACACGATACCAGGACGACCGACAGTTCCTCGTCTATAACGGCGACGACGAGCACATCCCCGGGCTCATCAAGAGTTACGGACTCAACCGCGACCGCTGCATCTTCGGCTCCGAGCCGCAGGATGGACCCTACGCCTGCTGCCGCGAAGGCGTCATCCACTTCGCCATCTCCGGCCATCTGGAGGACGAGTACGACCTGACGCACTACCACAACCTCCCCGGCACGCACAACTACTATAATATAATGGCCGCCATCGCTGTGTGCCGCAAGCTGAACCTGACGCACGAGCAGATTATGCACGGCCTCAACACCTTCCACGGTCTGCCCAACCGCATCGAGTACATCGGCCAATACCAGGGCGTCGCCTTCTACAACGACAGCATCTCCACCATCCCGGAGGCCACCGTAGCTGCCGTCAGGGCCCTGCGACGCGTGGACACGCTCATCCTGGGCGGCTACGACCGAGGCATCGAGTACGGGCTGCTCCTGAAGTTCTTCAAGGAGGAACCGATGGCCAACATCGCCTTCACCGGACCCGCCGGCCAGCGCATTCTCAACGAGTGGAAGGCCAGCGACACCCCGCTGCCCGAGCACTACATCCTCGAAAACGACTTCCGGAAAATCGTCCAATTCTGCTTCGAGGTCACCGCCCCCGGCAAAATCGCCCTGCTCTCCCCCGCCGCTGCCTCCTACGACCAGTTCAAGAACTTCGAGGAACGGGGACGCGTGTTCCGCCAACTGGTGCAAGAATGGAAAACCGAATAGTCTTTCTTCTCACTTGACATAAAAAAAAGCCGGATTTGCTCCGGCTTTTTTTATTACATATATACTATAAATTATTGCTTGACAATCTTGGCCACGCCGACCTGACGGTTCTGCACATACAGGCGGGCGAAATAGAGACCGGTGGGAAGGCCTGCCACGGAAACCGTGTTGTCACTGACCTCAGCCATCATCACGCGCTTGCCGTTGACGTCGTAGAGGGCGATAACCTCAACGGGAGTTTCCGTCTCGATGCGGATGTTGTCCACTGCAGGGTTGGGATAGACGGCGACACCATTCTCCTCATAGTCGCGGATGGCGACGGCTAGGAAGTCGGAAGTGGTGCGCGGCACAATATAGTAGCCGAAAGGCGGGTGGTTGTTGCCAATCTTGCTGGTGGCGAAGTTGACACCACGGATGTTCAGCATATTGGTGGGGATATCCGAACCTATGTAGTTGGCATCCTGGAAGTAGGGATACACAGCCGTCAAGGTGGTACCGTTCTGGTTCAGCTCATAGGTGTTCAGCACTTGGAAGGTGCCCGTGCCCGTGAAGGTCACATCCTCAAGTTGAATCAGCTCAGCCTGGTGATCAATCATAAAGTTATTGTCAGCCAACTGGGAAAGGGTGATGGTCAGCGGAGTCACATCCTGGAAGATGTCGATGGCCGGACCGCACGGGGCCGTGGGTTTGAACTCGAGGAATCCCCAATAGTTGGTCAAAGTGCCATAGACGTCTTTAATCTTGTCGCCAACGTTGTAGCTGCCCAGAACGCCGCTCGGGTCGTAGATGAGGATGGCGCCGGTGGCATCTTGGATGACCTTCTGGTTGTTATATGCGGCCACGGCGGTCACAATCACTTCGCCCTCGAGTTTGTATTCGACATTGTCATTGAAGGCGGCGCTATTGTCGGTGAAGGGGAACTTGCTTCTCAGCTCGGCGATATTGGCACAGACAAATTCGCTGGAGACGCCGTATGAGAACACGATAGTATCGGGGGCCATAGCATTGCCGGCGATATCTTCCACATTGTTGACAATCAGGGTGTAGGTGTTGCCTTCCGTCATCGGGCTGGTAGTCAGGGTGACCACATTGCTGTTGAGGGTGGCGGCGGAGACCGTCACATTATTGTCCATCACATAGTTGGCAGCCGTCTGGGCGGTGGTAGCGTCAAGAGCCTCGTTGAAGGTCACCGTCACCGTGACAGAGTCGTTGGGGACCACGGTGGAGACTGTGGGGGCCCACACGTCGGGACCGGCGGGATAGGCAGCGATCAGCACGTTGTCGATGCGGAAGGAGGCGCTGGCCGACTGGGCGCCGTCGTAGGTGCAGCGCAGATAGACGTTGGCCTGGTCTTCGATGGCGGTGATGCCGTTGAAGTCGAGCGTCTGAAGCTCATAGTTGGCAGCCGCACTGGGCACAGTGGAGAAAGTGGCGGGCAGCGTCGTGAAGTTGGTGCCGTCGGTGCTGTAGGCCCATTCGGTGCTGTTGAAGCCCTGGGCAGAGCGGCGGGCAGCCATCGTAAGCACCACATTCTGGAATCCCGTGGTGGAGAAGTGGAAGACGATGGATTTGCCATTGGCGCTGTTGTTGATGGTAGCCAGATCCTTGTCGGCGGTCTCACCGTATTGAAGGTTCAGGGTAGAGCCGCCGTTAGCGGTAAGCTCGGAAGCCTGCAGCCAGGCGGAGGAGCCGTGGGTGCCGTCGAGGTAGAGACCTGCGGTGCCGGCCTGGGCGCCGTACGCAGCCATATAGGAAGTTGGGGTGTTGGGGGAAGCCGCATTGCCCGTGAAGGGGAAATAGGCCAGGTTGGTCAGCGTTTGCGCGGAAATTCCCAAGGCCACGCAAAGGCAAAGGCATAAGGCATAAAATTTTCTCATAGCGATAAAGGTATTAAATTAAGAATTGTCTGTTAATAAGCAAGGCCGCAAAAGTACAAAAAAAATCTTCGCTCTTCATTTTTTTTTGTATTTTTGCAGCCTCAAAAAAAGAGGCCCGGAAAGTTGGCCGAGTGGCTTAAGGCAGCGGTTTCGAAAACCGCCGTAGTGTCACAGCTACCGGGGGTTCGAATCCCTCACTTTCCGCTGGAAAAAAGGCGATGCGAAGCGTTGCCTTTTTTTTGTGTGCCGGAAACTGAAATTCCCCACTCTCACCTTTGCAACAACCTCCGCCGACGTAAAAAAAATAACTACCTTTGCCGCCGTTTTTCAAGAAGTGCACTTATGTCAGAAAACACCACCGACACCATCCGAGCTATCGTGGACACCATCCGCAACACGCAGGATATCAACCTTGAACAGCTGTCCGCCATTCTGGACACCGACGACCGCGAGGCCATCGACTATCTACAGGCGCAGGCCCGCGAGGTGGCCCAGAGCATCTACGGCAACGCCGTCTATATGCGCGGCCTCATCGAGTTCAGCAACCACTGCCGCAACAACTGCCGCTACTGCGGCATCCGGCGCGACAACCGGCTGGCCGAGCGCTACCGCCTCGACGACGACACCATCCTCGAATGCTGCCGCCTCGGCTACAGTTGCGGACTGCGCACCTTCGTGCTGCAGGGCGGTGAGGACGGCCACTACACCGACGAGCGGATGGTGGCCCTGGTGCAACGCATCCGCACGGAGTTCCCCGACTGCGCCATCACCCTCTCGCTCGGCGAACGCAGCCGCGACAGCTACCAGCGCCTCTTCGACGCCGGCGCCAACCGCTACCTGCTGCGCCACGAGACCGCCGACCCCGACCACTACGCGCACCTCCACCCCGCCGAGATGAGCTGGGAGCATCGGATGCAGTGTCTGCGCGACCTTCGCGACATCGGCTACCAGGTGGGCGCGGGCTTTATGGTGGGCTCGCCAGGCCAAACCCACGCCACCCTGCTCAAGGACCTGCACTTCATCCGCGACTTCCGGCCCGAGATGTGCGGCATCGGCCCCTTCATCGCCGCACAACACACCCCCTTCGCCCACGAACCCAACGGCAGCGTGGAGCAGACCCTCCGGCTGCTGTCGCTGATACGGCTGCTGCACCCGCACGTGCTGCTGCCCGCCACCACCGCCCTAGGCACACTCAACGCCTTCGGCCGCGAACGTGGCATCCAGGCAGGCGCAAACGTGGTGATGCCCAACCTCTCCCCCACCGAAAACCGCCCCAAATACAGCATCTACGATGGCAAAATCTGTCTCGGCGACGACATCAGCCACTGCCGCAGCTGCCTCGAGACACGCATCGCCTCCGTGGGCTACCGGATGGTGGTGGACCGCGGCGACTACAAGGCATAGCGCCCCTCCGACACCGACACTATTTAACCCCGAATGATATGAAAAAACTGAAAAACCTTTACCTGCCCATCCTCATAGGGATGGTCGTAATTGGCGGCAATGCCACAACAGCCCAAACCACGTCCGGGAAGCAGGGCACGCCTGCCGCGTCCGACTTCAAGGAGTTCGATTGCACCAAGGAGTTCACCGGCAACCCTTTCACCTGGTTCAAAGGTGCCGGCCTGCTGCTGGCGGTGGGCGACAAGGACAGCCACAACGCGATGACCATCGGCTGGGGCTCGCTGGGCAACGTGTGGCAGCACAACATCAGCACCATCACCGTATATGTGGCACCTGCACGCTACACATTCGAGTTTATGGAGAAGTACAAGTATTTCACCGTGATGGTCTTCGACGAGGACCGCAAAGACGTGCTGGAGTATATGGGCACGCACAGCGGCCGCGACGTCAACAAAGAGGAGGCCTTGGGACTGCACGTGGCCTACACGGAGCTCGGCACCCCCTACTACTTGGAGGCCCGCGAGGTGTATGAGTGCGAGATTATGTACCGCGACCAGTTCGACAAGGAAGGCTTCGGCGAGATCCCCCAGAAGCGCTACGAGAACTTCCCCGCCGGCATCCACCATATGTACATCGGCAAGATTGTGACGGCAAGAAGACGATAGGATTTACGGTTTGCGATTTATGGTTTACGGTTTGCGAAAAAGGCATTTGCAAACAAAAATGACCATTGACCGATGCCGATTCCGTTTTCTCGCCCCCTTGTGCCAGCGGCACAAAAATCCCAATAACCCCATACAAGCGACGAAGGAGCGCAGTGTGGGGCTGGGCGATGTGATGTGGTGTCAGCGTGCAGGATGCACGCAACATCAAACGCATTGCAAACGAAATTCACCGATTACCGGTTACCACATTTGCGGTTCCACCTCCGTAGGAACGGATGCCCACGGAGGTTCGTTTTCATAACCCAGTAAGGGCTGGAGCACCCTTAAAACGGCAGATCATAACAATCGTTGTTCTCTTCGGAATTTTCATTATCTTTGAAATCATCCTTATCCAACTGCTGCGATACTGGTTCTTCTACAATGGGTTGTTTCAAAGTGTTATTTGGGGAATCGTCTGCGAATTGGTCTCTAAGCGTTTTTTGAGCTTCTGTATTTCCTTGCTTCGCAGCTTTTGTGTACCATTCTATAGCTTTCCCAACATTTTTAACGACACCAAATCCTGACTGATAACATACTCCGAGATGGAATTGTGCTATATCTACACTTTGCTCCGCTGCTTTCGTGAGCCACTCTACTGCCTTTTTATAATTCTTTCTTATACCGTCACCAGAAAGGTAAAACATTCCCAGATTGTTTTGTGCCCACGCATCACCTTGCAATGCAGCTTTCTTATACAATTCGACTGCTTTTTTCAAATCTTGTTCCACACCTTCACCATCCATATAACATCGAGCTAAATTGTATTGAGCACTTGCATATCCTTGTTTGGCTGACTTGGTAAGCCATTCAATGCCTTTTTGTAAATCTTTTTCGACTCCATATCCATTCAAGTAACAAACACCGATGTCGTTTTGCGACCACGAATCACCTTGTTCGGCAGCTTTGAAATACCATTCCAATGCTTTTTTGTAATCTTGATCAACGCCATGTCCCATATAATAACATGCGCCCAAATCGAATTGGGCAGACATGTTTCCTTGTTCAGCTGATTTGGAGTACCATTCAACGGCTTTGGAATAGTCTTTTTTCACTCCCTTCCCGTGCTTGTAACAAGCCCCAAGACTATACTGAGCGTTTGAATGTCCTTGCATGGCTGCTTTAGTTAGCCATTCTACAGCTCTTTTATAGTTTTGTTTTATTCCTTTTCCAGTTTTATAGCGATAACCAAGTCTGAATTGAGCCTCTGCATCACCTTTTTCGGCTAAAACCGTCAATTCAGTGGTCGTTAAATTATTATAAAACTCTTTCTTGTTTTGCTTGCTATTCTCCATGATACTAAGCTTTTATATTCCACGAAATGCAATTCAAAGCACCGCCTCGCCTGATAGCTTCCAAAGCAGGAATGCCTACCACTTCGCAAGCGGGCATCACTGCGCTGATTTGTTCCAATGCCTGTTCGTCCTCTGGTATTCCCAATTGAGGAACAAGTACAAGATGGCCGACCTGCAAGAAGTTGATATACGACCAGCTGCGCTCATGCTTCCGTTTTACGTTATATTTTAGGGTTATCACATCGAAATGCTTCTCCAAAATTCGAAGATAATCATTAGCAAATGTTTTGTCGAAATCGGCATAGTTGGTCATCAGCACACGTTTGTCGCCCAAGTAATGGATGATACCGTCGCTATGTCCGTAGGGTTCCCCTTGTGAATCCCACGGAATGAAAACAACCTCGCAGCGGAACGCTTCTTCGAGCATTCGTTGCACCTCCACGTTGGACTTATCTTTGTTCTCCACAAACACCTTGTCCGTCATCACAATCTTGTCGCCGCATTTCACTACGTTTCCGCCATCCAGCACAAGATCTAAAGAGAGGCTATTTTGCTGGATAGGTTGCAATTGATTGGATTCAGTTTGAAACACATCAATGGGATTGGTTTGCAACCGAAGTCCTATTTTATCTTGCAGATAGTCAGGTGTGTATTTGTAGAAAACAAACCGGTCTTCTTCAATCTGAATCGGCATAAAATCGCGGCACCAGATGTCTTTGGTTCCGGACAGATGGACATACGGAATTCCTCGTTTCTGCAGCGTTTCTTCGATATGAGCGTTCAGAACGGGGCTTTTCTCGGGCAGGATGCTGGAGAAATAGACGCAGGTGGTGAGGTTGTCGGTGATCATAATTCTTTAATCTTTTTCGGCACATATCCTAATTTTTCTTTTGCATATTTCAAAGCTTCTTCTTTCTTGATTTCTTGCAACAGAATTTTTTTAGATAAAAAATTTATAATCATAGTTTCTTTAGCCGGATATTTAGTTATTCGAAACCAGCAATCATCACACAATACAGCCCTTAATTCGCTACTTTTATACTCCTGTTCAACTTTTTGTCCAAGACCAACTCTAGTAGAAAACAACACATCACATGGAATATCGTTTGGAACCATTTCAACAAGTGTGTTTTCAATATCCTTAAAAGAAAAATCAGTTGCTTCCTTAATAGCTTTTAGCACTTTGTTTGGTCCTACGATCACTTTATTTGAATCTACTTTTAGACTGTTGGAAATCACAGCACTTCTTATCAAGTACGAATAATACGTATCTTTATCTCCGCTAATAACAAAATCCAATCCAGGATAGTTGCCTCCTTTATAAGCATCTGTTTTTGCTTTTCCCCATCTATGTATATAGAAATGATTAAAATTATTCCTTTGCAACTCGTTTTGATGCACCGAATTGTCCTCAAAGTTGTTTATTTTGTGATAATAAACTTCAATTTCTGTTGGTCTAATCAATATATCGTTCAATTTCAATGTGTATTTTGAAAGAAATTGTTTTTCTTCATCCTGAAGCCGATTAATGCACTTTTCAATACTGTTTTTTTCCATAACTTTGTTGTTTTAGAATTCAGGCGGCAAAAGTAAACAATGCACCCGACATAGAAATCACTTTTTTTGTTAAGATTCGTTAAGATTTCCAAAATAGTTATTTATAATAATTGAATTGTCCCTATTCGTTGGAGCTGGAAATCGGAATTTCTAACTCCTATGTAATGCTAACCTAAGTCTGACTTTTCCCCTACCCAAAACCGAAAAACCGCCAATCGCAAATCGTTAACCGCAAATCGCAAACCGCAACACCGGTTATCTGTGAATCTCTTTTGCAATGCGCCCCTCAAAAAGAGTTATCTGTTTCGCCATTGTTTCCAATACTGTTGCAGTTTCTTCTTGAGGCGGAAAGTATCATACAAATCGGGGGATATTCGGTAGGTTACGCCGCCTCGAACGGAAATCTCTATCCATCGCATAATCCATGATATTTGGAAAATGTATTCGGTTCCCCTGTTCGTGTTCGTACTTTCGAATCCTTCGATGTTGTTCCAAGGCAACTCCACGTTTCTGACTTTCACCCAATCCCCATGTTTTCCTTTTCGTTCAGCGTTTGTGAGAAGAAGGGAGTCTTCAGAGACTACTATCCGGTCTTTGATGTGCGACAGCCATAGACCTGCCCAGTGGAGCATCATCACCACGCATATTACAAATAATGGCCAATACCACCACCGCATATCGGAAGATGCCACTGCCATTGCAAAGTTGATTGATGAACAGGGTCAACAACTCGTGTCGGGACCCTACCGTTTTATCTCCTCGCCCACGGTGAACGGCTGGTTTAATGCAGGCGGTTATCCGCCAGACTCTTGGAATGGCATCACCGGTTTCATCGACCATTATGGCAACACCACCTTCACGGAAGAGGAAATGCGGCAAATAGAGCAGTGGCACAACGAAAAACTACGCTCTCGAAAATAAAATACGCGTAGATACGCGCGATACGTGGAGATAATGAACAGCCACTTATTTCAGGAAATATTTGTAACTTTGCACTTTCAAAACACCTTTTGCAATATGAAAAAGATTTTACTCTTTGCCGTATCCTTATTGTCATTATGCGCGTGGGCGCAACCGGAAGGCCATTTTGCCTCCTTGATGTCACCGCGCAAGACGATGCCCTCTTTTGGCGCGAAGAATGATTATCAGTGGAAGATGACCAGCTTCTACACGGATGACTATTACCAGATTTGCAGCTTCTCCTATGACGCCAACCATCGTCTCTTGGCGATGTCAGACTCCATTTATGGCGAGTACCAGGTCATCGACTCTATGAGTTACGATGCCTCGGGCAACCTGGTACGCCTGTCGGGTTGGCAAGTATTGGACGGGGTGAGGCAGAATGTCTATTACATCGACTACACCTACAATGCCGCGGGGCTGATTACCTCGAGGAGCAACTACAACAACTTTGACGGCGACTGGGTGCTGGGCGGCATATACAGCTACACCTATAACAACCGCAACCAGCTGGTGCTCACCACCTTGAACTTTGGCGGCCTGTTGTATCAGAAGACGGAGTACCAGTATAGCGGGGACGATTGCGTGCAGGAGTTGTGGTACAGCTACGACTTCGACTCGGGCGCGCTCCTCCCCTCGGAGAAATACGTGACGAGCTATGCCGACGGCCGCAAGGTGCTGCGGCTAGACAGCATAAGTGACGACGGCACCTATTGGCAGTACAACGGCAAGTTCACGTACCAGTACGACAGCCGTGGCAACTGCACGGAGTACCATCATTACGACGGGACGGACTACGAGGTGGAGCGGAGTCTCTACACCTACGACTACGGCAAGCCACTCAGCAGCACGTTGATCCCGTGGAATCCGGAGCTGGACCGTCCGCGGATGTACGACAACGTGGACGCCTGCGTGCGCGAAGCCTGGTACAGTTTGGATGTGGACCACGTGCTTCAGTATGTTTGCGACTACGTTTACGAGTACAACGACATCAACACGGGCGTGCAAACCACAGAGTCACAGAAAGTTTCCCTTTATCCCAACCCGTCCTCCGGCCGCATTGTGTTAGACGGCTTGCAGGATGGCGATGCCGAGGTCCGCATCCACGACCTCTCGGGCCGTCTTGTCCTCACCCGCCGCGCTTCTGGCCCCACGACTGCCCTTGACATCACCGCCCTCGCCCCCGGCTGCTATGTGGTCAAAGTGGCGCAGGGAAATGAGGAGAAGGTTGTGAAGGTGGTGGTGAAGTAATCCCTTTTATAAATACGCTCTATTCGTGATATAACTCTTTGAGTTCCATAATGTCGAGCATATTGAACTGCACCCCGTCAATCTCGGCATGCCAGGATTGATGGTAGTGTGCGTAGAACCAATGGCGAAGAGGATGATTATTTTCTTTTAGATGTTTGAAAAGATTATCCATAACCTTCCGCTCGTATTTCACGTCATCCATCAAACTCTCGTCGCGCATAGCCCAATCGTGCAGTCCCTGATGCGATGACAACTCGCAAAAAGACGGGGAAGTGTGCGTAATCACCACATCAACGGCACACGTTTCGTCAATCATTGATAGTTTCTCCTTATCGAAAAACGGGCTCTCGTTTCTCCAAAAGACATTTGGTGACAGCGGGTCATCGGGATTCGGCAGATGGTATTCTTTGGCCGAGATGCGCCATAGCCTGTCAATTGAGGTGGCGCCCCCGACACAGAGGATGGTGCGCCCGCGGGCTTTCACCACGGAATAGTCGGGCAGTGTCATCCACCGCTGGTACCGGATGGGCTGGAGGTTGAAATAGGCAGGATTGTCGTGGTTCCCGCGGATGAACACCAGCCAGTTGTTGGCTTTCGACAGCTGTTTGTTGCATCTGCGATATAAAGTCTCATAGTACCCCGCCTTCTCAAAACCAAAGCCGCAGTCGCCCGCCACAACAATCAGTGTGTCCGTCATTCCATACTGCACACAGCATTTATGGACAAGCTGCGTGAAGTCGCCGTGGATATCGCCGCAAACTATGACACCCTTTGCCTGGGGAAAATCATATATGTCAACTTTGTTCATCATACAGGCTGCAAAAATAGGAATAATTTGGTTTTGTTGTTTCAATGGATAAGTATGGGGAATGGGAAATTGTTACAAGCCATTTTGGGTATGCCCGGGAATTGCAACAGGTGTTAGGGTACTCCCGATGGGAAAATTTCGTGACCGCTATCGGACGTGCTATGCAATCGTGCAAAACATTGGGTATCAGCATTGACGACCATTTTCGTGAGGTCACGAAAATGGTCATGTTGGGCAGTGGATCGCAACGTGAGGTGCAGGACTTTATGCTCACCCGTTATGTAGCCAGAATGGCGAAGGGGGAAGGGGAAAGTGGTGAAGGTGGTGGTGGAGTTAATCCTTGTTATATATATGCTCTATTCGTAATATAACTCCTTGAGTTTTATAATGTCGAGCATATTGAGTCTAATTTGTCAGTCGTGACTGACGAATTATTCGGAGTTCTCACTGGCGGAATTTTTGAGTATCAGTTTCTCGCACCATATCTTTTTTCTCCAACTTTTCATTGCCAACTTCAAGGATATTAAACAATCTCGTGCCAGGTTGGGAAGTTTTGTTAAACGACCACAAATACACTCAAATTGAGTACAATATTACAAGTATTTTTGCACTCAATTTGAGAGAAAAATAATTTAAAATGGACGATATCGACTATCAAGATAAAATTATCCAAACCATTAAGAGGATGCGCGTCGAACGGGACATCAGCCAAGCTAAGCTAAGTGAGTTGTTAGGAATCTCCCGTGGACAGGTTGGCAATATTGAAAACCCCAACTACCCTCATAAGTACACGCTTAAACAGATTGTAACTGTCTGCGAAAAGTTAGATGTTCCCATCGAACAGATTTTCATCCCAAATAAAAAGGTAAAGCCGGAATGTTCGGAAGTGATAAAGGGATTGGTGGACTGTATTATAAAGTACGAATAGTTAGTTAAGGATATGGCAAATTCTAATATAACTCTCCCTTACGATATTACCAAGGCCACAAGCATTTTTGAATTCAGTAAAGGCTTGCTGGGAAAGTCTTTACGCGATTTCGTCCGGGATGACTATGAGCCAAGGAAAGGTAAAGGAAGCCTTGGACAAATGGTGGAGAATATTTTCTTTTTGCTTGAAACGAATAACTATGCCGGTGCTGATTTTTCAGAGGCCGGAATGGAACTAAAATGTACGCCGCTTAAGAAAAGCAAACAGGACGATTACCTTATTAAGGAACGTCTTGTGTGCAATATGATCAACTACTGCGAGGTTGTAAAAGACGATTTCGAACACTCTCATTTCTATCTGAAATGCCAGTTGATGCTGTTGCTCTTCTATCTGCACCAGAATAATTGCGACAACCTCGATTTGGAATTCATTTTCTCTGTTTTGTGGAAACTTCCCAAGAAGGATTTACTGATTATTCGCCACGATTATGAAGTCATCATCGACAAAATAAAACAAGGGAAGGCACACGAGCTCTCTGAGGGTGACACAATGTACCTTGGCGCTTGTCGCAAGGGACAGAAGGGTGAAAGTTTGATGAAACAGCCCAACAATCCCGATATTGACGCTCCCAGAAGAGCATTCAGCCTCAAAATGGCCTATATGCGCACTGTCTTGGAGTATGTTGTGAAGAGTGGGAAAAATGCCGTCTCGAATGTCGCAGGTGCGAAATCGGAGTTAGTTAGCACAAATGCTCTGTTGAAGAACTCTTTCGACGACATTCTGCTTGGTCGATTCAATCCATTCTTGAATATGTCTTTTGAGAAGATTGCGAAGCGAAAAAAGGTAGATATATCGAATAATCCGAAGAACAAGTTTGCAATGGTGGCAAATGCGATTGCGTCTTCTACTAAATGTCCTAATGTAAACCGTTCGGAAGAATTCCTCAAAGCTGGTTTAACGATGAAGACCATTCGTATCCAAGCCAACGGTATCATCAAGGAAGCTATGTCTTTTGAAAATATCGACTACATTGAAGTGGCAGAGTGCGAAGAATGGATAGACTCCCGTCTTTATGAGCTTTTTTCCAGTCGGTTCTTGTTCGTGATTTTCAGAGAACAAACCGTGGGCAAAGAGGATTACGTGCTGGACGATGTCTTTTTCTGGACGATGCCGCAGAAGGATTTGGACTGGGCTGAAGAGTATTGGAAACATATCAAGGACAATATTTTAGCCGACCATATTTCTGAGGAGTATTGGTGGAAAGGTGCGGATAAGAAAAAATTCCACGTTCGCCCAAAAGCTCAAAAAGCAGTTGATTTGGCTCCCACTCCAAACGGCAAGGGAGCAAAGAAATTCTGTTATTGGTTCAACAATGATTACGTCAGAGAAATAATAGATAATCGAATTCTTGAAAGAAATAATGGCTAAAAAACAAAATAAAATCCGTGTAGTAGAACTCTTTGCCGGTGTGGGAGGTTTCCGCATCGGATTGGAAGGTGCATCTGATGCCTACGATACCATTTGGAACAACCAGTGGGAACCATCGACTAAGCATCAGGACGCTTCGTTGGTATATGTAGCACGTTTTGGCTCAAAAGGACACTCCAATAAAGACATTAACCTTGTGCCGACAAAGGATATTCCCGACCATGATTTGCTTGTGGGTGGTTTCCCCTGCCAAGATTATTCCGTAGCAGCAACGCTCAGTCGCTCAGGTGGTATAGAAGGCAAAAAGGGTGTGCTTTGGTGGCAAATCTACCGCATTCTCAATGAAAAAGGCGACAAACGTCCGCAATACATCTTTTTTGAGAATGTTGACAGATTGCTCAATTCACCAGCCACACAACGAGGGCGCGATTTTGCCATTATCCTTGCTTCTTTGGCTGACTTAGGATATGTGGTTGAATGGCGCATCATCAACGCTGCCGACTATGGAATGCCCCAACGAAGACGCAGAACCTATATCGTAGGTTACTTAAAGACTTCTGTTATAGCTGAAAAGATTGAGCAGATGGAAGACTGGGTGGAATACGATGGCGTAATGGCAAAGGCTTTTGAATTTAGGCCAAAACCGGGTACAGTGTCCGAATTTGACATCGAAGGTTCCATAAAAGAAGTGTCAGATGGTTTCAACAAGAGCAAAAAAGAGAGTCCCTTTGGCAATGCTGGAATGATGATGGACCGCCATGTGTATTCAGTAGATGCTGAAGCTGTTTATGACGGGCCAAAACAAACATTGGGAGGAAACCTCGTTGATGAGAACCTCGTGCCGGAAGACTTCTTTATTACTGACGAAGAATTGCCCAGATGGCAATACGAGAAAGGGGCTAAAAAGATTGAACGAGTTTCCAAGGAGGGTTACAAATATACTTTCTCTGAGGGTGGAATGGCCTTCCCCGACAGCTTGGAGCAACCTTCCCGAACTATTATCACTGGAGAAGGCGGCACTGCTCCATCTCGCTTCAAGCATGTCGTGCAAACAAAATCAGGCCGATATCGCCGACTATTACCCATTGAATTGGAACGAATGAATATGTTCCCCGACAACCACACATATCATCCTGATGTGACTGACGGTCGACGAGCATTCCTAATGGGTAATGCCCTAGTATGCGGCGTTGTCGAAGCAATCGGCAAGAGCCTCTATCAGGCAATCTACAACAAAGCTCCTGTTTCTTCAAAACCTATCTTTACGGTGCGTGACGCAAAACCTATGCTGGATTTGCAACTTTTCGAAGACGAGGAGAAACCGTTAGTAGTGAATCGTCCCCAAAAGCAATATGTCCTTGACCCCACTAAACATCTATTGATTGGTTTGGTGAAGAAGGACAATGAAGCATATTTCTTGAAGGAAGAACCGACAAAGATTTATTATACTGGTAAAACAAAGACTTTTCCATCTACGGTTGCCATTAACAAGCTCTATTATTTTATGCCTTACATTAAAGGGAAGGGGGTTCAGGATTTATACTTGATTCGTGTAGCCCGTATCGGCAATAAGGCTGAAATTCATCCCGAATCTTCCGATGAGGAACCGAGATTGATATTTGAGTTGGAATACTTAGAGAGCCTGCCTGAATACCAAATGGTACAGTTGTACAGGTATTGGTATAAAGATACTTTGTTGGGAAGAATTGTTCAAGTATAATAATACCCCTCATTATGCCCCACACCCTCTACAAAACCCAAGGCACCTGCTCGCAGTTCATCGATGTGACGGTGGATGACGACGGCGTCATCCAGCAGGTCTTCTTCTATGGCGGCTGCCACGGCAACCTGCAGGCCCTCTGCCGGCTGGTAACC
>JAEEGG010000677.1_pt1 | contig 102323 bp, 104 predicted proteins | sample 9134161 | NCBI WGS metagenome assembly JAEEGG01 (sample SAMN16246543, study PRJNA631951) | gut metagenome | biome: gut microbiome; feature: rumen; material: CR-attached | host: Bos | place: Iran: Karaj | collected 2018-10
ATGTTCAGCACAGTGATTCGCTGACACATGCTTTGACGTCAGAGAAATGTCAGAGCCTTATACAATGTGGCCGTGTTATCGAGGACTTTTTGACAGATCAAGGCTTGATGAATCATTATTCGTTTCAATTGAACTGGCTTAAGTTTCAATTAAAACAGTATTTGCTGATTTTCCCTCAAACACGTGATATTCAGATGTGGAAAACTGTTTATCCTGAATGTCATCAGGATATTCTGCAATACCAGACGATGTCCTATCTGAAGCTATCGGCATGGTTGATTGTCCAACATATGGATGTTTTAGCTCTTTTTGTATTAAAAATGAGGGATATTCTGAGCTCCTTGAAGAATAGATGAAATTGATAATCTACCCGGATGTTGATATCTGGGAATTTGTGCTTTCTGGACTACAGTTACGTTCCGATATATTGCTATTTCCACTCAATCGGCATAGCAATATCATTCAGAAGGTATCGCGAAGATATGGTTCTACTATTCCCTTGCCCATACAGTTTGTATTGAATTCTTATTTGCAGAATACGATAAAGGGATTAAAGCACGGAGATGCTGTCATCATAGCAGAATATACTGATCCTGCTTTGCTGTTGGCCATTTCTAAGATTATTCCTGAAGGTGTTTCTCGCTATTTATGGCTGTGGAATCATAAGGGAAATAACAAAATTTTCGCGAATAATCTGCCTGTAATCCAGAAGCTCCGTTTCCAAGTAATTACCTACGATGAACAAGATGCCGAAAAATTCGGGTTCAGATGGCATACTCAGTTCTTTAATATTAGCCCTTATCAGCAAGTAGCATCCTTGAAAGATAGTTCGATTCTTTATGATTTCTTTTTTGTTGGATATGCCAAGAATAGAGTAGAGGAAATAGAGAGTATTCGTTCATTGCTTTCCTCTTACACTTGCAAATTCGTATCGGTGCATTCCACGTCCGAATATATTCCTTATTCAGTCTATATGGAAATGGCTTTACAATCCCGATGTTTAGTTGAGATTGTTCATACAGGAGATCCTTCCTGTACGCTTCGTCCTTTGGAGGCGATTGCCATTCATCGCAAGCTTCTTACAAATAACCCTGCTGTCCGCCATTATTCATTCTTTCGTCATCAGAATATTTTTATTCTTGGCGAAGACGATATTTCAAGGTTGCCCGTGTTTCTTCATTCTCCTTTCGAACCACTTCCCTCAGATGTTGTCGATAGCTATGATGTAAATAGTTGGGTTGATATTTTTCATTAAGACACAATATCTATGCCATCGATTATTCATGCGTTTCTGAGTAAGATACGGGATTCAATCGCAGCAGCCGTCTATAATAAATTGTATTATAGTGAACGAGCTCAGCATCTTACCTATCTTGCCCTTAATTCCAAAGAAAAAGGAGTTGTTGATTGTAAAATAGATGGGAAAGAAGTAATTGTATCTCTAACGTCTCATAGTCGCCGTATATACGAAGCATACCTTGCAATCGAATCGATTATGCAGGGAAGTATAAAGCCCAATCGCTTTGTTCTTTGCCTCTCAAAGGATATCCAAGATGAGAAATTACCACAGACGTTGTTGAATCAGAATAATAGAGGACTTGAGATAAGATATACGGAAGATATTGGTTCGTACAAAAAATTAATTCCCATATTGAAGGAGGCCCCGGATTCCATTATAATATCCATCGATGATGATATCCTATATCCGTTTGATACTTTGGAACTCCTTTTGTCAGCCCATCAAAAGCATCCTGATTGTATTTGTGCAAACAGAGTAATGGATGTCTCGCTGGATAATCAAGGTAATCCTACTTCATTGATGACGTGGAAGGAATTGGAAAAAAAAGATAGAATCAGCAAATTGAACTTTTTTGAAGGTGCAGGAGCCGTTTTATATCCCCCCCATTGTTTTACGCCTGAGGTCCTCAACCAGTCGGTTTTTATGAAGATATGTCCTACAGCGGATGATGTCTGGCTTAATTGTATGGCACGGTTATCAAAGACCTTTGTGGTTTCTGCTTGTTCTCATTATCCTCATTTCCCACTATTAATTAATGAATCCATTCAGGATTCAGCTCTTTGGCGAATCAATAGCAACCATAAGGATTTGCTGAATGATAAGCAACTTCGTGCAGTAATGCAGAAATACAATCTTAGTTATGCTGAATAGCCAAAATCGTATCTTTGGTTATGATTTGATTAAGACGATTGCCATATTCATGATTGTATTCTATCATTTGGGAGGGATAGATATAGGAACAATAGAGTCAGGCAAATATTTCTTACCAAACTTCAATCAGTTCGTTTTGTCTTTTTGTGCCGCGAGTGTGCCTTTGTTTTTGATGGTTCATGGAGCTTTGGTATTGCCAAAGCGATTGAATCTGAAGGAGTCCATTTTGAAAGCCATTAAGATGGTTCTTCTGTTTCTGTTTAGTAAGGTAGTTCTACAGCGTATTCTATTAGAAAAATGCTTCTCCATAGGAGACGAAATGGTGCATTTCTGGTTCTTAGGAACTTTGGGAATGGTTTATGTTGTTAGTTATTTCTTGAATAAATGGAAATGGTTGCGACATATCGTTTTTTTGATGCTTATCATCTATCCATTTCTTTCCAATCTATTGGTTGATTGTGTCGTGTTTTATAAGCCAGGTTCCAATTTTCTTTCTTTTGGACACGATGGCTTTTACACATTCTATGCATTGGTATATTTTTATCTTGGCTATCATCTAAAGCATAAGACTCTTACACGATATTTCTCGCTTCTCGCCATTACCGTAGGATTGTTGCTAATCCATTTCGAAGTAGTGGCATTAAGCAATTATTTTCAGATCGTTTTTGATGGTGTTAACGGCTCTTTCCCCACTATAGGGGCTATGGCTCTGGCTACGGGATTGTTTATTTTGTTAAAGAGTTCAAACTCATCAAATCACATTATTCGAAAATGGATTAGTTTTATTGGAAGCAACACAATGGGGATCTATTTGTTTCACGTATTGGTTATCTTCTTGCTTCGTAAATATGCAGGATGTGAATCATTGGGTTTGCCATCTTCTATAATACTATCTTGTTTAATTATTCTTGTTATTGCCCTTTTCAATCATTTTATAAAGATTTGTTTTGAATCATTACACAAATATCATTATTATCAAAAATATTAATTAATTTAAAATCATAGTTATTAATAATAGATGGAACAAACAAACGATTGGACAATAGTAATTCAACCTCGAAAGAAATGGCTTGACATTGATATCAAGGGAATCTGGCGGTATCGCGACTTGATTTATATGTATGTCAAACGAGACATTATTACTATCTATAAACAAACTATCCTTGGTCCGCTTTGGTTCGTCATCCAACCACTTTTCACAACTATTATGTATATGTTCGTGTTTGGTGGATTGGCAGGCATTTCTACAGACGGGGCCCCACAGCCGCTTTTCTACTTGTCCGGCATCATGCTTTGGAACTATTTTACGGCCTGTTTCAATGTTTCTTCGAATGTTTTTGTTGGCAATGCGGGTATTTTTGGAAAAGTGTATTTCCCTCGATTAGTTGTCCCGTTATCGGGAATCATCTCTAATTTAATTAAAATGATGATTCAACTCTGTTTGTTTATTATAGTCTATCTATATTATTATTTCACCGATGTTCCACTCACTGTAAACTGGTCGATTATTCTTTTCCCCTTTTTGATATTCTTGATAGCATTCCATGGCATGTCTTGGGGATTAGTCATAACATCTTTGACTACTAAGTACAGGGATTTGAAGCAGTTTGTTTCATTCGGAATTTCACTCTTCATGTATGCTACTCCAGTCATTTATCCTCTGAGTGCTGCACCTGGGAAATATAAATATCTTATTGAACTCAATCCCCTTACTCCAATTTTCGAAGCATTCAAGTATAGCTGCATGGGATGTGGTTCACTCGATTGGGGAGGCCTGTTATACAGTACCATCTTTATGTGTGTCACATTGTTCTTTGCCGTGCTTATCTTCAATCGTGTTGAGCGAAATTTCATGGACACCGTATAACAACAGATTCTTATACGTATGAGTAATATAGCTATTCAGTTCGATCAAGTTGGAAAGTTGTATCATTTGGGACTTGTTGGAACTGGAACATTGTCCCATGATCTGAATCGCTGGTGGAAAACCAAAGTATTGGGCAGAGAAGATCCCTATTTGAAGATAGGTGAGACCAACGATCGTTCGAAGAAAGGTTCTTCGGATTTTGTTTGGGCATTGAAGGACATCTCTTTTGAAATCGAGCAAGGAGATGTAGTGGGTATTATTGGTAAAAATGGTGCCGGCAAATCTACATTATTGAAATTACTATCCCGCATCACTTCGCCAACCACAGGAATAATTCGAGCTAAAGGTCGCTTGGGTTCCTTGTTGGAAGTAGGAACTGGATTCCATCCCGAAATGACCGGTCGAGAAAACATTTACATGAATGGCAGCATTATGGGTATGACTCGCTCTGAGATTACTCGCAAGTTGGATGAGATTATCGATTTTGCAGGTGTCGAGCGTTATTTGGACACTCCCGTCAAGCGTTACTCCAGTGGCATGACCGTTCGTCTGGGATTTGCGGTTGCAGCCTTTATGGAACCTGAAATTTTGGTGGTTGATGAAGTTCTTGCTGTAGGTGATGCCGAGTTTCAAAAGAAAGCCATTGGGAAGATGCAGGACATTTCTCGTGGTGGTGGCCGAACGGTACTCTTTGTGAGCCATAATCTTCCTTCGGTTCGCAGTCTTTGTCATAATGGTATTGTGCTTGCGAACGGTCAGATAGACTACATCGGAACTGCTAATGACTGTGTCGACCATTATGTTGAAACAAAAAATAGCGACATGTCAAGGGTTGTGACTATTGAAAAGAGGCACAGAGTAATGAAAGTCGATAAAGAACTTGAGATAGTAGAAGCATCCATTGAAAACGATAATCTTCATGTGGCCAGCGATGAGCCCCTGATATTCAATTTGATGGTAAAGGTAAACAACCGAGATATTGAAAAGTTTACTATTGGTTTACATTTCAAAAACATAGAAGGTGGGTATGTAGGAACTTATGTGTCCGAAGTCACTGAAGTGCCAAAAGACAAGGACCTTTTTCAGGTAAGGCTTGTTGTTCGTCATCATAACCTCTCTCGAGGACGGTATTCCACAAATTTCAATATTGGATTGAAAGATCTTGAAACTGGGCTGAGGGATTATGATGTGTTGTTTGATGTCCTAAACTTCGAGGTTGTTTTCTTTACGAAGGGAAAGATATTGTCATTATGGCCCAAAAGTTGGGGAAATATTATTCTTCAGGATGTTGAGATGAAAGTAATATAAAAATGGTTTAATAATTTTAAAAATTTCAAAAAAATGGAAAACAAAAGTTTTAAAAAAAAAGTTACGTTGTTAGTGTTTTAATGTGTGTTTATAAGGAGAAGGATTCTTATCTTCGCGAAGCAATCGAAAGTATTTTGAACCAGACTTACGAGTCGTTTGAGTTTGTCATTGTTGGCGACACTCCCCCTTCCGACCGCGAGAGAATCTTTGGCATAATTGGGGAATATGCATCCCAAGATGAACGCATCAGGTTCATTCCGAATGAAAACAACATGGGTATTACAAAGTCACTCAATGTTGGCCTTAATTATTGCACAGGAAAGTATATAGCACGAATGGATGCCGATGACATCAGTTTTCCAACGCGGTTAGAAAAACAGGTTGCATTCATGGAATCGAATCCTCATCTTCTTGCTTCAGGTGCTTGTTGTGAATTAATAAACGAAGATGGTGAGAGAACTGGCAGAAAAGTCAATTTTATTCAATCAACTAAAAGTTTACGACTAATTATCTTAAAGGAACCCGTATTAAGGCATCCGCTTGCCATTTTTAAAAGAATTATTAATGGGATAGAAGTAAGATATGACGAGTCATTTAAATATGCTCAGGATTATGCGCTTTGGGTGTGGATTATGCAGCATGGTGAGATTTCAAATATTGAGGAAGATCTTCTTTATTATAGAATAAGTAAGAGTCAAATCAGCACAGCGCATTTATCAGAACAACAAATATGTGCTAAAACGATTCAAAGAAAAGCCTTAGAATTACTTTATGATTTCCCTTTTAGTGAAACATTTATGAATTCTTTTTTTAATATTACTATAAATGCTTTAATCCCTAAAAATGAAATAAGTGTATCAAGAACTTTGTCGGATTTTCAGGTCTATTTTTCTAATTTGAAAGTGAATCGAAGAAATTTTAAGGCAATTGAATATATGATAAACTTATATATCAAGTTTTTTGCATATAAAACTCCAGCTAAACGCCTTTATAGTTACATTTATGATTTGACTAAAATGAATAAAAAGTTATTGGTATTATGTGAAATGTATTTCATTTATCAGAGACTTATTTGTTTCAATAATAGTTTAAGTCAAGCATTCTACAGTTGTTTGAATAAGTATTCTCTTTATGTAAAGGAGTTTTTCTATTTGCCAAAGTATGTTCAATCAATCAGTCGAAGTGCAATTTCATAATTATTGATAAACCATACAATAGATTATTATTATGAGCAATATAGCCATACAATTTGATCACGTTGGCAAGTTATATCATTTGGGTGTAGTTGGAACTGGAACGTTGTCCCATGATTTGAATCGCTGGTGGAAAACCAGTGTCCTGGGTCAGGAAGATCCTTATTTGAAGATTGGCGAAACCAATGAGCGTTCGAAGAAAGGTTCTTCGGATTTTGTCTGGGCATTGAAAGACATCTCGTTCGAGGTCGAACAAGGCGATGTAGTAGGTATTATAGGGAAGAACGGAGCAGGGAAATCAACCTTGTTAAAACTTCTTTCACGCATCACATCACCTACCACTGGAACTATTCGTGCCAAAGGTCGGATCGGCTCCTTATTGGAAGTTGGAACAGGATTTCATCCCGAAATGACGGGTCGCGAGAACATCTATATGAACGGCAGTATTATGGGTATGACTCGTGCCGAGATTACCCGAAAACTGGATGAGATTGTTGATTTCGCTGGTGTTGAGCGCTATCTCGACACCCCTGTCAAGCGTTATTCTAGTGGTATGACAGTCCGTTTAGGATTTGCTGTAGCCGCATATTTGGAGCCGGAAATATTGGTGGTTGATGAGGTTTTGGCTGTCGGCGATGCCGAGTTTCAGAAGAAAGCTATTGGTAAGATGAAAGATATTTCTCAAGGAGGGGCACGCACCGTCCTTTTTGTAAGTCATAACATGACGGCAGTAAGAAATCTTTGTACAAATGGTATAGTTCTAAAGAATGGTCAAATTGAATTCACAGGAACAGCAGATGAATGTGTAGATCAATATCTACAAATATATTCGATTAAAGAAGAATCGAGAATTAAAGATAATCTAGAATGGATTAAAAAAGGAGTCCTTATTGAAGATATCATTATTAATGGAACGGATAAGGCATCTTCGATTATTAAATCAGGACAAGATAGTTTACATGTTTTATTTCGTGGACATACAGATTTTGAGGTTAATACAGATATAACCTTGATATTTCGAAATGAGACAGAAGTTCCTATGGCATCATATTCGTTTTGTGATGATTCAAAAAAATTATTACATTTGTGTGGAAGTTTTGAGGTAGAGACTACCATCTTGTTGCCTAAAACTCTTTATAATGGAAGGTTAATAGTTGATGTTTTTTTTCATCAGCCTAATATAGAATATTTTATTAAAGGAAAGGGCTGTTGTGTTCTTGATTGCGAAGGTTTTCTTTATGGATTTGGCCAAACAATCTCACAAAAACGTTCAGGTCTTTTGCAATTTGAAACATATAGAAAATGAATTTCAAACAAATAAAAGAGTTACTATCTTATTATTTACACTTTAGGCAGAAACCTCTGGTTATTCAGATGCCAATAACATCTAGATGCAACAGCAGATGTAAGACGTGTAATATTTGGAAATTATCTGACCATGTTGACATAGATCATGAGGCTCTGAAAAAAGCATTAAGAGATCCATTCTTTTCTCAGGTAAAAACTGTTGGACTTAACGGAGGTGAGTTTACGCTAGTTCCAAATTTTATTGACATAATCAATAGTGTATTGATATTGCCACAGATTAAAGATATATATTGTATTTCTAATGGGCTTGCTCCTAAGAGGCTGTTTGAATATTTAGAAAAAGCGAAAGAAATATGTAAACAAAAATCTGTTAAAATACATATATGTATCTCAGTTGATGGATATGGGAAGGTTCAAGAAGAAGTCAGAGGCATCCCAAACTGTTTCAAGAAGACAAAAGAAATCTTAGATTTTTTAAGTACAAATAAAGACAAGTATTGTGACGATTTTTCTGTTGGTTGTACAATTTCAATTCATAACATTGACTTCATAAAAGAAACAGAAATGTTTCTAAATACTTACAATAATCTACAAGTTGAATACCATTGTGCGATTCCCAACAAAAGAATCTTAACTTTTGATAATGCGGATTATTACGTTTTGAATGATGAAAGAAAAAGAATTCAGGCTGCAGAATTTTTTTTTGAGAAATGTATTACTTCAAAATCGTTGCATAAGCGAATCCAATACTTTTCAAATTTTTATTTTTTAACACATAATGGACATAATCGTTTGAATATATGTTCTTATACAAATAGAGATGTGACTATTGATGAAAAATTAAATCTTTTGTTATGTGCAACTGCAAGTGAAGTTATTGGTAATTTAAAAGAAAAATCAGCTACTGAACTGACAAAAACGAAGTGCTATAAAAAAACACAAAAAGAAATTTTAAATCTTTGTGACAATTGTGTTCATTACACCTATCACCCTTTAACTATAAGAGGTCGAGTAGAATATATTAAGTTCTATATGCGGAATCGATATGTGTGGCAATATTATAATATACAAAGAAAAGAAAAATCATTTTTTTCTGTACACATAAATTTTTATAAGCAGTTTACCATTGAATTATTAAGGCAAATATATCATTTATTATGGAAATTGCAATAATAGGGTGGTATGGCACTGAAACAATAGGGGACAGAGCTATATTTGCGGGAATATTAAGAATTTTATCAGAGGCATTTGGTTTTTTTTCTGTAAGGTTAGGTTCATTATATCCATTTTATACTCAAAGGACACTACTTGAAGATTATGATTTCTATAAGATAGCAGCTCGTAATAATAATTTGAGTATTAAAATTTTTGATACTCGAAATCCATTTGAACTAAAGCATAATGTTAAGCATTCTGACATATTAATGGTTGGAGGAGGCCCATTGATGGATTTAGAAGAAATGTCCATGTTAGATTTCGCATATAATATAGCTTCTCGTTATAAGCTAAAGAAAGTTTTGATGGGTTGTGGGTGGGGGCCTCTTAAAACCGAAAAAGCAATCAGTATAGCACGGAAACTTATATTTAATTCTGATTTAGTTATTTTCCGTGATACAATTTCTAAAGAGCAAGCGATAAAACATGGGTGCGATAATGCTAAATTATCAAGTATTATTGATCCTGCTTTTATTGCATGTAATGTTTATTTGGATTCTTCTTCGGCTCGATTAAATGATCATATTTCAATTAACTTCAGAGATGTATTAATTGAATCAAGTCATTTTCAAAATAAAAGAATCCGTATAGAAGTTTTCTCTGGAATTGTTAGCAACATACTAACAACGTCGCAACTGCCGATTCATTTAGTTCCAATGCATTATTTTTTCATAGGCGGAGATGATAGAATTATCCTTAATAAAATTGCACATATAATATCATCTGATAAAGTAACTGTAGTACAAAAACCTATGAGTCTAAAACAGACGATGGACGAATTTTACAATGCTGCATACTGTATCGGTATGAGGTTTCATTCTATAGTACTTCAAACCGCACTAAATGGAAAAAACTATATAGTTGATTATACAGATCCTTCTAATGGAAAAATAATTGGAATGATGAAAAAACTTGGAATGGAAGATGAATATAGTTCTAGATACTTCTCATTAAGTACGTCTGATTATTTCCTCATAAATGAAATAAGTAAAGTTAATCAATACTCGATTCCAAAAAATTTAATGCAGCAGTTTCAATATGAATATATTAAATTAACGAGTAGCTTATTGAAATGAAATAAATGAAATAATAAATAATCAGTTTTTGGGTATTGATTTAGTAATTAGAACAATTATTCATTTCAATCTATTGGCTTTAGAATTAACATGAAAGTAGTTCATATTTGTGCATCTTTAGAAGGAGGAGCTGGCATTTGTGCCAAAAGAATTATTAATGCGACTAGATTTTTAGGGGCTGATGCTCGTGTTATCGTTGCATTAGGAGAAAAACGGGATATAGTTGATGTGATAAAGCCTAATTACCCATGGTCGAATATTTGGCCTATTCAAAAGCTTCAGGTTCTCATGAACAAGTTCGGAATATGGCCAAAAACTAAAGTTATACAAAAGAGAATTACAAAAGAAAGAAAGCATTGTGGAATTGGAACTTTTACTTCTCCTATTACAGATTATGAGTCTTTAGTCTATCATCCTTGGATTCAAGAAGCTGATATTGTTCACCTTCATTGGATAGGTAATTTTGTAGACTATAATTCATTCTTTAAGAATATACAGAAGCCGATAGTTTGGACTATACATGATGAGAATCCTGGCTTAGGAGGTTTTCATTATACAATGTGGAGGGATAAATCTTCAGATAGTTTGAAAAGATTGGATGAAGAATTTTGTGAGATAAAAGAACATGCATATAATGATGTTGATTCTATGACATTGGTTGCAATTTCTTCAATGATGGAAGATTTCTTTCTCAAGAATAAATTGCTATGTAAATTCCCTCATGTGGTTATTCATAATGGTATAGATGGAGAGGATTTCCATCCGATTTCCTTTGATTGTGCAAGGCAAGCACTTTCTATTCCAATCGACAGTAAAGTGTTCTTATTTATTGCTCAGGATATTCATGAAGATCGAAAAGGTTTGAAAGAATTAATTGAAGCACTTGAGATTTTGGAAATATCAAATACAGTTCTGGTGTGTTTAGGATGCTATAAAACTATTCCTGATTGTTCGTTTGAAATTAGATGCGAGGGATATGTGGGCAATAATAGGCTACAGTCATTATTTTATTCAGCAGCGGATTATTATGTAATGCCATCTTTTCAGGAAGCATTTGCACAGACACCTTTGGAGGCTATGGCTTGTGGAACTCCTGTCGTTTCGTTTCCATGTAGTGGGGCGCAAGATTTAATTAATCAAGGAAACGGTGTCGTTTGTGATAATTTTACCGTAGATTCATTGGTGAAGTGTATCAAATTGGCAATGCAAAGAAGATATGACCGTGAATACATTAGAAGGGATGTGCTGAACCGTTTTTCTTATGATAAGATTGGTAAGCAATATGCCGATTTATACGATAAGGTTGCCGAATGATTCGTTAAATGAACATCGATTAGAATGAAATTATCAATTATAACAGTGAATCTAAACAATAAGGATGGCCTTCAAAAGACCATTGATAGTGTTCTATCTCAAACTTATAAAGATTTCGAATGGATTGTCATAGATGGTGGATCTGCAGATGGTAGCAAACAACTGATTGAAAAATGCTCTGATAATATCTCCTATTGGGTAAGCGAACCTGATAAAGGTGTATATTTTGCTATGAATAAAGGTATCAAGGCAGCAAAAGGAGAATATCTCAGTTTTATGAATTCTGGTGATGTGTTTTATGAAGGAGAAACACTTGCGAATGTTTTTAAGTATAATTTTCATGGTGATGTGGTTTATGGAGATTGGATAAGAAAAATTAATGAAAAAGAGATACATTGGAATGCCCCGAAAGATGTTGCTCTCTCATTCTTTTATAATGATAATATTTGCCATCAAGCTATGTTTGTAAAGGCATCAGTTCTTAAAGCAGAAGGTTATGATGAGAGTTTTAGAATTTATGCTGATTGGGCAAGGTGGGTAAAATTATGCTTAAGTGGTGCCTCTTTCTTATATTTACCCGTATTGATATGTATATTCGATGCAACTGACGGGTTGAGTAGTTTTGATGATAATGATGGTTTAAATAAAAAAAATACAATGCTAAAAGAAGAATTATTTAGAATTAGAGAATGTATTCCGTTGGCGGTGAGAAAAGACATCGAACAAAAGATTGAACTAAATAAGCAATTGCAAAAGTATCAAAAGAATATGTTGATTCAAGAAGCCTTCCTCCTTGTCAATGACAGACCTTTATTTTGTAGGTTATTTCATGTCAATATAATACTTTTAAGATATTTAAGAAAAATGCTTAAAATTCTACACCTCTAGATTATTTCATCATTTTGTCGCCACGATATTTACCAACATTCTATGTCTCAAAACCGACCAAGAATTGCAGCAGGTATTGTATTGTACAATCCGGATTTAGTAAGACTTCAAGAGAATATATTAGCAATAAAAGACCAGGTCGACCTAATTATTCTAATTGAAAATGGGTCTATTAAAACAGAATATTTGCAGCAATTTGATAGTTCTGATATAGTCTTACTCATTAATGAAACCAATAAAGGCATTGCATTCGCTTTAAATCAAATATGTCATTATTGCTATTGCCATAAAATCCCATGGGTTTTAACATTGGATCAGGATTCGATCGTCTCACCAAATCTCATAACTACGTTGACAGAATATATTCAAGATGATGTAGGAATCGTATGTCCTAAAATTGTCGATCGTAATTTTAAACGTGATGAAGACAATCTCAATTATGATGTTAGAAAAATCAGCTGGTGTATTACCTCAGCTTCGTTAACGAATGTTATCGCATGGCAGAAAGTTGGTGGTTTTGATAATTCCATGTTCATAGATTGGGTAGATCTGGATTTTTGTATATCTTTGAGAAGAAACGGATACGTAATTCTACAAACCATGAAAACGCAGATTCTGCATGAATTAGGAGAAAAGTCCAGAATCCTTCATTTTAGGGGCAGACAGATTTATCTACTTAACAGACCCGCTTTTAGATACTATTATGTGGAAAGAAATCATATTTATTTAGGTCGTAAATGGCCTCATATTTCACTTAAAGGCAAGTTTTATGGAGCTATAGAGACTCTTTTTTTTGTCGTTCTTTATGAGAAGCATAAATGGCGCAATTTTATATCTATGCTTAAAGGAATTTTTGATGGTTTTAGAATGCCGATAGAATGGAATTCAATTAAAAAACAATTTGGGGATGTCTGAATTCAAAATGACCTATTCTTTTGATATCTTTGATACTTGTTTAATAAGGGCTTGCGGATATCCTGAGTCCGTGTTTGATATTCTGGCTGAGAATGTATTAGGATTGGGATGCAGTAATGCTTTGTATGCAGATTTTTCAGCGGAAAGAAGAGAAGGAGAGGCAAGGGCGAGAGCATTTCTCATTAATGATAAGAAAGAGGATATCACTTTAGAGGATATTTACGATTTTTGTGATTTCTCTTTATACACCAATCAGTCCAAGGTCACTATTATGGATACGGAACTTGAGATTGAAAAGAAGATGCTTTGCCCTGTGAAATCTGTTTTGGAAAAGATAACAACATTGCACAATAATAATGTGAATGTTTGTTTTATTTCCGATATGTATTTGCCGTCTGGTTTTATAAAGAGCATTTTGCAAACATATGATCTATTTGTCGATGGAGATTATTTATTCTTAAGCTGCGAAATTGGGAAAACAAAAGAAACAGGAAACCTATACAAATACATTCATGATAAATTAAAAATAGATTATAGGAAATGGGAGCATATTGGAGACAACAAGAAAAGTGACTCAGTAATTCCACAAAAACTTGGGATAAAAACAAAACTAGTTAATCATCATTTATCATACTATGAGATATTACTTGTCAAAAGGGACATTTATTTTAATAAGGGGTATTTATCGAGGGTTGCTAATATTTCTAAAACCATAAGATATTTGCTTGGAGATACACCCCATATAAGTTTTGCTGCGGATTTTGTCGCTCCTATTTACGTCCCATTTGTTTATAATATATTAAATGATGCAGATCAAAGGGGCATCAAAAATTTGTTTTTTTTAGCAAGAGATGCTTATATCTTTTATACTATAGCTAATTCTTTTACTCATCTCTTTCCTCAAATAGGCCTCCACTATCTTTACGTGTCAAGGAAATCTTTATATCTGCCAGGTTTAACAGATTTTTCAGTAGAATCTATTAATAATTTATTTCTTATAAAAAGAAAGATTACATTAGATAAGATATTAGATATTTTACAAATGTCTGATTATCAACTCCCTGATGCCGAAAAAGGAATGTCAGATACTGATCTGTGTATAGGCTTATTATTAGAGGATCCTGCATTCATTTCCAAATTAAGACAAAAACAAGAAGAACAAAAGGACTTGTGCATAAGATACTTTGAAGAATGTGGATTAACAAGTCCTCATAGTGCTATTGTTGATCTTGCTGGAACAAGAAAATGCCATGAAATAATTAATAAGTTGTTAACAGAATCAGGTTTTAATTCAGTTTTTGGTTACTATTTGGAAGTTCTGAATTCTAGAACTAAGGGAAATAATTATGATGCATTGTATTTCTATGATCGTTATCTTATAAATGAACGTCATCCTAATCCCATATTCCCTCAAGAATTGTTTGAACAATATTTTTCAATAACAGATCATTTTCGAACTGCTTCCTACGCTAGTAAGGCCAATAGGGTCGTTCCTGTTTTTGAAATAGATCCGGTGAATATTGATTTTAAGAGGAATGTTTCAAGCATTAATCAGAAAGTTTGCACCTTATTTGCAAGCTATTATATGGCTATGATTAATAGCGAACATGAATATATATGTCGTAATGCTCTTGAAACCTATTCTGATTTCTATAGAGAACCTATACACTATTACATAAAAGCTTTTGAGGGATTGGTTTTCTCTGATTCAACAGAGGATGTAAAGCCGGTTTTGGAAAAACAATCCTTTATCAAGGCTTTGATGAATTGGAAAAAATTTAAATGGGGCAGAGTGCATTTAATATATAATTGTCCATATCCCAATATGTTATTAAAAATTCTACAGGTCTTTAGTTTTATAAAAAATCTTAAACATGCTAATTTCGATTTGCATACCAATATATAATGTAGAACAATACGTAGAACATTGCGCAAGAAGTTTATTTGAACAGACATTTTCAAATATTGAATACATTTTTGTTGATGATTGTACGAAGGATAGGAGCTTGGCAATACTATCTGAGGTTATTAGGGATTATCCAGATAAAGTTTCAGCAATAAAAATGATTTCCCATGAGAGAAATAGAGGACTTGCAGCGGCCAGGAATACAGCAATTGAAAATTGTTCGGGTGATTTTGTAATGCATGTGGATTCAGATGATTACTTGGAAAAGAACGCTGTAGAATTGTTAGTTAAAAAGCAGATAGAGACAAATGCAGATATCGTATCTGGTTGTGCGCTCAAGGAGACAAAAGAAGGGAAACAATTAATGCGAGAACCGGATTATAAAGATAAGGACGAAATGCTTCTGAAAGTCATTAAGGCTAATCTTGATCATGTTATTTGGAGGAGGCTTATCAGACTTTCCCTCTATAAAAAACATCATATTGCATGTGAGGAAGGTGTTAATGTAGGAGAGGATATACAGGTTCTTCCAAAATTGGTTTATTATTCTCAAAAGGTAACTAGGATTGATGATATCATTTATCATTATAATTGTTTGAACGAAGAATCATATATGAGTCAAAAAGAGCGACAATATAAATTTAGTATTGCCGATCAGGATATAAGATCAATAGAGATAGTGGAAGAGTTTTTGAGAGATAAAGGAGAACAATATGTAGCAACTATAAAAAAGTCAAAAGTTTCCTTATTGATTTCTTGGCTAACTCCTGCCTATATTTCAAAGGATTGGAAAGCCTACAATTTTTTGGCAGGTAAATTACTGGCCATTGATAAACCATACTTGGTGTCAATCGGGTGGGATAAGTTCAAAGTGCGATTTGTCAATCGAAACTATCTGAATCGATGGATCTATGATGTCATTAATTCAATAATTCGTAAGTAACATGTACCATAGCAAGCTTCTTACCATTGTTATCCCGGCTTACAACATGGAGAACTATCTTCGTCGTTGTTTGGATTCCATTATTGTAGATAGCGTGATGAATAAGGTGCAAGTTATAGTCGTTAATGATGGCTCCAAAGATAAGACCTCTGAAATAGCTCATGAATATGAAGTTAAGTATCCGAATTATATTCAAGCTGTTGACAAGAAAAACGGAAACTATGGTTCATGCATGAACGTCGGATTATCCCTGGCTCATGGAAAATATTTTCGTTCATTAGATGCTGATGATTGGTTCGATACGACTAATTATGTAAAGTTTGTAGATGAGCTTTCGAAGACTGATGCAGATATGCTATTGGGAGATCGGTATGAGTTTCACGAGGATTCTCAAAAAATGTATCATGTCAGTTTCTCCTCTGATGTGAAAATTTTTAATGAAGATTTGCTCTTAACGATTAGTGTTTGTAATTTCAATGCCTTTAATTCGTTGTCTATGGTCTGGGGGCTTACCTATAAGACCTGCGTATTGAGAGAATCTGGAATAAAATGGGATGAAGGTATTTTTTATACAGACAATGAATTTGATTTTTGGCCTCTTAAACTGGTCCAAACTATTCGTTTCATGCCGATTCCTGTTTATGTCTATTATTTGGGAAGAGAGGGGCAATCTGTAGATCCTGCGATTAAAAATAGGAATTTTAAGTCATATCAAATGGTCGCTAATACCATTTTAGATGAATTTTTTAAGATTCGAAAGCCTTTATCTCCTGTTTATGACATACAGATTATGTTTATAAGTAGAATGATTGGACCGTTTTTCTTTCGACTTCTTGATTCTTTTCATTATGATGAATTCGCGATAGAGGAAATGATTCAGAAAGTATCAAAAGATCCCCAATTATACAAAACTATTACTGAAAAGATTAATTTTCAGGGAATGAAGTTTATTGATGCGTTTCATACCAATAGGTTATTATTTTATTATATTAAAATGCGTTATTGGATAGAAACAAAAAGATATCAATTAGTAACGAATAAGACTCTTCGTAGATTCTTTTTGAAAGGATAATACTATGGGAAACAAACTACTAACTATTGTTATCCCCGCATATAATGTCGAGATATATCTCCGTCGCTGCCTTGATTCTATTCTAATAGAAAGTGTGATGGATAAGGTTCAGGTGATAGTTGTGAATGATGGTTCTAAGGACAAGACCTCCGAGATTGCTCATGAATATGAGAAAAAATATCCGCACTATTTTCAGGTTATCGATAAGGAGAATGGCAATTATGGCTCATGCATGAATGTCGGATTACAGAGGGCAAGAGGCAAGTATTTTAGAACATTGGATGCTGACGATTGGTATGAAACCTCTCTGTATGAAAGATATATTGATCAGTTGAGCCAATCAGATGCAGACCTCATTTTGAGTGAAAGATTAGAGGTTAAGTTAAAATCAAATTGGAAGAGTCACGTCGCTTTTGATTCCAATGTTTTGACAAATGTTGACTTGCCTCTTTCTTCAGATATGTGGGAAAACCAAAGTATTCTGAAGGTTGCATACGTTATGGGTTTTGCCTATAGAACAGATTTAATTCGTGAATCGCAGCTTCGTTGGACTGAGAATAGTTTCTTTACAGATGCTGAATACTGTGTTTGGCCATTACCATATGTAAAGACCGTTCGTTTTGTGCCCATTCCTTTATATGTATATGTGCGAGATGTCGCTGGTCAATCGACAGATTCCTCTATTAGAACTCGCAATCTTCAGCATTTTTTCAAAGTGTCCAAGAAGGTTGTGAATTATTATCTTAATTATCAAGATAATAATAAGGTCGCTGGATTAATGGAGAAGTTTATTATTTCGGATTTACTCAACAACATATATGTAACTTTAATTTTTGACGGACTAAAGTATCAGCACATTATTGACGAGTTTGAGATTATTGTAAAGCAATCGAAAGAATTATATCGTCGAACCGGGATATATCATCATTATCGAGATTTCAATTATGTTGATTCATTTAGGCACAATAGATTACATTATTACCTAATTAGACTTGACTATCTAATCAGAACTAACAATATTTTAAGAAAAATATTTAGGAGGTAATTATATCATATCCTAAGATGAAAGTCGTTATTATTATTCCCATTTATAAATCATCATTATCATTAGATGAAAAAGCCTCTTATTTACAATGTCTTTCTATTTTGTATAAGCATACAATCGCTTTAGTTACGTTTGAAGAATTGGATTGTAGTGAATATTATACTTTAGCAGAAAGTAAGAATGTGCATATTGAGAAGTATTTGTTTAACAAGTCTTATTTTGAATCAACGAATGGATATAACAGATTATGTAAATCATATTCTTTTTATAATACTTTTTCCAGTTTCGATTATATGCTTATTTATCAGCTTGATGCTTGGGTCTTTACTGATAATTTGATTTCTTGGTGTCAAAAAAATTATGATTATATCGGTGCACCCTGGTTTGAGGATTTTGGTAAGCACGAAGAGAATAAACCATTATGGCTTGTGGGAAATGGTGGCTTTTCGTTACGAAAAATTGACTATTTCATAAAAATATTGTCTTGGAGAGGACCCGTGATGAGATGTAATATATGGAAAAACTTTAGTTTACGTAAATTACTATATGCTTTGGGCCATCATAATACCATGCCCGATTATACTAAGTCTGGGCTTAATGAAGATATGTTTTTCTCGATTTATATGAGGCAGAGTTGGTTTCCCCCGAGGATACCGACTTGCAGAGAGGCTGCCTTTTTTTCCATGGAGAAAAGCCCGGCTTTTTTGTATCAATTAATTGGTCAATTACCCTTTGGATGTCATGCATATAAGAAGTTTGACTTTGATATTTTTTGGCATAGATATATCCCAGATAACAATCCTGACTAATTTCAACTTTTTGTATAGTTATGCTTTACAACAAGAAATTATCCATCATTACTATTAACTACAATAATCTTGCAGGTTTGCAAAAGACTACAGAAAGTGTGGTAGCCCAGACTTGTTCTGATTTTGAATGGATAGTGATTGATGGTGGTTCTACAGATGGAAGCAAAGAGTTTCTGGAGAAGAATTCTGAAAAGATAACCTATTGGGTCAGCGAACGAGATAGGGGAATATATCATGCCATGAATAAAGGCGTATCGGCTGCAAAAGGAGATTATTGTCTTTTCCTGAATTCGGGCGATCGTCTTCATTCGAGCGATACTGTCATGACTATTCTTCCTGAGTTGCATGACGAAGATATTCTTTCTGGCGACGAATGGTGGGTTGATGAGGATTATACCTTTAAGAAGGTGAATTCGAATCCCGATATTCTAACTCCGTATAGATTGCTTGTTGGTATTTTGTGGCATCAATGTACTTTTATTAAGCGTGTTCGTTTGCTTGAACATCCCTATGATGAATCATTAAGGATTTCGTCAGATTGGGAAGAAATGTTTTATGAGCTAATTGTCCGAAAAGGAACCTATCGGCACTTGCCCTATATTGTATCAGATTTTATTGCCGGTGGCATTTCTGAGAACATGAAACTCATAGCAATAGAAAGGGGAAAAGTTCTGGATAAGTATTTATCAAAAAAAGAACAACATACCATCGCACTGGAACATTTGTGTCAATATGATGACATGAAACATAATCGGCAAATAGCAGAATTGGCCTTTAGCTCGTTCGTGAATGGATGGTATAATAATAATGAGTATAATGAATTGTTCTCGAAATATAGGAATCAAATTATCAAGGGTCCCTTAAAGTATTCTTTCTTTATCATATTGAGTTTTGGGGGGCAAATGAATATTGCAAAGAAATTATTTAGTCTGATTAAAGGTTTTTGATTATTGCTTTTTTGTTTATTATTATGGAAAGAATCCAAGTAGCCTTTTGTGTTAGCGATCTTTGTTCGACTTATATACCGGTAACGATTAAGAGTATTGCAGAGAATTGCAAAGGTCATTCGGTTGCTATTCATGTTTTATCTGATTTTATTAGTAATAAGAAAATCAAGTTGCTGAAAGAAGCTGTTTCTTCCTATCCTGAGGTGGAATTGCAGATACATATTGTTGACGACCACAATCTAATAGGACTAAAGGACACGTGGTCAAAATATACATGGTATAGGGTATTGCTTCCTCAAGTACTTCCTAATGATGTACATAGAGTCCTGTATCTTGATGCTGACACCTTAGTTGTAGATGATATCTCCTATTTGTTCTCGATGCCCATGACGGACAAGGCTATTGCAGGAGCGATTGACATCCTTTCCTTTGACAAAAAAACTTTTGAGCGTTGCATGTATGATCAAGAGAAACAGTATGTTTGTGCTGGGGTAATGCTGATGAACCTGGATTATTGGCGTGAACATAATCTGACCGATCAGGTTGTGGCATGGGGAAGGGAGTATGATGCGAGGATAAAATTCCCAGATCAGGACACCATCAACCATCTTTGTCAGGACAGTAAAATTGTATTACCCATGCGATATGGCATCTTAGGGGTTTATTTCGTGGACAAAGTTTTTTATGAACAGCCGTATCTAAGTGAACTCAAAGAATGTATCTATTCACCGGCTATTATTCATTATGCAGGAGAAAATCCCTGGAAGATTGAATTGTCGTACCATCTTTACCAGGCAGAATGGGAGAAATATAACAATATGCTCCGGCATCCGGCCAAAAGAGAATATATAACCAAAGGTTGGTATTTCGTGAAAATGAAAGTCTGGCAAATGCTTCATCCTAATCGGAAGAGACATAGACTTACAAAAGACGAAGTAATCAAAAGAATTCAGCAACATGATTCCTAAAATCATTCATTATATTTGGTTGGGCAGTTCTCCGTTACCAGACGAACTATCTAAATGCATTGATAGCTGGCGTAGATACATGCCAGATTACCAAATCATGAAGTGGGACAATAGTGTTGTTGAAAGAATTGGCATGACTTTTGTCGATGAATCGATTCAAGCAGGGAGATGGGCTTTTGCCTCGGATGTCATTCGGCTTTGGGCCTTGTATCAATATGGCGGTATCTATTTGGATACGGATGTCAAAGTCTTCAAATCCTTTGATCCCTTGTTGAATAATCATGCATTTATTGGGAGAGAGAACTGCTTGCAGTTAGGAAGAAATAAGACCGACTACCATTTGACCTCTTTTTGTTTTGGCGCGGAGAAAGAAAGTGTTTATATTAAGCGTTGTCTCGACTATTACAAGAATAGGCATTTTATAACATCTACGGATGAATCACTGCCCTTGGAATTAAGAATGGATGTCCGAAATGCATCGTATTTGCATTGTGAGATAGCAAAGCTATTTGGCTATGATTCCCGAGCACTTGCTCCTTCGATGCAAAAATGTCGGGATGACATTCTCACCATATATCCTTCAACCATGTTTGTTCTGCCTATTACAGAGTCCACTTATTGTACACACTTGTCTTTGGGATCCTGGCGAGACAAACCACAATTTGAGGAAAATTATACTTTCAGCTACAAGATTAAATGGAGATTACGCAGAGTAATCGAGAAGATTCTGCGGCGTTTTGATTATATTCTGATTAAGCTGCATTAAGATCAAGCCATCTTTTCTCCGGAATCCTTATCAATCAGAAATACAAGGATGAAAAAATCTGTATTATTCATTATTGATTCCCTCACTTGCGGCGGTGCGGAAAAAAGTCTGATTTCATTGTTGCCTCTTTTAGATTATTCTAAGATTGATGTTGACTTGATGATGGTGAATAAAGGAGGTGTCTTTAAGTGCTATGTACCTGAACAGGTTCGTATAATCGATTTCCCTAATTCCAAAGGGCTATTGACGGAGATTTGTTTGGTCGGTTTTCGGATTGTTCGTCGTCTATATCCCAATCGACATGGAGCAGAAATGAGATGGCAAGCTATGTCATACGCATATAAAGAACTTGATAAGACCTACGATGTAGCAATTGCTTATCAACAGGGCTTTCCTACCTATTATTTGTCAGAGAAAGTGAAGGCAACCAAAAAGTTCGCATGGGTGAATATCGATTTAGAAAAGGCCGGCTATCGTTCTGCATTCAATCGTCCTTTTTATGACAAGATGGATAGGGTTGTCCCCGTTTCAGACCGGCTGTGTGAGATTCTCAAAGTGTCGAATTATGTGAATAGTGAGAAACTTTATACTGTATTTGATATTCTGAATGTAGATCTTATCAAGATGATGTCACATGAAAGGGTCCAAGTAAAGACAGATTCAAGGGACCTGATTATTGTAACCGTAGGCCGTATGGTGGCTCAAAAGGGCTATGATTTAGCTGTAGAAGCTGCTAAGATTCTTAAGGCAAATGACATTTCTTTTAAATGGTATTTTGTGGGTGATGGGGGAATGAGATCGGAAATAGAGCAAATGATATCTGCCTATGTGCTTGAAAATAACATTGTCCTAGTTGGCATGACTCCAAATCCTTATCCCTATATGGCGATGGCAGATATATATGTTCAGACGTCAAAGTTCGAGGGGTTCGGCCTGACTCTGAACGAAGCTCGAATTTTGAATAAGCCAGTAATCAGCACGAATTTCCCTGTTGTATATAATCAGATCAGAGATGGAGAAAACGGATTGATTTGTGAAATGACTCCAGAATCCATCGCTGCAAAGATTATGCTCTTAGCATCAAACGTTCAGTTGAGAGAGAAGCTAATTGATACAACAAGGACAGAGGCCAATACAACCTCAATTACCGAACCACAAAAGGTAATGAATCTGATATTGTCATGAAGATTTGCATTATCACCTGCCAGAATGCTGTAAACCATGGGGCTCGGCTCCAATGTTATGCCTTGGTTCATTGGCTGCAGAAACAGGGGCATGAGGTCGAGGTGATTGATTATCGTCCTGCTTGTTCTTTAGATGCCAAATTGTGGTATTGGCCGGGGGTATCTATAAAACGATGGGCTAAATTATTCTTGTACTATCCAGAAAGAAAAAGAAATATCGAAAGAAGAAAGTATTTTGATGACTTTTCTCGGAAATTCCTTCCTCTTACAAAACAGATTTTTCATAGTATAGAGGATTTAAGAAAGAATCCACCTTTAGCAGACCTTTATATCGCTGGTAGCGATCAAATTTGGAATACGATGTTCTCCAATGGGACAGATCCTGCTTATTATCTTGATTTCGGTCCTGTTGAAATACGAAGAGAGAGTTTTGCTGCAAGTTTTGCTACACCGCAATTAAAACCGGGTACAGAATCATTTGTGAAGGAGAATCTGAAGAGATTCGATAAGATTACTGTAAGAGAACAATCTGCTTTGAAAATATTGGAATCGTTGGGAATAGAAGGAAAGCTTCAGGAAGATCCTGTGTTTTTGCTTTCTGCTTCAGAGTGGGATGAAATTGCCGATGGAACAGGAATCAGCGAGAAATATGTTCTTGTATATGACTTCTATTTGGGTGATGACATCAAGAAAGAGGCTCAAAGAATCGCAAAAGAAAAAGGATTAAAGATCTATAGTATTTGCCGCTCTAATCTTTCATATGCTGATAGAAATTTTGTTTTTGCGGGCCCAGAAACTTTTGTGAGTCTTGTCAAACATGCCTCATACGTCATTAGTAATTCGTTTCATGGCACGGCTTTTGCTATGATCTATGGAGTTCCATTTAAGGTTCTAGATCGACCCGATGGTTTGAATATTCGAATGCATGATTTGCTTGAAAGGAAAAGGTATAGTCTTCATTAAGCATGGTCCTCTTGAGGTCATATGAAATTAGTTTAATAGTTTTCATTTAGGTGTTGAACGTTGCCATACTCGATGTTTGGATAGTATTATTCTTTTATTTTCGAATTATAGGATTATCTAGATAGATTGTTTTCGGAAGAAATGCGTTGAATATGACAAAAGAGTGATTAAGATAAGAGTAGTTCATTAGTCTTATTTGTTTGGTATTTTATTTATGTTGTTTTTAAAGTCTGTACTATGTCCAAGTTGATTAGATTTGACATCGTTCCATTCATCTTAAAAAAAGCAATTATTATCTATCGTTTCTCCTATCTTCCTATTCGCATTCATCTAATTCGTCGGAAACGAATAATTAAAGTGGCTTTTGTCATCTCTGATTTAGGAAAGTGGAAAACAGAACTATTATTCTGCAAAATGCTAGAAAATAATAAATTCGCACCTGTCATTTTTGTTGTTCCTTATCTAAATCATGATAATAGCAGTCAATCAATTTTACTTGAGTACTTAAATAGTAGGCAATACCCATATTATGTTTTTGATAATAAACGAAAGTTTTTTGATATAGTAAAACCAGATATTCTTTTTTATCAAGAGCCTTATAATGGAGACATTCATAGCATCTATGAATATAAACGTAATATATTTTCTCTCTTTTGCTACGTCTCATACGCTTTTCATACTATTGATTCTCAATGGTTTTTGAATTCTTCTATGCTTAACTTTGCATGGCAAGTTTATTTTGAAAATTCTTTGGTTGTTAAGAATCTCTCAAATGTAATGACCAATAAAGGAGTGAATTGTCTAGTCACAGGACTTCCATTTACAGATATTTTTTTACAGCCTATTTCTGCATTCAAAGATCCATGGATATTTCAAAAAAATAAGAAAAAAAAGATTATTTGGGCTCCTCATCATACAATATTGAATGAAACTCTTATTTGTTATTCAACTTTTATGAAGTATCATGATATAATGCTTTCGTTGGCAAAAAAATATGAAGATATTATACAAATAGCGTTCAAGCCACATCCTGTTTTGCGAACTAAACTATACCAAGTTTGGGGTAAAGAAAAAACAGATTATTATTATTCTCTATGGGAGAAAGGAGAGAATACGCAATTAGTTTTGGGAGATTATGTCCCATTATTTATGTATTCAGATGCGTTGATTCATGATTGCGGCTCTTTTACAGTTGAATATCATTATACAAAAAAGCCTGTTATGTATCTGCTTAAAGATGAGAGTCATAAAGATTCATTAAACGAATTTGGTAGAATGGCTTTTGATTTGCATTATATTGGCAGGAGTGTTGAAGACATTGAATCATTTATCATCGATGTTGTAGCAGGTCGTGATGAGTTGAAAATGGCTCGTGTAAAGTTCTATAATGATTATCTCTGCCCTCCCTATGGTAATAGTGCATCAGATAATATTATTAATGCCATTATTGGTTAGAAATCGAATATGCTTTTCATTATATTTATTGTTCTTTTGTTTTTTTGTCTTATAGGAACAAAAGTAATCAGAAATGGTTATAATGTTGATTATTTATCTATTTCTCAATGTAATGTTGTCAAAGGTTTTTTCATTCTATTAGTTTTTATTAGTCATATTAATCAGTATATACTGAAAACAGGATATGTCGCTTCTTCTATCGGAGATGTTCTGTATTTCAAAATACCAGGTTACATTGGACAATTGATGGTCGTGATGTTTCTGTTCTTTTCTGGTTATGGTGTTATGGAATCATATAAGAAAAAGGGAAGAGATTATGTGTCTTCTATGCCCCAAAACAGAATCCTCGTCACTCTTTTGAATTTTGATGTGGCCGTCCTGGTATATATAGCACTTAACTTATTTTTAAGGAAACCAATGACTTTTAGTCAAATCCTCTTGTCTTTTATAGCATGGGATTCTGTCGGGAATAGCAATTGGTATATTTTTTGTATATTGTTATGCTATATAATTTCTTTTTTATATTTTTTACTTATTGTTCGTCAACAAAAAGACCATGGCTATGAGTTTTTCTGGATCCTCTTTATTTCATTTTTATTTGTGATGTATTTCTTATCTTTTTTCAAAGGATCTTGGTGGTACAACACAATTTTATGTTTCCCTTTAGGTATGCTTTATTCGAAAATGAAAATGAAGATTAATGTTTTGATTCAGAATAATTTCTATTTATCCTTTTCCATTTTGGTCGCTTTTTTTTGTGTGTTTAGAAACATTCCTATATCTGGAAGCGGATTATTTTATAATTTGGGGTCTATGTCATTTGCCATGATGGTTGTTCTCCTAATGATGAAATTAGAATTGAATAATAAGTATCTTATATGGATTGGGAAAAAGTTATTTCCACTATATATTTATCAAAGGTTAATGATGATTTTAATTTATGAAATACCTGGGGGAAGAGATTTTATCGTATCTTATCCATGTCTGTATATTATGATTTGTTTTTTGAGTGTTCTACTTATCGCTCTTACATATCCAAAATGGCAAGTGACATTTAAAAAATAATATACTTGGTAATTAATTATCTTCCTTTTTTATTTAGCATTGTTTTATATATTGGAGGGTCTCATGACCAATGAAGGTATTATTACTTGTTTATACCTACAAATATGTATTTTATTAATAGATATACTTCATTATGAAAATTGTTTTTTGCATTGATACTATAGACTATATCGGCGGAATGGAACGTGTAACAGTTGCAAAGGCTAATGCATTTTCCTTAATTGAAGGTAATTATGTTACTATAGTGGTCGGTTTTAAAAGACGTGTTAATGATTCTATCGATTTGTCTTCGAATGTCAAGTTGGTTGATCTTGGTATACCTTATTATAATGATTATGAGTTTAGTGGGATAAAAGCACTTTTGTACCATTATCAACTTAGAAAACAACATCGACAAAAATTACAACTTGTTTTGAACCAAATGTCCCCTGACGTCGTGATTTCTGTGGGTTCTTCTGAAAGGTTTTTCTTACCCTATCTCAAAATATCTTCTAACCCTGTTTTTATACGGGAAATGCATATGACAAAATTTTATAATCTACAAGTTGCAAAGACCCGTAGAGGTAGACTCTTGGCATGGATAAGTTATTTTATTGATTATAATTTCAAAATTAAAAAGTATGATTGTATATCTGTTTTGACACAGAGTGAATACATGGATAATTGGAAGGGCAATCCAAAAGTAGTCGTTATTCCTAATCCTCTTATTATTCATGAGGAACCAAAAGTTTCATTTTTAAAGGAAAAGATAGTAATGTCTGCCGGACGTTTGGCTGAAAGTAAAAATTTTTCTTCTTTGATTTCGGCATGGAAATACGTAAATGAAACAAATCCCGATTGGAAATTGCATATTTATGGAGATGGTCCATGTCGTTCAAAACTTCAGAACAAAATAGAAAAGGAAGGACTAACTGATTGCGTGGTATTATGTGGTTTTGCATCAGATATCAATAACCGATATCATAATTCATCAATTTTTGTTCTTACTTCAACAAGTGAGGCTTTCTCACTTGTTATAATTGAAGCTATGGCACATGGTTTGCCTATTGTTTCTTACGATTGTCCATACGGGCCAAAGGATATAATTGACCAAGAAAAGGAGGGTTTTGTAGTTCCTTTAAACAACGAGAAATGTTTATCTGAAAAGATTAATCTTCTCATTCGAGATGAGGAGAAACGAAGAGAAATGGGTGCCAATGCTCTGAAAAAGTCAAAAATGTATTCTATGGATTTTATCATTGACAGGTGGATGTCTTTATTTCCAAAATTATTAATCGATAAAAGAGGATAATATCATTTTGTATACTTCGCGAGAATTGTATAAGTCAAAAAACAAGAAAATGGCTTTCAAATTCAGTATTATTGTTCCTGTTTATAATGCCGAAAGATATCTATCGGCATGTCTTGATTCACTATTAGATCAAGGACTAACAAAAGATGAATACGAAGTTTTGTTGGTGAATGATGGTTCAACTGACCACTCCAAGGAGATTTGTCAATCTTACTCTACATGTTATAGTAATATTTCCGTTTTTAATCAGGAGAATCAAGGTGTAGCTATGGCACGTAATTATGGTTTGAGTAAGGCAAGAGGTGAATGGGTTATGTTTGTAGACTCTGATGATTATTTGTGTAAAGACAGCTTACGATACCTATTATTGAACTTTTGTAAGAACGAATATGATGGCATTCGTTTTTGGACAAGGATTCGAAGTGATGCGACTATAGACAAAAATTATAGTTGTCAAGGGAAGCAATATTATACTGACATTGGATATAATTATATTAAAGTGTTTGGATTGGAAACCTTTTGCATTTCTTTTTTATATAGGAGAAGCTTTTTGGAAAGTCAAGGGATTCAATTCCTTCCTTTTAAGATGGGAGAGGACTTTTTCTTCGCTTCGAAGTTTTTGCTTTCGAATCCAAGGATTTGTTCCACTTCGTGTATAGTATATCAGTACTTAATCCATCCGAATTCGGCATCTACATCTCGTAATAAGGTTCATGCTCGTGAATGTGCTTATCATCATTTGGAAGTGAATGATAGATTGCTCAGTATTATAAATCAGAAAGAATTCAAAAGAAAAGATTCAATAATATATGAAAAATGCTTGAAGTCCATACAAAGTAAAATGTCACTCATTTTTAGTCGTATATTGAGTAGTGACATTACTTTAAAGGAGTTTAAGCAGATTGTGGAAAGCCAGAAAAAGATCGGCATATTGCCGATGGAGACCAAGGGTGGCTCTATTAAGTCCAGATTGTCTTTTCGTTTTATTAACCTCTTGTCTGTTTTTCCGTTATTGTATGTGCCTACAAGAGTATTATACAGCCATTTCTTTGTGCCGCTTATACTTCCAAAGTTAAATAGAAATAGATAATCGTTTAATTTAATTTTTCTGGAGATATGAGTAACATCGCATTAATCATAGCAGGAGGATTTGGCAACCGAATGGGGCAGGATATCCCTAAGCAGTTCATGCACATTGACGGTGCGCCCGTTATCATTCATACGATGAAAGCTTTTGAGCAGCATCCCGACATCGATGGAATTGCTGTTGTATGCTTACTTGGATGGGAAACTGTGTTACAGTCCTACGCCAACCAGTTTAACATCACCAAGCTGAAATGGATATTCCCAGGGGGCAAGTCGGGTATGGAGTCGATTCATAATGGTATCTATGGATTGAAAGAGGATGGTTGCAATGATGAAGACCTTGTGTTGATTCATGATGCCGTTCGTCCTCTGCTTTCACAGGAAATCATATCTTCGAATATTGCCATTTGTAAGGCATATGGGTATGCTATCACGGGTATTCAGTGCCGCGAGGCTATATTAAAGAGCGATGATGGATTCACAACTACAACCAGCATACCTCGTGATACATTGATCCGTACTCAGACACCTCAGACATTCCGTCTTAGTAATATTATTGCAGCGCATGAAGAAGCAGCTCAGAAAGGAATCAAGGACTCTGTCGCATCTTGTACGCTGATTGCAGAACTTGGCATAAGAAGGGTGATGCATATTGTCCCGGGGTCTGAGAAAAACATTAAGATTACTACGGTCGAAGACATCGAGATGGTCAAGGCATTAATGCATACGGCGAAAGAGTCATGGCTGAAATGAGAGAACTGCCTTGGGAGAAGCTCTCTGGGTGTAATATACTTGTAACAGGTGCCACCGGCCTTATCGGATCCTGTTTGGTAGATGTGCTAATGACAAACCCGAATAAGGATTATCAGGTCTATGCACTTGGAAGAAATGAAAAAAAGGCGCAAGCTCGGTTCCGCCAGTTCTTGGATGATCCTTCTTTTCACTTCCTGCAAGGAGATGTAACTCAGCCTTTAGCAAGCGATGTGCCTTTTCATTTCGTCATTCATGCAGCAAGCAATGGTAGCCCCAATTTCTTCGTCAATAATCCCGTTGAGGTGATGAAATCAAATCTTTTCGGTGTCACTAACCTCATCGAATATGGACTCGGTCATGACATGAAGCGTTTCCTCTATGTTTCTACCGGGGAGGTTTATGGCATCAACGAGGCTGCGATTATGAACGAAAGCAGTTACGGATATGTAGATATTTTGAATACGCGATCCTGTTATCCTTCTTCCAAACGTGCCGCTGAGACTATGGCCATGTGCTACGCTGGCGAGTATGGCGCTGATGTTGTCGTGGCTCGTCCATGTCATACATATGGTCCACATTTCACGGAGTCGGATAATCGAGTCTATGCTCAATTCATTCGAAATGTACTTAACGGAGAAGATATTGTTATGAAAAGTGAAGGAACTCAATATCGTTCCTGGTGTTATGTTGAAGATTGTGTTTCTGCACTTTTGTATATTCTTTTGAAAGGGAAGAATGGTGAAGCATATAACATCGCCGATAAAAATTCAGTCGTTACTATCCGTGAATTGGCAGAAACGATAGCTCAAATCGCTGGCCGTAAGGTAGTGATGCAAGTTCCTTCTGATATCGAGAAGAAGGGAATTACCCCAATCAAACGCGCTGTGTTCGACACTGCAAAATTGGAGGCTTTAGGCTGGACGGTCTATGGATCAATGGAAGAGAAGTTAAGAAGGACGATAGACATTTGTAGGATAAATGATTGCGGAACTGATAAATAATTTAGTTGCTCTTTTGCATCAAAATAACAAGAAGGGGGAATTCGCTCGCTTTGCCATTGTTGGTGTCATTGCTGCAATTATCCATTATGTTATTTATTATGTTCTTTATCATTTCATAAATGTTAGCGTCGCTTATACAATTGGATATATCCTAAGTTGGTTCTGCAACCTTTATCTTACAAGTCGATTTACATTTCATCGAAAAGCAACAATCAAAAAGAGTGTAGGATTTGCAGGCGCTCACGTGGTTAACTACTGTATGCATATTGTCCTATTGCAGTTCTTCCTGTGGCTTGGAATGCATAAGGCTTTGGCTCCATTCTTTGTAATGGGCATAGCAACAATAATCAATTTCTTTCTGGTGAGATTTGTATTTAAGGGTAATAATCAAAGATGAAACCTCGTATTTTAATATTAATGCATTATATGGAATTAGGAGGAGCTGAGAGTTCCTTGTTGGGGTTGCTACAGGCTCATGATCCTAATAAAGCAGATATTGACTTGTTTATTTACGCGCATAGGGGAGAACTTATGGATTATATTCCCAAAAATAAAGTAAATCTGCTTCCTGAGGTTACAATTTATTCTTTACTGGAATCTCCCATTAAGAAAGTGCTTAAGCTTGGATTTAGAAAATTGGCGATAACACGATTGATTGCCCGACAAGAAGCTGTTTTCTATTCCAAGAACAACGAGGCCCATCTGGACAATTTATCTAGTTTCACTTATCAGCAGTTTAAGACTGTAAAATTGCTTCCTAATATCAACCCTTATATCATTTATGATCTTGCTATTTCCTTTTTAACGCCTCATTATATCGTTCTTGACAAAGTTCGGGCCAAGAAAAAGATAGGTTGGATTCATACGGATTATTCCAAGGTATTTATAAATCGGAAAATGGAATTATGCATGTGGCGCCGCTTGGATTATATAGCAAGTATTAGTGAAGAAGTTGCACATAAATTCTGCGAGGTCTTCCCCTCGTTGAATAGCAAAATTGTTCATATTGAAAACATTTTATCTGTAGATTATATTCGTAAAAGAGCCATAGAATTTGAGCCAAATGAACTGCAGCCAAGAGATAATGAAGTAAGATTATTGTCGATAGGTAGATATAGTCACCCTAAACGATTTGATGAAATAGGATCGATTTGTCGAATGGTCGTTGATAATCTGCGGAATCTGGGTTCGACGATTTCTGTTAATTGGTACATCATTGGATATGGCTCCTATTATGAAGAGAAAAAAATCCTTGACAATATTGAGAAGGAAAATGTAAAAGATAATATTATTATTTTAGGAAAACGCTCTAATCCTTATCCCTATATCAAATGTTGTGATATTTATGTCCAGCCTTCACGCTATGAAGGGAAATCTGTAACCGTACGAGAAGCACAAATATTGTGTAAGCCTGTAATCGTTTCCAATTATCCGACTGCTTCCTCTCAAATCATGCATGGTATTGATGGCGTAATTGCCCCAATGGAGAGTGAAGATTTTGCTCAAGAATTAACTAACTTTATTCTTGATGAGAAGTCTCGGAAAACAGTTGGTAGTTACTTGGAAAGTCATGATTATGGGAATGAAAGTGAGATTGAGAAAATATATCAACTAGCGAATTCATGATCCCTAAAAAAATACATTATTGCTGGTTCGGGGGAAATCCCTTGCCAAAATCTGCTCTTAAATGTATCAGCACCTGGAGAAGTTTTTTCCCTGATTACGAAATAATAGAGTGGAATGAAAGTGCTTTTGATGTGAATATGATGCCTTATACTCAGGAGGCATACAAGGCTGGGAAATATGCATTTGTGAGTGATGTAGCCCGTTTTTGGATTTTATACAATGAGGGAGGCATCTATTTTGATACAGATGTTGAAGTTGTGAAGAGTTTCGAAGATATAGTCTCTAAAGGCGCTTTTTTAGGTGTCGAAATACCAAGTATTAATGGTTCCTATCCAGCCATAAATCCTGGACTTGGATTGGGTGCTGAAGCTGGTAATGTTGTTGTCAAGCAAATACTTGATTATTATACGACTCTTCGTTTCCTTAGTAAAACTGGTGAAATGAATCCTGGAACCGTCGTAACCCATACGACCAAAGTTTTAGTATCATATTTTCGATTACAGCCTTGTAATGAAATACAAAAACTAGGACCGGTAACAATTTTCCCTGTCGATTACTTCAATCCTTTTGATGATATAACGGGTGTCCTTAAGAAAACAAATAACACACGATCGATTCATTGGTTTTCTAAATCGTGGATAGATAAGCCTTCATGGTACTTTAAGATTACCCGCATTATCCATCGTTTATTTGGGACTCGTTTCCTCTTTTCTATTAAATCACTGTTTGATTCAGGAAACCGTCGTTGAAATGAAGAAACCACGAATATTTATCAATATGCATTATATGGAGTTGGGTGGAGCAGAACGTGCTCTGCTTGGTCTTTTGAATGCTATTGATACCAATAAAGTGGATGTAGATTTATTTCTTAATCAGCATACCGGTGCTTTCCTGTCATTAATCCCTTCGAAGATTCACTTAATTCCGGAAATTCCTACTTATTCTGCGATTGAGCGTCCCCTCATGAAAATATTATTGGAGGGACATTGGGGAATTGCTATAGGACGATTTTTGGGAAGAATTCGATATAAAAGATACTTGCGACAAATTGGAAAAAGCAGAGACGGGAGCGCTACGCAATATGCATTTGATGGTGTTATTCCTTTTCTGCCAACGTTGAAGTATTTGGGGCATTATGATTTGGCTATCAGTTTCTTGGATCCTCCACATATTGTACAGGACAAAGTTGATGCTTCCATTCGTATGGAATGGATTCACACCGATTGGTCAACGGTTGATGTGAATAAGAGATTGGTGGCACCGAGATGGGAGCGAAATGATTATATCGTATCTATCTCAGAAGCTGTGACGGAACAGTTCTTGAAGAAATTTCCTCAGCTAAAGGATAAAATTATTGAAGTTCATAATATTCTTAGTCCTTCCCTGGTTCGCAGCCAAGCGCTAATTGAAGATAGTTTTGAGGATTTTAATTCGAAGGGAGTTACCCTTTGTTCTGTCGGTAGGATTGCATACCTCAAAAATTTTGATAATATACCCTATATTGCAAAACTATTAAAGGAAAAGGGTCTTGTTTTTAATTGGTATGTGATAGGACCTGGGAATCATGACGCAATTGACAGAAGTTTAGTAGATTGTGAGGTCGAAGATTGTGTCCACTTTATTGGCCCCAAGTTCAATCCGTATCCATGGATGAAAGCCTGCGATATCTATGTTCAACCATCCCGTTATGAAGGACATTCTGTAACTGTCCGTGAAGCCCAGATTCTTGGAAAACCAGTAATTATTACAAATTATCCAACAGCTAAAAGCCAGATACAGGATGGGATTGATGGTATAATATGTGAAATGGACAATGAAAGTATTGCTAAAGCTATTTTCTCGTTGGCAGAAGACAAACTGAAACAAGCGTCTTTAATAGAATACGTTTTGGCTCATGATTATGGAAATGAGCGGGAAGTGGAGAAGATTTATAACTTGTTGAATATTGGTTAATGGAATTCTCGATATCGGACCAGATACGGTACAAGGGTTTATTGTTGCAAACCTACAAAGCTTTTGCTGCGTTCTGCCAGAATAATGATATTCATTTCTGTGCAGCTGGTGGAACTATGATTGGTGCTGTGAGACATCACGGATTTATTCCATGGGATGATGACATGGATGTTTATATGAAACGTCCCGATTATAATCGGATTATCGCTCTCAGGAATCAATTGGAAGGAACAGATTACGAGTTAATAGACCCAAAGACTGATGATTATTACTGTGCAATGGCAAAATTCTCTCATAGGAACTCTACAATTTGGGAATTCCAAAGTATCCCATCTATATTCGGTGCCTATATTGATATTTTTGTTTTGGATTATGAAGATGGCTCATTAGAGCAAGTCGTTAAAAAAAGAATGAACTATGCAAAGATTGTTAATCTTTTCTATATTAGTTCGAACAATCATCCTGCAGTTGTAATTATGAGGCATCTTTTACGTGGTGATTTAGTGAAATCAATATGGTATGTCCTTCAGAAATCGGTTTTGAGAGGATTGCGTTTTGTGTTAAAGAAGCAGATTATCCGAAATCCTGAAAATACACGTGGAGCTTATTTGGTGGCATATACTGGAACATCTGGTTCAAAAGATATTTTTCGTTCCGAATGGTTTGATGGATCGATTTCTTTGCCATTCGAAGACACATTTATTGATGTCCCTTCTGGTTATGATGCTTTTTTGAAGGCAATGTTTGGAAATTATATGTTTCCTCCTCCTGTTGAGGAACAGCGCTCTCATCATTCGCTCTTCTATTATAATTTGGATAGAAGGATTTCGAATGAAGAAATGGAACATATGCAAATTGACATAAATAAATAAATATTTGTATTCAACTGATGTGTCCCAAGATATCCATTATTGTTCCTGTTTATAATGCCGAAACCTATTTGAAAGACTGCATAAATAGTATCCAAGCACAAACTTTTGGGGATTATGAAGTACTTCTAATCGATGATGGAAGCGTTGATAAATCATTAGCGATTTTAAATGATTACAGGACGAAAGATGCTCGGTTCCAATTGTTTCATCAAAATCATCGTGGAGTGAGCATTGCTCGTAATCTCTGTATAAAATATGCAACAGGAGATTATGTGTGTTTTGTCGATGCAGATGACCAAATTGCTCCTACTTACCTCGAAGACCTTTATATGGCCATAAATGATAACGTTGATTCTTCGATGGGCGGCTTCAAGAGGATAGATTTGCTGAGTCATGAAGAATGTGAAGTCGTTCCCCAAAAGAAAGTAGAGTCCCTTGAAGAGAATCTTTTAGGTTTTTATGATGCCAACTCCAAGGATTGGCAACGATATATGGTGAACAGGATGTTCAAGATGTCTATTATTCAGATGAATGACCTGCATTTCAATGAAGAAATCCATTATAAAGAGGACGGATTGTTTTTAGTTCAGTATCTTTGTGCTTCCAATGGTAGAGTTGGATGTGTAGATAAAGTACTATATTATTATTATAGAAATACAACTGGTGCCATGAGCAAGACCTGGCATGCTTTTGACCCCAAAATCATTACTAATTTAGAGGCTCATCGCCAAATAATTGAAGAGATTCGACTAAGGAAAGTGTCTGAGTTCGTTTTGCAAAAAGCATTGGATCAAGCTAAAGCTGCATGCAATTGGATTCTACAAATGATGTGGCAATCAAAAACTATTCAATTATCGCTTTTGACAAGAATAGAAGGAATCATGATTAGTGTCTTAGGAGTACGTAACTATTTCTTCTGGCGTATTTCTCAATTTTTCAAGTTACTCAAATGAATGTTATTTTGTCTTCCGATAATAATTATGCCCGACATTTAGGTGTGGCCATTTACTCGTTATTGTCGAATAACACAGATGTGGAAAGGATCCATATCTTTGTTATAGACAATCAGATTGAGAATGATTCATTGCAGAAATTATGTGATATAGTCAAGCCATTTGCCAATGCAGATATTAAATTTGTGCCATTTGCGGAATATATGTCAGCCTTACATTTGAATATGGTTCATCCCATATCTTTAAGTTCTTATGCCAGACTGTTTATAGCGGAGATGCTTCCCGACAATGTGGATCGTGTCTTATATATGGATTGTGACATGTGTGTTATGGGCTCTCTTTCAGACCTTTGGAACTGGGATTTGAAAGGAAACTGTTTGGGTGCGATACAGGATACAATGCCCACCAAAACGAAGGCTGATGTCGGATTGTCAGCTATCCAGCGTTATTTTAATGCAGGTTTGTTGCTGATTGATTTAAAGAAATGGCGCAGCATGGAGGTTGGAAAGAAATGTTTGGTTTTTATTGACTCACACAATGGCCTTGTGAAACATCATGATCAGGGGGTGTTGAATGGTGTATTAAAAGAACATTGGGAGAGACTTCCGTTAAGATTCAATGTCATGACGATTCATTATATTTTGTCTCAAACGAAAATTCTAAGATTCTATAAGGATGAATCACCTTACTATGATGCAGAAGAGGTAGTTGAAGCTATTAAATCTCCTATTATTCTTCATTATACACCAAGCTTGACAAGTAGGCCGTGGGAAAAGAACTGCAAGCATCCTTTGCGAGTCATATATAAAGAGTTTTTGGATCAAACTCCTTGGAAGGGCTATCCTTTAGTCTCTGATAACAGTCCATGGTATGTCCGTTTGATTAATTTGAGATATCGCCTTCTTCCAATTCTTTAACCTCTTATTCTTGTATAGCAATGTTTGATTTTTTCGATTTTGTCCCAATAGAATATTATTCTAAGATATTCTTTTGGACAATGTTTGTTGTCTGTTTGTTAACAGGATTGTCATACAATGATTCACAAGGATGTACCAAGTTGTTGAAAAGCTATAGTTTTTTGCCGCCTTTCCTATTCGCATCTCTTTTGATTATGTATATAGGTTTGCGGCCATTTAGCTGGGCTTTTAGCGATATGATGATGTACCGACATCTATGGACCATAATAGATGCAGATACCTACGAAATTAAATTTGGTTTTAAAGAGGAGTGGTTTTTTTCGTTAGTGCTGAAATTTTGTAAGATTTATGTCGATGATGCTCATTTTTGGTTTTTAATTGTTGAATTATTTTATATTGGTTGCCAATTATGGGCATGCAAAAGATTACTTTGGGAGAATGTTTGGATGGCTATATTGTTTGTATTCTTCTCGTATCAGTTTTACACATACGGTACAAATGGAATTCGAAACGGGATGGCTTGTGGACTTATGCTTCTTTCTATCTCCTTTTTTTGTGAAAGGAAAACAGCCGGTTATATAACAGGCTTTTTACTGTTTGTTCTGGCGATGGGATGTCATCGATCTTCTATGATCCCGATGGCGGCTCTGATGGCTTCCTTGTTTATTTTTAAGGATGTCAAATATGCTATTTATATATGGTTAATATGTATCGTGTTATCAATGTTTACAGGCGGCTTTTTTCAAGGCTTTTTTGCAAGTTTGGGACTGGATGACCGAATGTCGAATTATTCGTCGGGATCTGAGGCTAATCGAACGATGAATCAATTCTCCCGTACTGGATTCCGTTGGGATTTCTTACTTTATAGTGCCATGCCTGTCTGGCTGGCTTGGTATGTAAGGTATAAAGGTATTATTAATCAGACTTTCACGCTTTTGGCGAATACCTATATCTTTGCAAATTCGTTTTGGGTCTTGGTTTGTCGAGTTTCATTTTCTAATCGTTTTGCGTATCTTTCTTGGTTTATGTATGCTATGGTCATTGCATATGCTGTGATACGGCTCCCTATTTGGGAAAAACAAGATCGAGCAGCTGGGCGAATTCTTATAGCGCATTCTGCTTTTACATTCTTTATGTTCCTTCTTGGAAAGTAATCATAGAATGAAGACTCTAACGGTTTTTACTCCTACATTCAATCGTAAACATACAATCTGTCGCACATACGAATCTCTCTGTCGTCAGACATCCCAAGATTTCGATTGGCTTATTGTTGATGATGGAAGTTTGGATGGTACGCGTGAATGGGTGCAGAGTTTGGGCAAAAAAATTTCTTCAGAAGGAGAGGCTTTCGATTGGATGGGATGTGCGTTATCAACGGCAGATTCGAATCACTTTGTGATTCTTTCGAAAAAGAATCAGCAGGGACAGCCATTAAGGATTGAGTATATCTACAAGCCCAATGGAGGGCTTTATTCCGGATATAATACTGCATATGCTACTATCAAGACCGAGCTTTGTGTATGTATTGACAGCGATGATTATATGCCCGACGATGCTGTGGCGAAAATAACGAGCCTTTGGAAGGAAAAAGGATCCGACAGGTATTGTGGCATATTAGGTTTAGACTTCGATATCCATACCATGACTCCTATTGGGGGATTCTTTCCGGAGCATATGAAGGAAGGAAACATGCTCGAGATAGAAAGCAGTCATCTACATTCTGGCGACACGAAACAGGTCATGCGTACTGAATTGATGAAAAAGGTTTCTCCAATGACCGGTTTTAAGGGCGAAAAGGATTTTAATCCGTTCTATATGATAATGCAAGTGTGTGATATATATCCCATGCTTATCATTAATGATAATCTATGTACTGTAGAGTATCAAGTTGGCACAGATTCCATGTCTCAGGGGATTTTCAGACAGTATATCAATTCCCCCAGGAGTTATGCTAAATATCGAGCTAAGACGATGGAATTAAATCACATTACTTTCAAAAGGAAGATGTTGTTGGCTGCTCATTATGTAAGCAGCTGTATCATTGCGAAGGATCGGGATTGGTTGAAAAATACGTCCTATCCCTTTCTTACCTTGCTGATGTCACCGTTAGGGGTTCTTTTGTATTTTTATATCTTGAAGAAAGCACACCGATGAAGCGCATCTTGCATGTTTTAGGGACATTGGATCGAGGGGGCACAGAATCCATGTTGATGAATTACTACAGACACATCAATAGGGATGAAATGCAGTTTGATTTTGTGGTGCATACTACGAAACATTGCGATTACGAGGACGAGGTTCTTTCTTTGGGAGGCATCGTTTATCGTGTGCCTAGATTTTCTTTGATTAATTTGAGAAAATATAAGCGGTCTTGGAACCAGTTGTTTTCCCGGCATCCCGAATATCAGATAATACATGTTCATCATTTCTTGATAGCAGGGATTGTTATGCCCATTGCCGCTAGATATGGAATACCTGTTCGAATTGTCCATTCGCATAATACCAAGCCTCCCATTTTTATATTAAAGGAGAAAGTCATGTGGCTTTTTCATCATGATATGATAAAGTATTCTACAGAAAGGTTGGCTTGCAGTAGTGATGCAGGTACATATCTTTTTGGGAATCTGCCATTCAAGGTCTTCTATAATGCGATTGAAACAGACAGATATAAATACAACGAGTCAAATAGAATAAAGATTAGAGATGAGTTCGGGCTGATTGAAGATGATTTTGTAATTGGTCATATTGGTAGTTTCAGGACTCGACAAAAGAATCATTCCTTCCTTATTGATGTTTTTGTCGAACTTGCTAAATATGACGCTCATGCCAAATTGTTACTAATTGGGGATGGACTATTAAAAAAAGAGATAGAAGATAAATGCAGATTATTGGCCCTGGAAGGGAAAGTTTTTTTCGCAGGAATTCGTGATGATGTTCCTGCAATGTTGTCTGCGATGGACGTTTTCTTGTTTCCTTCTTTTTTTGAAGGATTAGGTATAGTGGGGGTGGAGGCACAAGCAGCAGGTCTCCCTTGTGTGTTTTCTAATGCTATACCAGACGAAGCTTGTGTGACAGATTTAGTTACAAAAGTGTCTCTTAATGAAAAAGCAAGCGATTGGGCATTACAAATTCAGAAACTTAAGCTAAGGAAGGAAAGGGGAGGCTATTGTAGAGTAGTTGCTCAAGCTGGTTTTGATGTAAAAAATAATTTGAGAATACTTGAAGAACTATATAACGTATAAAAAGTTTGATAATGGTCGATGTCTGTTTGATAGTAGTCTTTAATCATCGATACGATAAGAATCTTCCCATACTAGAGGAATTATATAGAGAGCGATTTTCCAATCGTTATTATCTTATGCCGTTTTATGATGGGGAGATGGAGAATGTTATTCCTGTTTATGGTCGTAGTATATTTTTTCAAGGGTATATTGCTCAAGCTGCGAAAGTCTTTGTAAAGAATGAATACAAACATTACTTGTTTGTCGCTGATGACATGATTATCCATCCCAATATAAACGAGCATAATTACCGCGATTATTTTGAAGTGAAGGATGGGCAATCTTATATTTCAGAACTACGCCCGCTGCAAGACATGGGATCTTTTTGGATAGGTACGCTTTCTGCGGTATTCTATTTTCAAAAACAAAAATACGTCGAAGTATCCAATGAAATACCATCAAAAAAGGAAGCAATATTGCAATTGAAAAGACACGGGGTGGAGATCCGACCACTGTCTCGAAAGGAGGTATTTGGTGATTTTTCATTGAATATAAATTCTTTGGGAAACAAAGCAAGATTGTTATTACGGGTATTGACTAAAATTCGTCATCCATTCAGGACTACTTTTGAACTACCTTATCCAGTGGTCGGTTCATATTCCGATATTCTTTTAGTATCATCGGATTCAATTAAAAAGTTCGCTCATTATTGTGGTGTCTTTGCTTCGACATTATTGTTTGCAGAGGTGGCAATCCCAACGGCTCTTGCATTGTCATCAATTAACCCCGTCCAGGTTGAGAAGTATATGAAACGGAAAGGTAGGGCATATTGGAACGGTGCAGGGCCGTTTTACTATTCTGACGAATATAATTATATCCAATTGGAGAAAAAATATTGTAATCTAGCTGATATGATTAAAAACTTTCCTGATAATCAGTTGTTTATTCATCCTGTGAAACTTTCAAAATGGATTAACAAATAGAGTGTTTTTTATTTGTTGAGATAGTTGCGTTTTACTGTTTTTGTTGGTAATAAGAACATGAAAGATTTAATAATTGTAGGAGCCAGCGGTTTTGGACGAGAAATACTGTGGTATGTCGAAGAGATTAATTCTGTCAATCCTATATGGCAGATAAAAGGTTTCATCGATGATAATCCGAATGCTTTGGAGGGTTGTCCTTGTGATTATCCTATTTTGGGAACGATACAAGACTGGAAGCCTATGGAAACCGAGGTATTTGTCTGTGCTTTGGCATTCCCAGATATTAAGCAGAAAGTTGTAGAGTCCTTATTGGCTCGTGGTGCCAAATTTGCGACACTTATTCATCCTACCGCGAGGATTAATCCTCATTGTATAATAGGTGAAGGAGCAATAATCACTCCCTACAGTGTTATCAGTTCTAATGCGACTATTGGACAATTTGTCTCTGTGCTTGGTTCAAGTGTAGCTCATGATGCTTCTGTCGGAGACTTCTCAACACTCAGTGGGAAATGTGCCCTTAACGGACATGTGCAAGTAGGACGGAATGTTTATATGGGTTGTGGAGTATTGGTAGCTCCCTCAAAAAAGATAGGCGACTATGCTACTGTAGGTATAGGTAGTGTAGTCATTACTAATGTGAAGTCAGGGACCAAGGTTTTTGGCAATCCTGCTAAGAAGTTAGATTTTTAATTGTAGATTATGGCCTTTTTTCAATTTGCAAATATTCGTGTCGGTGGGGTCGCTTGTGCTGTTCCCAGTAAAGAAGTGAAAACAGAATCCTATAAGTCTTTGTTCGGTAATGAAGAAGTGGACAAGTTTATGGAAATGACAGGTGTGAGAGCTTCGCGACGCACTTCGGAGCATCAGACATGTAGCGACTTGGGCTTTAGGGCGGCTTCAGAATTGCTGGAGAAGAAATGTGTGGCTCCCGACGAAATTGGTGCGCTCATTTTTTCAAGCCATAGCCCTGACTATCGTCGTCCATCGACGGCTTTTGTTCTGCAGCACAGACTTGGCATACCCAAGGAAGCAGTGTGTTTCGACATATCATTAGGATGTTCCTCACTGGTGGTAGGAATGCAGACAGTAGCCAGCATCATGAATACCAGTGACATTCAGAAAGCATTGCTTTTTGTGGGAGACACGGCCGGCAAGTCTGTTTATCCCGAGGATCGTTCATCAGCCATGCTGTTTGGTGAAGCTGGTGCTGTAATGTTGTTGGAAAAAACCGACAATGAGCAGAATCAGATTAATGCTTTAATCCGTAGTGACGGAAGTGGATTCAAGTATATGATTATTCCTGGTGGAGGTTATCGCAATCTTCATGCCAGTGAAGAGGTCGTTCAATGTTTGGACGGGAATCCCCGTTCGTTGATGAATTCATTTATTCAGGGAACTTCTGTGTTCACATTCACCATCTTCGATGTACCACGATTGATTAAAGATTTTTGGAAGTTTACAGAAACTGGCAGTGAGGATTATGACTGTTTCGCTTTTCATCAGGCTAACCTTTATATCCTAAAGCAGATAGCTAAGAAAACAAAAATAGATTTTGATAAAATGCCCATTACACTTGATCGATATGGCAACACAAGTGGGGCTTCTGCTATTCTTTCACTTTGTGATCGTTATGGCAGAAGTGAAGATCATAAAACAATCAAGGTGATGGCTTGTGGTTTTGGCATAGGTATCTCGCTTGGTGCCACTTCGTTTGAGATTAATACAGATGATATATTACCTATTTTTGAAGATGATACCATCTATGAAAGTGGCCTTATTACGAACCCCAATCAACTCTACGAGAAATAATGATTACAAATATCCTTTCATATTTGGAGCAATCGTCTGCCAAATACCCGGAAAAGATTGCCATAGCCGACGATAAAAATTCTTTGTCCTTCAGTCTGTGGAACCAGTACGCTCGAAGTATAGGTACTGCTATATGCCAAATGACTGATATGGCTCTTCGAAAGCCGATATTGGTGTTTGTCGATCGTAAGATAGAAGGTCTTGTCGGATTCTTGGGAACCATTGAAAGTGGTAATTTTTATGTGCCAATAGATTGCAGGATGCCAGGACAACGAGTAAAACGAATAGTAGAAGTTCTTAATCCTGTTGCTGCAGTTACTGTCACCGTTAAGGATGATGCTATTCTTGACCAAATCGATTATCAAGGTATTAGACTGAGTTATAATGATGCGATAGCAACAAAGGCAGATGCTCCTCTTTTGGAAAAGATTCGAAATCAACAGATTGATAAGGACCCCGTCTATTGTATCTTTACAAGTGGTTCTACTGGTGTGCCCAAAGGTGTTGTTGTAAGTCATCGAGGAATGATCGATTTAGCCGACTGGCTAGTCGATACTTTCGGTTTCTCTAGTCAGGACGCTCTTGGAAACCAGACTCCCTTTTATTTCGATGGTTCTGTAAAGGATATTTGCGTTTGCTTGAAAACAGGAGCTACAATGAATATTATAGGGAAAAAATATTTCACCTTCCCTAAGACACTTATCCCATTCCTCAATGAACGCAAGATAACAGCAATTTTATGGGCAACTTCAGCTCTTGTCCTTGTCGGGAACAGTGATATATTGAGTGTTGCTTTGCCCGAACATCTGCGTCTTGTTACTTTCGCAGGAGAGGCAATGCCGGCTAAGCAGCTGAAGGTATGGATGCAAAAGCTCCCGAATGTAAAATTTGTAAACCTTTATGGCCCTACAGAAATTACAGTGGATTGCACTTATTATGAAGTGGACCGGGAATTTCAGGATTGGGAATTTATTCCTATTGGACATGCCTGTCACAACAAACAGGTATTGGTATTTAACGAAGATAATAAGCTAGTCAAAATTGGTGAACCAGGTGAACTTTGTGTCCGCGGTTCTGGTGTGGCTCTTGGTTATTATAATAATAAAGAAAAAACTCAGGAAGTATTTGTCCAGAATCCATTACATAATCTATATGAAGATAAAATCTACCGTACAGGAGATATTGTGAAATACAATGAGCGTGGAGAGTTAGAATTCGTCTCACGTAAGGATTTTCAGGTAAAGCATAAGGGAAATCGTATAGAGCTGGGGGAAATAGAGGTAGCTGTCAATTCTATATCTGGAGTTACGAATGCTGTTTGTGTGTTTGATCAGCCTAACGATAAAATAGCTCTTTTTTATACTACTGCAAGTGGGCTTGAATTGGATATCATCAGCTACGTGAAGGACATAATACCCATTTATATGTTCCCGGAAGTCATCATCCACCTTAAGAAGATGCCTTACAATATGAACGATAAAATAGATCGTATAGAATTGAAGCGGATGTATGAAACTGGAAATTATTAAAGAATTATCCCGTTATCAAGAAATAATAGATACGTATAGGCGTAAAGGGTGTATATCTAATGATTACCTTTATGCTGAAGTGGTTGATCTTCTTCCTAAGGAATGCCTTTTCGAGTGTTGTCAAAAAGAGAATGCCTTTTTATTCTTACGTAAGGATAAGTGCTGGAGGGTTTATTATTATTTGAACGACCTCTCTGAGTTGTTCTCCTTTGATGAACAGGAGAATTATGTCACTGAGATTATTTATCGGGGGAATAGTCGTATTCCTGATCCCGAAATAGATTATTTGGTCAAATGCGGCTTTAAGCCACACCTCACGCGTTATTTGTATTGTGGTATTTATAGAGATCTCTTGCCATCCGCCAATACCGACTTTGTCGTTCGTAAGGCAATTTCTTTGGATGAAGTTCATATGGCTTGCGAGTTGTTCAATGCCACTTTCGATCCATATTCCGGGGATTACATTTCCGATTCAATGATTCCGCAATTATTCGCTGATGGAGACATTTGGATAGCGACAGATGGAGAGAACCATTTTGCAGGAGCATTACATCAGACAATCGAACGTGGTGTATCATGGGTGTCTCATGTGGCTGTGAAATCGGCATTCAGAGGTAAGGGCATTGGACGGACTCTTCTTGATGCCTTTGTTGAGTTTAACCATGTGGACGAAAAGAGCCGTTATATGTTATGGGTTCTGGTAAATAATGAACCAGCTGTTAGAATGTATCAGAACAAAGGATTTAAATATGTCAATAAATCGTCTTTGTCAATGTTAATTACTAAATAATTTTAGTTATGGAACAATTATTGGAACTTCTTAAAAATGTGCGTCCCGATGTGGACTTCGAGAACGAAACAGCATTGATTGATGAGGGTATTCTTGATTCATTTGATGTTGTGTCTATCATCTCTGAAATCGACGATCAGTTTGGAGTACAAATACGGATCAATGAACTTGATCCAGATAATTTCAATTCTGTCGAGTCTATTTGGAACTTGATTCAGAAACTGAAAGAAAAATAATATATGACTCTCATCAGCCGTTTTCAGCAAGCAGTTCTTGAATTAGATGAGCAATCGCGAATTTTAAAAGATAGTTGTGGAGGGTGTTTATTTCTGTGGAAACTTGATATGGCGTGGTGTTTGCTGCGATATGGGGCAAGACCTATAGATTATGTTCGTTTTGAGTTCCATAAGAAAAGTGCACGAGAGCGCAATCGCTATCTTACTATTTTTCGTTATTTCCGATTGCAAAAGCGTTTCGGTGCAGGTATGCAGGGTGTTAAAGGTAAGGTAGAGGAATATCGAACATTTAGTCCGTATATAAAACGTAACTGGATTGAAATTAATCAAGCCACACCTACTTGTTTGGTGAGTGATTTTGTGCAGAAGTATAGTGTAGTTATAGCTAAACCTATAAATGGCGAACAAGGAAAAGGGGTTCTCAAGATTGAGGGAATTGATTCGTCAGAGTATAAAGAACTATTAGAAAATAGAAGATCTATCTCGTATGTCGTAGAGGAAAAGGTTGTAAACTGTCGTGAATTAGAAGTTATCAATCCTTCTTCTTTGAATACAGTGAGAGCTACTACCTTGATATTAAAAAACGGTTTGCCGAAAATTGTTAGTATTATACTTCGTGTGGGTGCTCCTGGTTCTCATGTAGATAATTGGGGTTCTGGTGGTGTCGGCTATAACTTCGATATCGAGACAGGCATATGTAACATGTATGGTAGAGATAAGAAAAACCGACTATATACTTATCACCCTGGAAGTAACGTGCAAATGATTGGATTCAAGCTGCCACACTTTGAAGAACTAAAACAGTATATTATTTCTTTAACCAAGATATTTCCTTCTGCCAGATATGTTGGATGGGATATTGCTATTACGCCTAAAGGATTTGACCTTATTGAAATGAATTGTCCCGCAGGACATGATATGTTTCAATCCTTTGATAATCCTGTTTATGAATTGATGAAGTATAATTTGTAAATGGCCATTTTTATTTCATATTTTCGCGAACATTTATACTACTTAGATGAATGATATAATTAACCTCAAGGGTAAAGTATTCATTGTCACTGGTGCCGGTTCTGGTATCGGACGAGAAACATCTATTGTTTTAAGTCAACAAGGTGCAAGGCTTGTCATTCTTGACATGAATGATCAAGGATTAAATGATACGTTACTTTCTATGCAAAGTGAAGGGCATATAACTAAAATATGCAATCTGACGGAATTTGATTCATTCTCAACTCTTGTAAAGGATATTATCGAAGAGGTCGGATCGATTGATGGTTTGGTTCATTGCGCTGGACTTAGTAGTCGTAAACCTTTAAACGTCTTGAAGGCTGAAGGTTTTCAGAAGGTGATGGATGTGAACTTTTATAGTTTCGTAGAGTTAACCCGCCTTTTCACCAGAAAAAACTATATGAAGGAAGGGGGTAGTATTGTCGTTATGTCCAGCATTAGTAGCATTAGAGGCTATAAAGCAAAGACCGAGTACTGCGTGAGCAAAGCAGCTGTCGATGCTTTTGTGCGATGCATGGCTCAAGAGCTTGCTCCAAAACGCATACGTATCAATAGTATTATGCCAGCTGAAGTGAATACACCCATGGCAGCTAAAGCAAGAGATCTGAATCTTGCCCTTGGCCAAATACCAGAGGAGCTTCCTCTCGGTGTTACTGAACCGCGAGAAGTGGCAAATACTATTGCTTTTCTTTTGAGCGATGCTACTCATACTATCACTGGCACTTCTATCAGGATGGGTGGCGTCTCATTCTAATTCGTTTATTTGTTTTACAATTAATCTTTATTTGAGTATGGAATTAACTAAAAAAATTGAATTGCTGGCTGATCTTTTTGAAGTTGAACCTGAGGAAATTGTAGCAGAACAGAAATTGGATCAGTTTGAACCTTGGGATTCTATGTCAAAACTGTCGTTGATTGTCTTGATGGACGATGAGTTTGACAAGAAGCTCACAGGAGAGCAAATTTTGCAGTTTACTACCTTGGGCGATATTTTAGCTTTTATGGATTAGTTTGGGCATCATTCATGTATAAATCATTTTTTAAGCGTTTATTTGATTTCACTATTTCCTTTTTTGCTCTAGTCATTCTTTCAGGTCCTCTTTTGATTATCGCAATATGTTTACATTTTGCTAATAAAGGTGCTGGTGCCTTTTTTTGCCAAGAAAGGCCTGGTCGTAATGGGGTTATCTTTAAGATCTGGAAATTCAAAACCATGACAGACGAGAGAGATCATGAAGGTAAATTACTTCCTGATGCTGAAAGATTGACACGTGTCGGACGAATAGTGAGAAGTTTGAGCATTGATGAGTTACCCCAACTATGGAATGTGCTCAAGGGCAACATGTCCTTCATCGGTCCTCGACCTTTGCTTGTTCAATATTTGCCTTTATACAGTCCAGAACAAATGCGACGCCATGAAGTTCGTCCAGGAATAACCGGATGGGCTCAGTGCCATGGAAGAAACTCGTTATCATGGACAGAAAAGTTCAAATACGATGTATGGTATGTTGACCATGTGTCGTTAAAAACAGATTTGAAGGTTGTTCTCTTAACTATCAAAGGAGTATTAAGGCGCGAAGGTATTTCCCAGGAAGGTCGAGCAACGATGTCCGCATTCAATGGACATAACTAAAATGAAAAAAAAGATTATTCGAGCTTCGACAATCGGAGCATCTTTGAATACCTTTTGTTTCGGGCTTTTATCTGAATTGAAGAAGCAGGGCTACGAAGTGGTGGCTATATCTTCTCCCGATAAATATCTTGCCACTCTTGGTGCAAGAGAAGAGGTTCGTACAATTGGTGTCCCCATGGAGCGGCATATTGCTCCTTTGAAAGATTTTATTTCTTTAATCCGTTTGATTAGAGTGTTTCACAAGGAAAAGCCTGATATGGTACACTCTATGACGCCTAAAGCGGGATTATTATGCATGATGGCCTCTTGGTTCACGAGAGTACCTATCAGAGTGCATACATTTACGGGATTGGTTTTCCCAACGGCTATAGGTGTGACCAAGAAGGTACTGATGGCAACCGATTGGTTGACTTGTGCCTGTGCCACTCATGTGATACCAGAAGGTCAAGGGGTGCTAAATGACTTAAAGAATAATGGCATCACCAAGAAACCGATGAGGGTTTTGGGCTATGGAAATGTGAAGGGGGTGGATATGACGCATTTTTCTCGTAGGCCAGAAGTGATGGAAAAGATTCCTTCGTTGAAAAAGGAGAACGTTTTCACCTTTGTGTTCGTGGGAAGAATAGTGGGAGACAAGGGCATCAATGAACTTGTCCAGGCTTTTAGGGCTTTGCTTACACAGGATTATTCAAAAAAACTGAGATTGGTCCTCGTTGGAAGATACGAGGATGATTTAGACCCTATTTCTGCTGAGTCGAAACAAGCTATTGATTCAATGCCAGAAATTGAAGCTGTTGGGCCTCAATATGGCAACGACCTTTTGGCATGGTATGTAGCATGTGATTGCTTTGTTTTTCCAAGTTATCGAGAGGGATTCCCCAATACTGTGCTCGAAGCCGGTGCGTTAGGATTACCATCTATTGTGACCGATATCAATGGCTCACGAGAGATTATCATCCCATATGAAAGAGATAGTCGGAAAGCAACTGGAATAATAATACCTTCTCATGATGCTGTTGCATTGCAGAAGGCTATGGCATGGATGATTACTCATGATATGGAACGTGAATTTATGGCCAAAAATGCTCGCCCTTCAATTGGTGAACGATTTGAGCAGAGCTATGTAAGGAAATGTTTATATGAGTTTTATGATGAGGTGCTTAAAAGCACGTAATATCATTATTAATAAGATGAAAAAGATACTGTTTATTCTATCTTTTATTACGATGTCATTTGAGACATCTTTCGGTCAACAGGATGGGTGGAAAGCAGCCGATGTGCCAATCAGAATGGACTGGTTTATTGGAGCGTCTGGAGGTACAACCTATTCATTTGCAGATAATGCAGCAAGTGGAAACTTCAGAAAGAATTTCCCTTGCGGAGACTTTCAAGTAGGAACTTTTCTTACTAAATATTTCGGGCTGAGAGTTGGTGGTTCAATAGGAATTCAGACTGGTCAACCAGATGATGCCACGATAAATCTTTATCCGGAATATGATGCATTCTATCGATTTTATATCATGAATGCTTATGCTGATGGCTTGTTTAACTTGTCTCCGCTATTTGCCCCCAAGCGTAGACATCGTCAAACCTTCGATGTTATGTTGTTTGCGGGTCCTGGCATAATCGAAGCAATACATTTCGATATGAAATTGAGGGATTGGGACCAATATCCTGTGGATTATCATGACAAGACCTGTTGGTCGTTTCATACAGGTGTGATGACGGCCTATCGTTTCTCTTCTCATTGGGATTGGACTTTGGAAGTAAGTTATAATATGACTGAGAGCCGTTATGATGGAGTAGAGGAGAGCGCTTCCGTCAGTGGGTTTATGAAATTTCACACGGGTTTGGTTTACCATATCTATGACCGTAATGACAAGCGGAGGGTTCGACTGACAACTGATACTTATTCTGATTTGGCACCAAGATATACTGAGGATGATCGCGAAAAGGTTATTAAAGAGGAACGCAAACGAATCGAAAAGGCGCGAAAAGAGGCAGCTAAACAACGTGCGACAAAGAACGAAAAGATCAAGAAACATAATGAGGAAGTGAAGAAGGCAAACGAACAGTTCCGCAAAGATAAGAAAAAACGTGATAAGAAATGGGAAGAGGCAAGGAAATACAATGAACGGATTTATTAATTTTTTTTCCTTCTAGCATAATACTTTTCCTTTTTGTTTGAAGTGCTATAAGAAGAACGTCGTAATATGAAGAGAGTAATTCTTTTGATTTTAGTCGCTATCTCTGCAGCAATCCTACTCTCTGGATGTGCTACATCTGAGGAGATGGCAGCTCAGATGGCAGAGTTGTCCGCTAATGTGACAAATGCGCTCAATAATCGAGATTACAAGATAGCCATAGACAGAATGTATCCGATGAGGGGTAGCAGCAGACATGTCTCGTTTGGCTATTCGGTCGAAGTGAGGAATGATACATTGGTATCATATTTGCCTTATTTCGGTCGTGCCTACAATGTGCCCTATGGCGGCGGTAAGGGCCTCAATTTCACAGCACCGATTGGAAGTTATCAGGAGTTCATGAAGAGAAATGGACAACGGCACATTGAAATCGGGGTATCTAATGAAGAAGATACGTATTTCTATACGATAGAAGTGATCGATAACGGCAATTCTACAGTTGACGTTCGTGCTAGACAGCGAGAACGTATTTCATATTCTGGTCATATAGAATTTGGAAGATAGGCTTATTATAAGTCTTTAGCGATAGAATTTGTTTTTCTTCGAAAGGGAAGTCCAATTGATTAATCTGTCAGTTGGACTTTTTTCTGTAAAGTGTGGGTTGCAAATGGAAAAAAGATAGAAAAATATTGGTTTTTGTAGAAATTTTATTTATTTTGTTTGTGGAATTATTCATTTTAATGAATTATATTTGCGCCATATTTGTTTCATTTAATAAATCTTTGAACTGTTATGTGCGGAATTGTTGGTTATATTGGGGCTCGTGAGGCTTATCCGATTCTGATCAAGGGACTACATCGGTTGGAGTACCGTGGGTATGATAGTGCGGGATGTGCGCTTATTTCTGGAAGTGATGGAAATTATCGATTGAATATCTATAAGGCAAAAGGCAAGGTGAGCGACCTTGAGAATGTGGCCAAAGACAAGGACAAGACTGGAACCTTGGGCATTGCTCATACACGTTGGGCTACGCACGGTGCACCCAGCGAGGCAAATGCCCATCCGCATCTTTCGCAGTCCGGAAACCTTACCTTGGTCCACAATGGTATCATTGAGAATTATGGTACGCTTCGTCAACAATTGAAGAAGCGTGGTTTTGTATTTCAAAGTGAAACGGATACAGAGGTTCTGGTACAATTGATAGAATATGTGAAAACGTTGCCGGTTACCCTTGGAGAAAAAGAATTGAACTTGGATGAAGCAGTTCGTAGGGCTCTTCGTCTGGTGTATGGTGCATATGCTATTGCGGTAGTTGATCGCCGTGAACCTAATAAGATTGTTGCTGCTCGTAAATCCAGTCCGTTGGCTGTTGGCGTGGTGGAAGATAACTCCGAATTCTTCATGGCCAGCGATGCGTCGCCGATTGCAGAATATACCAAGCAGATTGTGTATCTGAAGGATGAAGAGGTTGCTGTCATTGAACGAGGAAAACCTCTCGAAGTTTTTAATCTCAATGGCGACCGTGCTGAGGCAGAGGTGAAGGAGGTCAATGTCGATCTTTCTATGTTGGATCATGAGGGGTATCCTCATTTTATGCTGAAGGAAATATTCGATCAGCCCAATGTATTGAAGGACTGTATGCGTGGTCGTATTGTGGAGTCTCCCTATTCTTCCGAGGGCAAGCGTGAGCCACTTCTTCAAGTTGTACTTTCGGCTGTTACTCTCAATCGTCGTAAATTGCTGCGTGCCCGTCGTATTATCATCGTCTCATGTGGAACATCCTGGCATGCTGGCTTAATTGGCAAGCAGTTGATTGAGCATTTCTGTCGTATTCCTGTCGAAGTGGCGTATGCTTCGGAATTCCGTTATTCCGATCCTGTCATTGAGCCTGATGATGTAGTTATTCCTATTAGCCAATCCGGCGAGACGGCAGATACCCTGGCGGCTATACAACTGGCAAAACAACAAGGAGCGTTGATTTATGGTATTGTGAATGGTGTCGGCAGTTCTATTGCCAGAGAGGCACATACTGGTACCTATATTCATGTGGGGCCAGAGATCGGTGTGGCTTCGACCAAAGCTTTTACTGGACAGGTTGTAGTGTTGACTTTGTTCGCTCTTGCGCTTGGTATGGCGAAAGGAACTGTTGAGCAAGATGTCTATCAAGAGACGATTCGCGAATTGATGGTAATACCTTCCAAAATTGAAAAGGTCCTCGAGCAGAATGATAAGATCAAGCGCATCGCCTTGACATTTACATATGCGCGCAACTTCCTCTATTTGGGTCGCGGGTATAATTATCCTGTTGCTTTGGAAGGTGCTTTGAAACTCAAGGAGATATCCTATATTCATGCTGAAGGTTATCCTGCGGCTGAGATGAAGCACGGCCCGATTGCCTTGATTGACGAGGAGATGCCAGTGGTCTTCTTGACCAATCATCACAAACGTTATCAAAAGGTTATTTCCAACCTGCAAGAGGTTATCAGTCGTCGTGGCCGTATTCTCGCTGTCATCAATGAGGGGGATGAGCTTGTGAAATCAATGGTGGGTGATTATATTGAAGTGCCAGAGACATTATCTTGCTTGACTCCGTTGATTTCCGTCATCCCGCTTCAGTTGCTTTCGTATCACGTGGCTGTCGCTAAGGGATTAAATGTCGATCAGCCAAGAAATTTGGCGAAAAGTGTGACTGTAGAGTAATTAAGTTATTTCGGATTATTGCAGTACAGACAAATTTAATCATAAGTTTTATGGCAAACCAAAGACTTTCTAATTTAGAACTTCTTCGTATTGTATGCATGATCCTAATCATTACAGGTCATGTTATTTCAAGGCATTCAAAAGCAATTTGTTTAACAGACAGCGACGAGATAATTCGGCTCTTTGGCCTAAGTTTTACGAGCGTATCTGTCAATACTTTTATCTTAATTTCTGGCTATTTCGGACTAAATTTTAAGAAAGTGCGATTATTGGAATTGGTGCTGCAAACTTTCTTTTATTCTGTTTCCCTATTGGCCGTGTCTGTTTTGTTAGGATGGCATACATTTGCAATTCAAAAGGATTTTATAGCTTTTTTCCCTATATTAACGAAACAATATTGGTTTGTTACTTGTTATTTAGTTTTATATGTTATTTCACCTTGGCTTAATTTGTTTATTAAGAATTTTGACAAGCAAACATATAGACGACTACTTGTTGTGGGTTTTGCTATAGTTTATTTTTGGCCAACCTTGAGCTATTTGTTCAATACGGCGCAGTTTATTGGTGATGCGGGATTTGGCATAGTCAATTTTTGTTATTTATATTTTTTGGGGCGTTATTTGAATATTTATAATAATCAAAAGAAATCTTCTTCTTTTTATTTGAGTTTATATGTTTTGACTTCAATTATATTGTTTATATTACAGTTTTCGTTGTCCTGCTTATTTGGATTTGAATTCAGTTCTTGGATTTCTTATAATACGATTTTTGTATTTGTAGGATCTATTTGTTTATTCTTGTCATTTTTGGGAATGAATTTCCAGTCCCAATTTGTCAATTATTGGGCAAAGCCGTGTTTAGCTGTTTATCTTATACATTTGAGTCCCTATATTTGGGTCAGATTCTGTGAAGTCATTGGTATATCAAATTATCATGGAATTCACTATATAATTTTGCTTTTTATATTGCCGATTATTATTTATTTTGTATGTGCATCTATAGAACTATGTAGAATAAGGATCATAAGCAAAATAGGAATAAAAAGGTAGAAAGTATAGGACCTATTCATTTCTCCACATTTTAGAACCACTTTTTATTTCTTGGGAGAGGAGCTGAGAGAAAGACTCGGCTCCTCGTTTATTTAAATGATATGAATCAGTAAACAAATGAGGTTTTTCATAATAAATTGTATCCAAGAAATGATTATAGTAAGCGATATTGTTTTCTTCGCATACTTGATTAAGCCAATCAAACGAAGTGTTCCATAATCCCAAATAGATCGGTGATGTCACAAAAATGAGTTGTGTCCCATTCTCTTTGCAGTCATGGATTAGTTTTTCCATGTATTTTAGTTTTAGGCTATCTGCTTTTGGGGCATCTATGCCTTCATTATTCAAATTGGGCTGATAATTCATTTCACCATTCAAAGCAGCGTATGTATAATCTTTAGCGATTGATGTTGATTTAGAATATCTCTGAGAAATAATATCAATAAAAAAGGAGTTGTATGCATACAGTCTTGATATTAGTTTAAATTTCTCTAAAGATGATACATTATATATGATAGAATCGGTTATCGTGTTATGAGGCAATGGCCTAAGAAACCTTAAATATCTGGAGTCGTCTTCTTCTTCGTAGTCAAATCCCGGTAAAAACTCATATATAACTATTTTCGGAATTTGCCGTTGGCAGATTAGTTTATAGCGAGCATACATTGTTATAATGCCCATCCCGTCTTCCCCACAATTATAGCATGAAAGACCTAAAGAATCTGAAAAGATCTTTGGGTCATAATGATGAATGGCACGAGAGGAACCTAAGATAATTATATCACTTTTTAGTTCATTCGTGATATAGTTGTTTCTTCCCCAATCTCCTTTCTCGGTATGATATAGTATCTGTTGCATAGCAGCACCAAAAAGTGAATCTATGCACAAGATGATAGCTGCAAGAAACAGAGCTTTTATTACAAACTTCTTCATAATTCAAAATTTAGCATAAATGAATTGGCTTGCATCAAAAACGCCACAAGATAATATCAATATAATAAGTAATATGTATGCTGTCCAACGTAAGATGCCAAATCGGTTTGATAATATGGTCAAATCTTTCGAATTGACTTCATCTATAGAATCATGTAGAATCGTCATACCAATTCCTAAATAAACAAGCAATAACTTAGCTGGAGGAATGTTTACAGTCGCACCAGGATCCCATAAAAATATTCTTTTTATAAATAAAAAAGCATCATTAACAGATGGCATTCTAAAAAAGACCCATGCCAAATTAATAGCAATAAAAACACAAACGATTCTCACAAGTTTGACTATCCCAGTATTCGATCCGCGTTGCAGCCCAAGAGCTTTTTCAATGACTTGTAGAGCACCATGAATTAGACCCCATACGATGAATGTCCAGTTAGCCCCATGCCAAATTCCACTAACAAGGAATGTCAGGATGATGTTCCAATAATTTCGTATTCGACTGCATCGACTTCCTCCTAATGGAATATAGATATAATCTTTCAGCCATGTAGAAAGTGATATATGCCAACGATGCCAAAATTCTGTGATACTTTGAGAAAAATAAGGCCTATTAAAATTATTGATCAAATCAAAGCCGAATATTTTGCCGACACCGAAAGCCATAAATGAATACCCGGCGAAGTCACCATAGATTTGGAAAGTATATAATACTATTCCCTTTAAACAAGTGCCTCCGCTTAGATATTCGTAACTATTCAGAATCGTATTTGCTTGAAGTCCTATTCGGTCTGCCATTACAACTTTAAGGAACATGCCCCATAGGAGCCATCTACACCCTTGAACTACTTGATTATAGGAAAAAAACCTTTGTGCTTTGATTTGCGGTAGGAGTTTAGCTGCCTTGTTGATTGGACCCGCTACAATCTGAGGGAAAAAACATACGAACAGCATATAATCCCACCAGTTGCTTTCTGCTTTAATTCGTTCTTTATATACGTCATAAAGGTATCCGATAGCCTGCAATGTATAAAATGATATACCTATTGGTAGTGCCCAGTTCAATCCTGGCAATTGTAGATTGAATCCTGAATATTTTATCAAAGCAGTGATGATTTCATTAAAGAAATTGAGATATTTAAACGAAAACAAAGGGAATAAAGACAGGCTTGCACCTGTAAAGAACAGATATCTTTTCCTTTTCTGTATTCTTTCCTTTTCAATAAGAATCGCAATGAAATATGTTGTTGCAGTAATTCCGAGGAGAACAAATGCATATATAGGTTTCCATTGTATATATAAAAGGTAAGAAACAAGAATGAGAAATAGGTTTTCTAATCTATAGATATGCTTAGCACGATTCTTGAAAGATAGAATCATGTAATAAGTTGCGAATAACAATGGGCAAACCCATATAAATTGAAAAGAATTAAATATCATATAGATTGCTTGCGAATAAAGTATTCATTTATTCCTTTTTATATAATAAGGAGCTTTTTATTTGATGTCAGCTTTTCTATGAGAGTATTATCTCAATTGTAGATTTACTTGACATCAAATAAAAAAAGATTCTTTTTGGGGTGCAAATATAATCATTATTATTTATTTGTGCAAATAAAAATAGTTTTTCGGACTCAAATTGTCTAAAAAGATACGTAAATAATATAGATTGATAAATAAAAGGAGTTATATCAACTCGCTATATTCGATATCTTTGTTATTTATGCTTCGATATGGGCAATTATCTCTGTGTCACAAAACCGACCCCAACTGCCTTAAAGTAAGCAGCTGGGGTCGGTTTTGTGAATTATTCGAGTGTGAACCATCCATTGGAGTCGAATTGCATTTTACGGATGAAGAGTTTGGCACGAGCACCGAACTCGGAATCGTAGGCGTGGGAGATGAAGTACCATTGGCCGTCGGGGAGCTGATAGGCGGAGCAGTGTCCGACGCCATAGTAGCGATCGTCGGGGCCGACGAGAAGTGTGCCGCCGCCATAGGCGAGGTCTTTTCCTTCACGGTCGAGATAGGGGCCCATGATGGAGGGACTGCGGCCGTAAGCGGTTTTGTAGGTGGAGTTCTTGCCTCGGCAGCAGTAATCGAGGCTCACAAGGAGGTAGTACCAGTCGCCGCGCTTGAAAATGAAAGGTCCTTCGATGGCGTTGTCACCTGCCTTGATAGTGTCCTTTCCTTCAATGGTAACAGGTATCTCGCTGAGTTCACGATGGCGGTCGATGCGACGAGCGATGGTAACGGGTTCTCCAAGACGAGTCTTGAGGTCGGAATCGAGTTGCTGGAGCTGAATGCCATCCCAGAAAGACCCCCAAACAAAATAGTTTTCGCAGAGGTTGGGATCGATAGCATTCCAGTTGTCGATGTCAGGATGTGAAACGACAATGGGACCTTGGTCGATCCAATGGAAGTCCGGCGAGGCAGGGTCGAGAGTCTTGTTGATGGCGAGTCCGATGGCACTTCCGTTTCTTCCGAAGGTGGAGCAGGAGTAGTAGAGGTGCCATTTCCCGTTGCGATAACTGATATCTGGGGCCCAAGTGTGTCCCCAATAGCCAGGCACAGTGTCTTTGGCCCATTGTGGAATCTCTTCTCGGTCGAAGACGGGTTTTTCCTGACGCCATGTCTTAAGGTCGGCAGAAGACATCACGCTGACACCAACCCCGGTCGAGAAGATGTAATAGCGGCCGTCTTCCCCTACGGCGAGGACGGGATCGTGAACATCGGGATAGTTGGGGTCGAACTCAGGGCGGGATGGCCGCTTTTCACTGTTGCAAGCGGCAAGGAGGGCTACGAGGAGTGCCAGGAGAATGTTTTTGTAAGTCATGGGTTGTGATAGTTTATTCGAGGAGATTCATAAAGAAAAGGACGGCTGCAATTTTTCGATTGACACCTTCAGCCTTACCAATGGTGGCGTTGTTGGCGTTGCGGACGGTGCCGTCACTTTCGACTTTGCCGATGGTGGCGTTGTTTGCATTGCGGACGGTACCATCGGATTCTACCTTGCCGACGCGGGCATTGTTGGCGTTTCGGATGGTTCCGTCGTCTTCGATCTTGCCGACGCGGGCATTGTTGGCGTTTCGGACAGTGCCGTCGCTTTCGACTTTGCCGATGCGGGCGTTGTTGGCGTTTCGGACCACACCGTCACTTTCAACTTTGCCGATGGCAGCATTGTTCGCGTTGCGAAGAGTCTGAGCTTCGAGGGGGAAGGCGAGGAGAAGGGTTAGGAGGCAAAGGAAGGTTAATGATTTATGTGTCATGTTTGTAGTCTTTTATGTGACGAATTATCAGATTTGAGTATAATGAGTTGGATAACTCAATTATGAAATCGAGATAATAGGAAAAGGGACAAGTGGTTATTTGGGTCCTTTTTTGGTAGTTACAAGAATGGCTCCGTTTGCACCCCGGGAACCATAGATAGAGGCCTCCTTGAGGACTTCGACGCGTTCGACATCGTACACGCTGATGAAGTCAAGGCTTTCGACCACTATGCCATCGACAACAAAGAGAGGTGTCTGGTCAGCGTAGAAGCTGTTTGTGCCGCGAATGTTGAGCTCGGCATCCTGGCCTGGCCGGCCGGTTTGATTGACCACGAGGCCGGGGACACGTCCTTGGAGTGCCATCGTGATGTTGGTATAACCGGATCTGACCAGGTCTTCTCCAGAGATGCCACTGCTTATCTCCAGGCTCTCACGTTTCTTGACGAAGCCGTAACCCCAGTTGACGAGCTCTTGGTCTTCTTGAGCTTGCAGCTGGTCGCCGAGGCGGATGCGCAGGCTTTTTCGACCGCTGACAGGGATGTCGTAGGTCTGCTTTTTGTAATAGACATGGATAGTGTCGGTGGGTTCGACATTGGTCAGACCAAAACGACCTTGTTTGTCGGAACGAGCGACTCGGCTTCTGGAGATATAGATGCGAGCACCCTTAATGGGGGTGCCGGAGATGTCGGAGACGATGCCGTTAAACGGAACGCCTTGCTGCTGGCCTGTGAGCTGGAAGCAGATGAAAAGTGTGAAGAGAAGAGTAATGATAATGCGATTCATCGATGTGGATTATTGTGACCTTCGTAAAGAGCATCGTCGTGTGCATGCTTATGTACATACACGTTAAGCTTTAATCACTTTTTTGACGAATATTGATGGTAAAGGTTTATTTGATGAGTCGATTTTTCTTTGTTTTTGAGGAGATTAGGGTGAGATTATGAATAAAATGTGATGAAAATCATAATAATTCGGTTTTTATTTTGGTAAAATGGGATAATTGGTGTACCTTTGCAGAGCAAAAATTTCAAAATATGAGATACAAGGGATCACAGGAACGGAAGTTCTCGACGTTGGGACGTCGATTGAAGAAGTTGATGTTAGACCAGGGTTTGACTGTTACGGCGGCTGAGTCGTTGACGGGAGGAACTATTGCCTCAATGATTGCTCAAATACCAGGTTCTTCGGCCTATTTCAAAGGGTCGGTGACGAGCTATGCAGTCAGCGTGAAGGAAGAGGTATTGGGCGTGGATGTGAATGTCGGTGGAGTGGTGAGCGAAAGCACTGCCCAACAGATGGCGATGGGAGTGGCTCGTCTGCTGAAAAGCGACTGCGCTGTGGCTACCACTGGTATCGCTGGACCGGGAGGCGCCGAGCCTGGTAAACCAGTCGGAACTGTGTGCATTGCAGCTATTTGCAGAGACCAATGTGTGAGTACAACGTATCACTTCAAAGGGAGCAGAGAGGCTATTATTTTGCAAAGCGCAGATGCCGCTTTGAATCTTTTGATTGAAATATTGCAGCAAAATGAATAAAAAGGATGCGGATAATTTGTGCACACGCGTGAATTTTTGTATCTTTGCACCCGCGTTTTGAGGGGTGAAACTCATTGCGCAACAATTTTAACAACCCGAAAAAATAGGACCGCCCGACTGTCAGGGTTTCCATTAACCAGTCCGATTTTTTTGCAAAGGTGGCTTCCATCCGCCTTTCGGCGGTTGGAGATTAAATTTACAAAAAATTAAAAAAGAACAACAATGTCTAAGATTTGTCAGATCACTGGTAAGAAGGCAGGTAGTGGAAATAACGTTTCACACTCAAAGCGTCGCACAAAGCGTATCTTCAATGTAAACCTGCAGGTAAAGAAGTTCTATGTTCCCGAGATTGATGATTATATCTATCTCAAGGTGAGCGCCGCTGGTATCCGTACCATCAACAAGAAGGGTATTACTGCAGCCCTGAAGGATGCAGGTTATGTTATTGAATAATCTAAAGCTACAAGAATACTATGGCAAAGAAAGTTAAGGGCAACCGTGTGCAGGTCATCCTTGAGTGCACCGAGCAGAAGTCAAGCGGCGTGGCTGGTATGTCGCGTTACATCACCACCAAGAACCGCAAGAATACAACCGAGCGTCTTGAGCTGAAGAAGTACAACCCATTCCTCAAGCGTTATACCATCCACAAGGAGATTAAGTAATCCTACGGATTTTTATATTTGTGAATCGTATTTAATAAAGTTTACAGACTATGGCAAAGAAAGCAGTGGCCACTCTCCAGACTGGTGAAGGCCGTACATACAGCAAGATCATCCGTGTGGTTAAATCTCCTAAGACAGGTGCTTACATCTTCGAGGAGGAGATGGTTCCCAACGAGCAGGTTAAAGCCGCTCTCGCAAAATAAGTTTGCAATGACACAAAATAGAGACTGTCGCAGTGTTGCGACAGTCTTTTTTTGCTAATTTGGGTAGTCATTTTATGCTATATAACATATTTTTTAGACATGAAATAAAAAAAATGTTGTTTTTTCTTGCTACATTTGCAGATAAGCGCTATCTTTGCAACGTGTTTTTCATGGTATAAGATTTAAGGTTAGTGAAGATGGTCGTCGTGAGACGGCCTTCTTTTTTATAATAGGTCTATTTCACCGTACTGCATTACGCGTTCGCAATAGACGCAGCGCAGTGACCTTTGCTTCATGTCGAAGACTTCCATCTTGGTGGGCACAGGCTGATGGTTTGTGATGCACTTGGGATTGGAGCATTTCACAACTCCGATAATCTGCTTGGGGTACTTTACGTATTTCTTCTCGACAATCTGGTAGTCCCTGATGATGTTGAGCGTAACGTCGGGAGAAACGACACTCAGGCGACCAATCTCTTCGTCGGTTAGAAAGCGGTCGGCAATCTTGATGATGCCTTTCTTCCCCAAAGAAATGGAGTCGAGGTTCGTTCCGATGGTGATGGCGCCCGGATGGTTGTACAGATCGAGGATCTGTACGATCTTGAAGGTCACGTTGGCAGGGATATGGTCGATGACGGTGCCATTCTTGATGGCACTGACTTCTAATTCTTTTTTCTCGCTCATTTCAGATCAATGTTAAGCATTCGACAAATGATGGCCTCTCGGGCATAGAGTCCGTTCTGGGCCTGCTGGAAATAATAAGCCTTGGGAGAGTCATCTACATCGTAGTCAATTTCGTTGACACGTGGAAGCGGATGGAGCACACGAAGGTTGTCCTTCGTGCCGGCAAGCATGGCGTTGCGCAAAGTGTAGATGTTCTTCACCTGCTCGTATTCGCGAAGGTCACTGAAGCGTTCCTTCTGGATGCGTGTCATGTAGAGGATGTCGGTCTGGTTGATGGCCTTCTCGTCGAAGACATCGCTTTCGTCAAAGTAGAGGTTATGACGGTTGCAGAAATCGCGGTAGCCATTAGGCATACGCAGAAGGTCGGGAGCGATGAAATGGAACCGTGGGTTGAAGAACGAGAGTGCCTGGACAAGGGAATGGACGGTGCGTCCGTACTTCAGGTCGCCAACCATGGTGATGTCGAGGTCCTGGAGTGTTCCTTGTGTCTTCCAGATGGAGTAGAGGTCAAGCAGCGTCTGCGAGGGATGCTGGTTGGCACCATCACCGGCATTGATGATGGGGACATCAGTAACTTCGGAAGCATAGCGTGCGGCACCTTCAAGGTAGTGGCGCATGACGATGACGTCGGCGTAGTTTGATACCATCTTGATGGTGTCCTTAAGCGTTTCGCCCTTGGTGGTGGAGGAGGAATTGGGGTCGCTGAAGCCAATGACACGTGCACCGAGTCGGTTGGCAGCGGTCTCGAACGAGAGTCGTGTACGTGTAGAAGGCTCGAAGAAGAGTGTGGCCACTACCTTGCCATCGAGAAGATGCTGGGTAGGGTTGGCCTCGAAACGGGCGGCATCGTGCAGGAGGCTAAGGATGTCGTCCTGGCTCAGATCAGTGATGGAAATGAAGTTGTTCTGCATAGTATATGAACTGATATCAGTTGGATTTCTTTTGACTGGCGAGCATGTTCTTCAGCTTGGGCGAATAGATCACCTGATAGCTGTCGGAATCGGGGAAACTGCAAATGAAATAGGCCATCAGAGTGCTGTCGGCTTCAAGGATGCGCAAAGCGCGCTGACTTCCTAAAACCATGAACGATGTGGCAAGGGCGTCGGCGGTGATGCAGTTGGGGGCCACAACTGTACTCGACAAGATGTCGTATTGGGCAGGATAGCCGGTATGCGGGTCGATGATGTGGGCATAGCGACGTCCGTCCTTGTAGTAGTAGTTGCGGTAGTTCCCCGATGTGGCGATGCTGCAGTCGGTGAGCTGCATGATGTCACGCAGGGCACTGGATGTCTGCGAGGGATCCTCGATAGGCTCGTTGATGCCAACGCTCCAGAGCTTGCCTTTGGAATTGTGGCCGGCACAGGAAATTTCACCGCCAATCTCGACCATGAAATTTTGAATGTCAAGGCTCTTCAGAAAGTCGGCAACTACGTCACACATATATCCCTTGGCAATCGACGAGGCATCGAGGATGACACGTGGATCATCCTTGACGACATGTCCGTCAGCTGTGAGATGTATCTTGTCGTAGCCGACAAACTGAAGGATTGAATCAACGATGTGCTGCGATACACCTTCCGCATTCTTGAATCCGAAGCCCCATAGATTAACAAGTGGGGCCACCGTGATGTCGAATGCACCTTGGGTGAGCTGGCTTACTTCGAGTGATTTGTCGAGGACTGTGCGGACGTAATCGTTTACGATGACCGAAGTGTCTCCCTGATTGATGCGTGTGATGAGGGAGGTGTCGTTGAACATGGACAACGATCCGTCGAACTCGCTGAAGAGTCGCTGGATGTCGGTATGATAATCATCCTTCCCCTCATACTGGATGTGATAGACGGTGTGGAAAACGGTGCCTTCGAGCTGGGTGAAGTATCCGGGATCGTTGCTGGCATCGCGTTGGGACGACTGTCGGTGCATGGCAATGCCCAGTATGCAGATGGCAGCTACGATATAGATGAGGAGTTTGGCGGTGCGAGGGCGCATAGGATGGGAAAAGTATTAGAAGATGTCGTAGTAGAGTCGGAAGGAGAAGCCCAGGAAAGACTTGTTGGTGCCATATCCTGGAACGAAGAAGGGCTTGCCGTAATGGGTTCCGCTTTGCGAAACCTTTACCTTGAGGTAGAGGTCCCATCCCAGAGAAATGTGCTTGACAATCTGAACCTTGATTATTCCGCCGACCTCAACCCATTGGGTAGTGTACTCCTGGTCAGAAATGGATATAGGACCCATGGCTCCCCATAGCTCATCGGCATAATAGAGGTTGGTGATGTCGGCCTTGTTAAAGGCAATGCCGTAGCGCAGGAAGGCCAGGTAAAAGTCCTGGGGTCGGGTACTGTTGTAGTCGAAGTTGTAGGCGAATCCAATCTTGCCGAAAGGGGCGAGATCAGATTTGAAAGTGAACTCCTGTTTGGAACCGGTACCAAACTCAAGGCCATTGTCGGACGTTTCGTTGGCGATACCCATGCCGAAGGATGCCATCGGAAAGAATCGGTGATGCAGGTCGGCCATTACCTGTGCCTCGTAGGAGGCGTGTTCGAACGCGAAGGCATGGAGCACGGGATCGAGAATATCGACCGACACGTTGAGTCCGTTGAAAAGGCGGTAGCGGTACTTTTGACCCTCGGGCAGTTCAATGGGCAGCTCCTTCTGTTCCTCGGCCTTGACTTCGGATGAGACGGGAATGGAACGTCCTTGCGCCAGCAGATGGCTGTTGGTCGTCAGGAGGAAGCTGGTCAAAGCCAGGACTATGATCTGTTTGGCTTGGTTCATTCTCGGTCAGTACTCGAAGATGAGGTTTGTGGCTTCGCCGTCGGCAATGACGTTCTCGTCGTTGATGATGATGTTGCTGATGAGATTCCTTGTCGAATGGACATCGTTGATGTGGAAGAGGACTGTGCATCCGCATTCCAGGTCGAGGAATTTGGGTTCGACGGTATAGTCGATAAAGACGGTGTCGGATGTGGTATAAAGGTCGCCGTAATCGCTGTAGCTGCAATCCATGATCATAATGGTCTGGGTACTCTTCGGATTGAGCTGCAGGTCGATGTCCGTGAAGGATGTGATGGTGGCGGCGTAACCCAACGTGTCGGATAGGCAGAGCAGATTGATGGAGCGCAGGTCTCGTCCACTGGTTGAAGTAAACGTGGTGGTCATGTATGCCTCGCGTTTCTGCTCGCACCCATTGTCGCAGCTGCACAACAGGGCCGGGATACAGCAGGCACCCAGCAACAACAGGCACATCGGCCCTGTATATCTCTTCGTATCAGATAGTTTCCGCAATGTCATATTTATTGCGATCGGCAGAAGTGCGTGAAATGAGTTCGCCCAAAAAACCAGCTAAGAAGAGCTGTGCGCCGATAATCATGCTGGTGAGGGCTACATAGAAGGCCGGCATGTTGGTGATGAGCGTGCCTGAACCGGCTGTACAGAGCACGTAGATCTTGTGGCAGACGATGTAGAGCACGGCAATGAAGCCAATCAGGAAGATGATGGTCCCCCAGAGGCCAAAGACGAGCATGGGTTTGGCACCGAATCGGTTGAGGAACCAGAGGGTAATGAGGTCAAGGTAGCCATTCACGAAACGATCAAGCCCGAACTTGGTTTTTCCGTACTTGCGCGCCTGATGCTGGACGACCTTTTCGCCAATCTTCTTGTAGCCTGCATTCTTGGCGATATAAGGGATGTAGCGGTGCATGTCGCCGTAGAGTTCGATGTGTTTGACGACTTCGCTCCTATATGCCTTGAGCCCGCAGTTGAAGTCGTGCAGGTTGTGGATGCCCGAAACAGCACGTACCGTAGCGTTGAAAAGCTTGGTGGGGATGGTTTTCGAAAGTGGGTCGTAGCGTTTCTTTTTCCATCCGCTGACCAGGTCGTAGCCCTCCTCCTTGATCTTTCGGTAGAGCTCGGGAATCTCGTCGGGCGAATCCTGCAGATCGGCATCCATGGTGATGACCACATCGCCCTGGGCCATGCCAAAACCGACATGAAGGGCAGGCGACTTGCCGTGGTTGGTGCGGAACGACATGCCGTGCATCTGCGGATATTGCTGGTGCAGCTGCTTGATAACCTGCCACGAGCGGTCGGTGGAACCATCGTTGCAGAAGATGACTTCGTATTTGAAGCCATTTTCCTGCATCACACGGTCGATCCACGCGGCAAGTTCGGGAAGCGACTCCTCTTCGTTATAGAGGGGGATGATTACTGATATGTCTAACATAGGTTTTCTATTGGTAGTAATCGGAGAGGTTTGGGCTACTGGGGGGGCTGCTGGGGTCGCTTGCGCACAATCATGGCGATGGGTATCATAATGATGATGCCAATGAATAGATTGTTGGTAAGCGAGGTGATAGCCGTTTCGATGGGGGTGAGGACTGGAGCCTCTTTCAGCGCATCGATTGTCTCCTGAAACTTTGTGGCATATTTCTCGAAACTACTTGAAGCCAGAAGAGTCTTCTGTACGTTTTCGTATTGCTCGATGACGGCCTTCTGGACGACATGGAGGTTGCCCGGTTTGATGAACTCGTTGAAGACGTAGATGAAGAGTGACTCGATGAGGCTGGCATAGAACATGAGCTGTACGCCGAACGACCATGCCTGGATGCCGAGCAGGGTGTCGTAGAGATAGTCTCTCCTCAGCTTGCGCAGCATCCATCCGATGAGAAAGGGCGTGACCAGCATCATTGGGATGACCAGGAAACTGAGCAGCATATTGCTGTAAACTGCATTCTTGATCAGATATTCCACAATGAACCAGGCTGCGAGGGGCACCGCCATCTTCATCAGGTAATTGTTGACCATTGTGGCCAGAGGATTCATGCTTGGTGACATTTATATTCGTTTTTTGCGCTGCAAAGATACGGAATTATGGGTAAAAATGGAAATATTCGGTCCGTTTTTGCTTTTTTTTCTTGAAAAATTTGGTGGAACCAAAAAAAGTCCGTATTTTTGCAGACGGATGAGTGTCATACGGCATGCTCCTTCTAATCCCCCAGGGCTTGACCGCAGCAAGGGCGTGAGGTTGTAGCGGCGCGATATGAAGAGCTCATCCATTTTTTGTTTTAAAGCATTGCTCCGATAAGGGGGCAATGCTTTTTTAGTATCCCATCATTGCTCCCCACGCAGTCAGATGGTAGGCAGCCAATAGGTTTGCTGCTTGACCCGAGAAGGGGGAGAAATATTTACTGTAGCCGTCGGTATCGGCAAGGTGAATGGTCTCGGGGAGGGAGACGGCCATTCCGCAGTGGTGGTCGATGTGTATCTCCGTCCAGAACTGGTCGCTGTGATACTCCTTGAGGACGATGTGCTGGAGGGCCGTTTGTGCAGCATTGGCGGCGGCTGCATTCTTGTCGCCGAGCCAGCTGATGACATCCTGGATGTCGAAGAAGTAATAAAGGTAGTGCACGCTGCCACCACTTCCGTTATATTCTCGACCCAGGAACTGGAAGTTGCTGAGCCATTCGTCAATCGTCGGGCCGTCGGCCTGGCTGAGAATACCTAGTCGGTCAGCATTGCTGCGGACGAGGCTTTGATAATTTGTCGCCAGCTGTTCCATGTGAGTGAGATCATAGAGCACCACTTCAGCTCCTTTCTTCGAACCGGTATAGGGCGCGTTCTCGTTGTAATAGCACTTCATGGAATAGTCGAGCGCTTCAGGAAGGTCTGATTGGGATTTGCAGCGTGCCAATCTGGTCAACACCTTGCGGTAGGGCATGCCTGCGCCTTGAACTTCGAGTGAACTTGCCACGAGGTAGCGAGTCACATTGCGCATTTCGTATGCAACTTCGGCATTGCCCATGTGGCAGCAGTCCATGATCACATAGTCCAGCTTGGGGCCTTGCTGCATGGCCGTTGCCAGATCCCACAGCTCGATGCTGCCGGGTATCTTGTTCTGATTGGTTTGGTCATATCCGAACGCTCTGCGTGCGGGTGCATTGTATATGCGACTGGAAATCACTGGCACCCAGCCGGCAGCGTGTGACGCCAGGACGACACCCTTGATTGGCGTGTTAAACCGCGAAAAGGTGGTTTTGAGGATTGAAGCAAGGAACTCTGGGTCGGCGGCATCGATGTCTTCTGTCCAGGTCTGCAGCATGACGGTGTCGAGCTGCTGCTTGGCATTGCGATGTACCCAATAGAGTTTGGGCAGCTTGTCGCCATCCTGCTTGTTGTCCTTCATGACTACAAGGTTCAGCGCTCCCACCTCCACGCTGTCAAGGATTGCCCGATGGGCCTGACGGACGTTGTTTTCGAGGAGGCTCGACAGGTTGTTGTCGCCGACCATGTACATCAGAAGTGTATGGTCGGCTACTTTCTCGTAGTCGGGTTCGTCATCGTCGTCTTTGCCGTGGCAAGACGACAAGGAAGCGATGGAAAGCATCATTAGGATGCCCACCATCAGCAGGGAGAGAGGATTCTTGGTGTTATACATTATTATATATGTATCGTCTTGTTGAGGAGATAGAAGTCAAGTATCGTCATTGCTGCCATCGCTTCGACTATCGGCACGGCACGCGGCAGTACGCAGGGGTCGTGGCGACCCCGAGCCTGAAGGATTGTTGCCTTGCCTTCCTTCGTAACGGTAGGGATGGGCTTCAAAAGGGTTGCAACGGGCTTGAAGGCACAACGGAAATAGATGGGAGCTCCATTTGAGATGCCTCCCTGTATCCCGCCGCTGTGATTGGCTCCGGTCTTCAGGGCAGGACAAGTCTCGCCTTCGCAATTCTCGGTGGGGAGGAAGGGATCCATCATCTCGCTGCCACGACGTCCGCAATCTGCAAATCCAAGGCCGTATTCAAATCCCTTGCAGGCGTTGATGCTCAGGATGGCAGCTCCGAGAGCTGCGTTCAACCGACCGAAGACGGGTTCCCCCAGACCGGCAGGTACGCCTTGGATGACGCAGCTGATGACACCGCCGATTGTGTCTCCTTCGGCCTTGACGTCGCGGATGAGCTGTTCCATCAGGGCAGCTTTCTGGGCATCGGGACAACGGACGGCGTTCTGTTCGATTGTATTCAGGTCGTATTTCGTCCAATCGTTGTCCAGACAGATGTCACCCACTTGGCTTGTGTATGCCTTGACGTCGATGCCCAGCTTGCGGAGGGCCATCTTGGCAAAAGCGCCGCCTACGACGCGACTCAGTGTCTCGCGTGCCGAACTGCGTCCGCCTCCACGATGATCGCGCAGACCATACTTCTGCTGATAGGTATAGTCGGCATGACTGGGACGATAGAGGTCGCGGATGTTTTCGTAGTCGGAAGAATGCTGGTTGGCATTGCGCACTTCAAAACCGATAGGCGTGCCGGTGGTCTTGCCCTCGAAGATGCCCGAAAGCAATTCGACACGGTCGGCTTCGCTGCGTCCCGTGGTGATGGCGGACTGTCCGGGCCGACGCCGATTCATCTCGGCCTGCAGGAATGCTTCATCGACCTCGATGCCTGCAGGCATGCCGTCGATGATACCGCCCACGGCTGTGCCGTGGCTCTCGCCGAAGGTTGTCAACCTGAAGATGTTGCCGAAAGTATTCACCTTGCTCCGCTTTGATTGTCCTTGGTTCAGCAAGCGACAAAGTTGTCCTTATTTCCCGCAGCAGCCACCGCCTTTGCAGCCGCCTTCACATTCGCCACTTTCACAACCACCTCCGCAGTCGCTGCCACAACCACCACAGTTGCCGCCGCAACCACTGCCGGTCATCTGGCGCATATATTCAATCTTGTCCTGTTCAGTGGCCTCGCGCACCTCCTGTACCTTGCCCTTAAAGCGCAGGTACATGCCAGCTAAAGGATGGTTCACGTCGCAAATCACTTCCTTGGCGGTGATTTTCTGCACCGTGGACTGTATGATGTCGCCATTCTGGTTCTGAAGAGGCACTTCTGCACCCTCCTTTACCATATCTGAAGGGAACTTGCCACTCTTCGGGTCGCAGAAGAGTTGCTTGGGCAGTGCAATGACCTTCTCGTCGTCGTATTCGCCGTATGCCTCAGCCGGGGCAAGAGTGAAGTCGAAAGAGTCACCTTCCTGCTTGCCTTCGATATTGCGTTCGAAACCGGGAATCAACTGGCCTACTCCAAAGATGAACTCAAAAGGATGGCCTTCGCTGGTCTCCTCAATTTCTTCAATTTCTGGCTCTTCGTTGGGATTGTCTGGAGCTTCGTAGCCTGTCAGCTTATAGGAGACAGCTACATGCTTGCCTTGTTCAATAATCATATTTGTCTTTTTTCTTTCTTTTTCTAATTCTTATTATAATCGGGTGCAAAGATACTAATTATTTCCCATATCACCAAATTATTGAAAGAATTTGTATTTTTTTTGCACCAATCTCTTTTTTGTTTGGCAAAAATACCCTTATTTGTCATTTTTTGACTACAAAACAACATTTTTATAGGTGGATTATTTGGAATTGTAAAAAAAAGACTGTATTTTTGCAGCGTAATTAATGCACCATGGAACTCTTTATTCCTAAGTCGTCATTCATTCTTCACAAACTATTATGGAAGGGCAAGATCTCTTAAGCCTCGTAAAAGGACGTATTTACAATGCTGAACTTCGGTCCGATTTGGCCAAGTTCGGCCTTCGACGCATCAATAGCAGCCAATGGATCAGCAGGGCTACAGCAAACAAATATGAACTGGTGTTGACCGGGGACGGTGATGAGAAAATCGTTTCGGGTGTGGATGTGGTTGAGAAAGAACAGCGTATCCACCTGATGGATGTCAACGAGAAGCCTGTCACTTCAGAAGGGCTTGCCAACACGAATATTTCGGTTCATCACAAGACGATGGGAGCAATTCGCCACCAGATTGGCGTCTCCCAAAAATACTATGACCTGATAGAACGATGGAACGAAGAGATTGCCATGGACACCTCTTACGGTAAGGACCTGAAAGAGATTACGGGAGGCCGCTATATCACATGGGAGAATTTCATTTTTCTGCCCGATCCGTTGGCCAGTGGAGAATACCTGTTTGGAACCATAAGTAAAGGCAAGGCAGCTTCCATTCATTCGTGGCTGGACCTTCCTGATGGAGAATATATCGTTCCTACCGATGGCAAGCCCGACGGGGCCATCGAATCCTTGAAAAGTGGGTTAAAGTTCCATGCCATGGAATTTGAAAAGTTTGCTACGGCTGCGGCAGCCGGGCAGTATGCCATCAAGGCACTCAACAACAGCAAGACCACCTATGCACAGGCTATCCGGAAACTGTTGGGGAAGGAGGAGGCTCCCATTTCACGCAATGACTTCTATCGGAACAGCCAGGGTGAGATGTGTCGTATCGAAGTGACCCGAACAGATGCGGGTCTGGCTGTTGCTGATGTACCTGTTATTCCTACCGTAGCAGACTGCATCGATTCGCTGCTGGCACCATACGTCAAGGCAAGGGCTTTTGAGACAAAAGTGAACGGGAGTGCGTTCTAGCACTTGTCGCTCTTGTCATAGAAGTCGTTTGCCGACCTCTCGGATTTCTGATAACCATCCTTATTCCGGGCATCTTCTTCCAGATGCTCGGTTATTCTTTTGCGCGACCATTTGAGCATCTGGAAGCAGAAGTAGAGGAGGAATACGAAGAGCAGGCCCGAGAAGCCGGCCGAACTCTCGACATTCATGTACATCAGGATGAAGTCATAGAGCGTATGTGTGATGACGGGGGCTGCGAGTGCCCAGAAGAGGTTACGCAGCTTATTTTCGTTTTCGAACCAGTACTTCGCGAAGAAGTAGCCCATGAAGACGCCATTGTAGTAATGTCCGGGAACCGCGAGAAGGGCACGCGACACGCTTACTCCAAACCAGCTGGCACCCGCAGAACTGATGTACGCCAGGTTCTCGAATCCGGCGAATCCCATGCTTACGCATACGGCATAGACGATGCCGTCCATCTTCTCGTTGAAATAGGGATTGTTTCTGACCACAAAATAGAGCATGATCAGCTTGGCCAGTTCCTCGGGCAATCCGGCTCCCCAGAAAGCCAGGTTGAATGCGCCGGCCATCGTGTTGTACTCTTTCGAGAAGAGTCCGATAGCCTCGAACGGCGTGCTGAACACCAGCGAGACGACGATCGAGGTGATGCCGAAGAGGATGGCTCGTTTGATCTGATCCACGGGTTCCGGCTGCAGGTAGTCGGCCTTGTAGATGTGGTAAACAAGTACCGCAGCAGGAAGGATGCCGGCGAACAAGGTTGTGAGCATAGTAGTGTCAGTGTTTGAAGGTTTGTAGTGTCGTTCCGTTCTCGGGGCATCAGATGCCGAGCATGCGTTCCAGTTGCTCGACTGCTTTGGTCATGTCGTCGGCGAAACGCTTGTGGTCAACAAGGAAGTCGGTCCGGCCATCGGCCAGGTTGTCGTAGAGTTCCTTGGGCATGCTGTCCACATAGCTGGCAATTGCGTACTCGATGTCATCCTTCTGCCAGTTCATGTTTGAGTAGAGATAGACCCGCAACTTCTGGTGCAGGAAGCAATAGGCAGTTTCGATGCTTTCCTTCGTAATCATGTCTTGATGAATGGTTCTGAACCTTTCGAACGTTGGGGCAAAGATAGCCATTTCTTTCCAAATGACAAAATTATTATCTAATATTTTAAAAAGTGTACCGCAAATTTTGGCGGGATGCAATTTTTTTGTTATTTTTGCACCCTCCTTTTCAACAATCGATAACAAATTAAACGTTTTTCATGATACAGCAACTACATGGCTATTGGCCCCGTATTGGAGAAGGTACGTTCGTGGCCGAAACTGCAGCGGTTATTGGCGATGTCGTGATTGGTCGGGAGAGCAGCGTTTGGTATAGCGCTGTGATTCGCGGCGATGTCAATCGGATTCGCATCGGCGACCGGGTTTCCATCCAGGATTGTTCCTGCCTGCATTGCGCCGAAGGCGAAGCGTATATCGAGATTGGCAACGATGTGACCGTTGGCCACAACGTTTGTCTGCATGGTTGCAGGATTGCCGACAATGTCCTCATCGGAATGGGAGCCACCGTGCTCGACAACGTGCATATCGCTTCGGGGTCGGTGGTTGCTGCAGGGGCATTGGTGCTTGGAGGAACGCAGATCGGACCGGGAGAACTGTGGGGAGGCGTACCTGCCAGACTCATCAAGAAGCTCGATCAGGAGGCCATCGACCGCATCATTACCCCTCTGCCGCAGCACTATCAATATTGGGCAGCCGAGTATCTCAAGGAGCAGGCTGCAAGTGCCCCCGATCTCAGCCTCGACTAAGTCGCTTGCTCTGTTTTGCTTCAGTCGGATGTTATCTGCGAATGCCAAATGAAGAAGACGGAGCGGGTAAATCGTCGATTTTTGCGAAAAAGTCCGGCTGAAATTTGTTCATCTCGTTGATTTTCGCTACCTTTGCGCCGCTAAAACAGAGAATAGAGTCACGTGAGTGACGTTAAAGATAAGGCGGTTATAGCACAAGGGCTCCACCTCTTACCATTCCGAACAGAGAAGTTAAACCTTGTAACGCCGATGGTACTGCGAAAGCGGGAGAGTAGGAAGCCGCCACCTTACAGGAGTCTGGACAGCTATAGTCCAGACTCTTTTTTTAAGATTATGGAAGAAATACAGAAACAAACAGAAACCAGTGAAGTGACCGCCCCGTTCTTGTCATTCGAAGAACTCGGCATCCAGTACCCCTTGCTTCGTGCCATCGAGGAGCTGGGCTACGAGAAGCCCATGCCCATCCAGGAGCAAATTATACCCGTCATCCTCAGCGAGGAGGGTCGCGACGTTGTCGGATTGGCACAGACCGGCACCGGCAAGACGGCAGCCTTCGGTCTGCCCTTGCTCCAGAGTGTCGATATCGTACCCATTTACAGTGACTACCAGATCAAGAAGGATTTCAAGACGGGCAAGTGGCTGGATCCCGAGGATGCTCCTCAGCCCCAGGCACTGGTCCTGGCTCCTACACGCGAGCTCTGCCTGCAGATTGCGTCCGACCTGCAGGACTATTCGAAATACCTGCGTGGCATCGCTATCCTGCCGGTCTATGGCGGTTCGTCCATCGGAAGCCAGATTGGTGCCTTGAAGCGGGGTGTGCATGTCGTAGTGGCAACGCCCGGCCGACTGATTGACCTCGTGAATCGTGGCGCTGTGCGTCTGAGCGAAGTGAAGACGCTTGTACTCGACGAAGCCGACGAGATGCTCTCGATGGGTTTCCAGGAGGATATCGAAACCATCCTTTCGAACCTACCCGAGCAGCACCGAACCATGCTTTTCAGTGCCACCATGCCCAAGGCTATTGCCGAGATTGCGAAGAACTATATGCACAATCCGGTCGAAGTCACCATCGGTCATAGGAACGAGGGCGCTGCCAACGTCAATCATGTGTATTATCTGGTGCATGCCAAGGACAAGTATGCAGCCTTGAAGCGTATCGTCGATTATTATCCCAGCATCTACGGCATCATCTTCTGTCGCACCAAACTGGAGACGCAGGAGATTGCCAAGAACCTGATGGACGAAGGCTACAACTGCGATGCCCTGCACGGCGACTTGTCGCAGGAGCAGCGCGACCTGGTGATGCGCAAGTTCCGCACGCGTCATCTGCAGCTGCTCGTTGCCACCGATGTGGCTGCCCGTGGCCTGGACGTGGACGACCTGACGCATGTCATCAACTATGGCCTTCCGGACGACCTGGAGGTATATACCCATCGTTCGGGCCGCACAGGACGTGCCGGCAAGAAGGGCACATCCATCTGCATCGTGCACATCAAGGAACGTCGTCGCCTGAACGACATCGAACGTTTCATCGGCAAGACCTTCGAGAAGGGTACGATACCATCCACCGAGCGAATCATCGAAAAGCAGTTGTTCGGCCTGGCCGACCGCCTCGAGAAGGTGGAGGTCAAGGAGCACGAGGTCGAGCAGTACCTCGATCCGGTGCTCAAGAAGCTGGGTTGGCTTTCTGCCGAGGACCTGGTGAAGCGTATCGTCTCGCTGGAGTTCAACCGTATGCTTGACTTCTACAAGGGATCCGAGAACCTCGACATCCCGGAAGAGAGGCCCAAGCGCGAAAAGAAGGCCAATGCCCATACGGGCGAAGGTGCCCGCAACGCCTCGTATGCTCGTGTGTACAATGGTGCAAACACCCAGGCCGAGCCAGGCTATGCACGTCTCTTCATCAACCTAGGCAAGCGCGATGGTATCTTCCCGAAGCAGCTGATCGGACTGATGAATGCCAATGTCCACCATCGCATCGAGATGGGACGCATCGACCTGCTCACCAATTTCTCGTACTTTGAGGTGCCCGAACAGGATGCCCGTTTTGTCATCAAGGATATGAATGGAGCCGATTGGCATGGACGCAAGGTCGTGGTGAGCCCGGCCAACGAGGAGCCTTCCGACGACGAGAAGCCTCGCAAGAAGAAGCGCGCCCAGCGTCTGGATGAAGCCGAGCATGTGCCCTTCGAGAAGTTCCGTGGTCCAAAGGGCCGTAAGCGCGGACATTAGACAATTAGCACTCGTAACGTTGGTTGCGAGTGCTAATTGTTTTCAAGGGTTTGGGCTGTGAGTTCGCCGTCGGCTGTCTGGATTTTCAGCATGGAGCCCTGGGGTACGGAGGATGCTGACTTGACGGCATGTCCATCGAGGCGCGTAATCGAGAAGCCTCGCTTCAGGATATTGTCCGGCTGCGCCATCTGGATGGTCTTTTCGAAGAAGGAGAGTTTGTCCTTGTCGCGTTGCATGTGCTGTCCGATATGGAGTCGGATTGTCTGGGACATCATCTCGAGCCTGTTGTTTTCGCGCAGGATGCGCTGATGGGCAAAGCCCTGTATCTTTTGCCCCATCATCTCCAGACGGCCGATCTGCTGGGTGAGCGTCACGTGGGTGTTGCGGATAGCATTTCCGAAACGTTGCAGGCGCTGGCGTTCGTCATTCATCCTTTGTTCCAAATGGTCCATGATTTCCTCCTGGAGGTCAAGGACATTTTGTAGCTGCTCAGACATCTTGTCGATGAGCAGGGCAGCTGCGGCAGTCGGAGTCTTGACAGAAGTGTGGGCCACATGGTCCAGCACCGTCTCGTCGCGGTCATGGCCGATGCCTGTGATGACTGGGATGGGGAAGTTGGCCACATTGAACGCAAGCTGATAGCTGTCGAACGAAGCCAGATCAACGGTTGCACCGCCGCCGCGTATGATGACGACGACATCGAAATAATCCTGCACTTCAAAGATTCGTTCGAGGGCAGCGATTACCGATGACTCGGTCTGTTGTCCTTGCATCGTGGCGGGAAAGAGATGACAATAGAATATCAGGCCGAAGGTGTTCTGGCTCAGCTGTTTCAGGAAGTCGCCATAACCCGCTGCTCCTTCCGCGCTGATGATGGCTATGCGCCGCGGCAGGATGGGGAAGGGGAGTTCGCGATTCATGTCAATGACACCTTCTTCCTTGAGCTGCTTGAGTATCTCCAGACGACGCCGTGCCAGCTCACCGAGGGTATAGGTCGGGTCGATGTCGAGGATGTTGAGGCTGAGGCCATAAAGCTCGTGCATCGAGACCTGCACTTGGATCATCACCTTGAGTCCCGAGGCAAAGGACTGCCCCGTCTGTTGCTCAAAACTGTCGCGAAGGAGCCACCAGCGGTTTGCCCATATCATACCGCGCACCGAGGCAAGTGTTGTGCCACGGCGCGGTTCCTTTTCGATGAGAGTCATGTAACAATGGCCATTGGCAGCTACGCGCACGTCGGAAAGTTCTGCAACAATCCAGACGGGTTCTTCGAAGCTACTGTTGACCACCGCAGCGATGCGCTGGGTCAGTTCATGGAGGGAAAGGGGGGCATCTTCGCCCGATTGCTTCTTTGCCCGAAGTGCCATTTTCAGGAATTATTCGAAACGCTCCATGCGCCTCCGCACATAATCCGCCAGGAATTGAGCGGTATTCTCTTCGCCGCCCAGCTTGGTCACGTCGATGCTGAGGTCGTACGAATCGGCCTGTCCCCACGTCTTGTCGGTAAAGAAGTCGTAGAAGCGCGAGCGCTCGCGGTCATTCTTCACAATCAGGTCGTCGGCTTCGTCGGCCGTGATGCCCCGTTCCTTGCAGAGAAAACGGATGCGGTATTTATAGGGAGCATGGATGAAGAACTTGATCAGGTTCGGTTCGTCGCGAAGGATGTAGTCGGCTGTGCGTCCCACAATCAGACACGACTTCTCGGCAGCCAGCTGTTTCAGGGTGTCGCTGAGCACAACAAAACTTTGTGAAGAACCGAAGAGATGGCTTGACCCGATGCGTCCTGCCAATGCATAGTCGAAGAATCCCGGGGCCTTCTCGTCGTGACGGGCCACATAGTCGGGATCGAGACCGCTGTTGCGAGCAATTTCGGCAATGAGTTCGCGGTCGTAATAGTCGATACCAAGGATTTCGGCCAGACGTTTGCCTGTCTGCTGGCCGCCACTTCCGAACTGGCGACCCAGGCTGATGATTACTTTTTTGTTTAGCATGGTCTTGATTAAAACCTTAAAATTATGTTTCAATGTGGCAAAGTTAATGGATTTTTTTTGTTCTGCCAAATATTTTGTACAAAAGTTTTGGTTTTAATGAAAATTTCTGTATCTTTGCCCCGAATTTTACGAAATAGAAAGTAAATCAAAAATCTAAATAAGTAGAAATGTTATCCGAAATTACTTGGACTGCCCATCCGGTCATCTTTCAGGTTGGCTGGTTTGGCTTGCGCTGGTATGCCCTGATGTTCATCATCGGTTTCTTCATCGGCATCAAGGTCATGGAGTGGATCTATCGGCGTGAGGGGCTCAATCCCGAGCGGGTCTATTATCTTTTCCTTGCGACTTTTATTGGTACCATTGTGGGCGCACGCCTCGGGCATTGCTTCTTCTACGATCCCGATTATTATCTGGCTCATCCTATTGAGATCTTCAAGACCTGGAAGGGCGGATTGGCTTCGCATGGCGGCACCATCGGTGTCATCCTCTGCGTGCTCTATTATGCCAATAAGGACCGTTTGTCGAAACTATGGCTCCTGGACCGTCTGTCCATTGCCGTGGCTCCCGTCGCTTGCCTGATTCGCATGGGCAACCTCTTCAATCACGAGATCTACGGACACGAGACTGCCCTTCCCTGGGGCTTCCGTTTCGTTCAGAACATTCCACAATGGGAGCGTGGGGCTGAACCCATCTTCTGCAATCCTTCGCATCCCACCCAGATCTACGAGGCTCTGGCCTATCTGGCCGTATTCTTCGTGTGCTGGTACCAGTACAAGTTCACCGATGCCGGCAAACATCGTGGCGTCATCTTCGGTACTTTCCTGATTGGCATTTTTGGTTCGCGATTCTTCATCGAATACCTGAAGAACGTGCAGGAGGCATTCGAGGAGAACATGTTGCTCGATATGGGCCAGCTTCTTTCCATCCCGTTTGTCCTTTTGGGAGCATGGCTCATCTGGCGCGGCATGAAGTCGCCCGCTGTGGAGGGCTACAGCCCAATCGTGCACAAGAGATAAGCATCTTGTTTTGATGATTGCAATTCTCTAATTGTTATTATTAATTGTTAATTCTAAACTTATGAACTACAACGAAATAGGAAAGACCGGCATGAAGGTCTCGCAGCTTAGTTTCGGAGCTTCGTCGCTCGGCGGTGTGTTCCATAGCGTCAAGGAGGCCGATGCCCTGGAAGCTGTCTTCACGGCTGTCGAATTGGGCATGAACTTCATCGATGTCAGCCCCTATTATGGCCATTACAAGGCTGAGACGGTGCTTGGCAAGGCTCTCAAGGATATTCCTCGTGGCAAGTATTATCTTTCGACCAAGGTGGGGCGCTACGGAAAGGATGGCGTCAACACCTGGGACTATTCTGCCAAGCGTGCCAAGGAGAGTGTCTATGAGTCGATGGAGCGTCTCCACGTCGATCATATCGACCTCATCAATGTTCACGACATCGAGTTCCAGGCCGACCTCCCGGGCGGATTGCAGAAGGTTTGCGACGAGACTCTGCCCGCTCTTTGCGAATTGCGCGATGAGGGAGTTGTAAGCCATGTCGGCATCACCGACCTGCAGCCCGAGAATATCAAGTGGGTTATCGAGCATGTGCCTGCAGGGACAGTTGAGGCTACCCTCTGCTTCTGCCACTATTCGCTCAACGACGAACTGCTGACTGACTATTTCGACTTTTTCGAGCAGCACAATGTGGGCATCATCAATGCCTCGCCCCTTTCGATGGGACTGCTCAGCACGCGTGGAGTGCCCGACTGGCATCCTGCTCCGAAGGCGCTTGTCGAAGCCTGTCAGCGTGCCGTGGCCCATTGCAATGCAAAGGGTTACCCGATTGAGAAGTTGGCCATCCAGTATGCCATTTCGTCGCCCCGTATTGCCACTACGCTTTTCTCGTCGGCCAATCCCGCCAATGTCGAAAAGAACTGGCAGTATGCCCTCGATCCCATCGACTGGCAACTGGTAGAAGAGGTGCAGAAGATTATCGGCGACCAGATGCGTGTGCGCTGGAAGAATAGTTAACCCTTCATAACCCTTCTTAACTACTAATAACCTCTCTTAACCTTTTCCCCATGGTTATTATCGATGCCCACAGCCATCTTTGGATGCGCCAGAATACGATTGTGGATGGCCAGCCCATCCGCACCCTTTCGCCCAATGGTTCCCGCAGCACGTTTTTCGGCCAGGAGGTGCAGATGCTTCCTCCCTTCATGATTGATGGCCAGAACAGCGCCGAGATTTTCCTCAGCAACATGGATTATGCCCAGGTAGGCGGAGCAGTGGTGGTACAAGAGATCATCGATGGCATGCAGAACGACTATCTACTTGAAGTACAGCAGCGTCATCCCCATCGTTTCTTCTGTTATGCGATGCCCGAACTGCGTAAGGACCAGTGCCGGGCACGTGGTCTCATGGATCCCCTGACACAGACCAAACAGCTTTTCGAGAACGGTTTTCGCGGCATCTCACTGCCGGGTCATCGCCTGTTTGCGCCTGGTCAGCTCGAGATCAACAGCCCTGAGATGATGGAGGTATATCATTATCTGCAGGACAACAAGGGCTTCCTTTCGATTTGCCTCTACGATGGCGATTATCATGTGGCACAGATGGAGGAGATCATTCAGACCTGTCCTCGACTGAAGATTGTCATCGGACACTTCGGCATGGTCACCCGACCGGGATGGCAGGAACAGATCAAGCTGGCGCGCTACGAGAATGTCTTCGTGGAGAGCGGCGGCATTACGTGGCTCTACAATTCGGAGTTCTATCCGTTCCTCGGAGCCGTACGTGCCATTCGCGAGGCCATGGATCTGGTGGGAGCCGATAAGCTGATGTGGGGCTCCGATTATCCACGCACCATCACGGCCATTACCTATAAGATGTCGTACGACTTTGTGCTCAAGGATCCTGAACATCTGCTCACCGAAGAAGAGAAGGAGAAGTTTATCGGCCTCAATGCGCAGAAGCTGTATGGCTTCAACAAGATCCCGACTTTACCGTATATCAAGAATATGTCAGAATGAAAGCTTTACAAATTCCATCATTACAGAAGATACAGGTCATCGACCTTCCCAAGCCCGTCGCTGGTGCGGGCGAAGTGCTGCTTCGGCTCAAGTATGTCGGTTTTTGCGGCAGCGACCTCAACACGTTCCTGGGCCGCAACACCATGGCCAAGCCCAATGTCATTCCAGGTCATGAGATTGGCGCTGTGATTGAGGCAATCGGGCCCGATTGTCCGGCAGACCTCAAGGTTGGTCAGGTAGTTACCGTCAATCCCTATACCAACTGCGGCCATTGTGCCTCCTGCCGCAACGGACGTTTCAATGCCTGCCAGAACAACGAGACACTTGGTGTGCAGCGCGATGGTGCCATGCGCGAATATATTGCCCTGCCTTGGCAGAAGATCATCCCCGTCAAGAACATCACCCCACGTGATACCGCCCTCATCGAACCGATGTCGGTGGGATTCCATGCCGTGTGCCGTGGCCAGGTGTCTGACATCGACGTTGTGCTCGTCCTCGGTTGTGGCATGGTGGGCCTGGGTGCCATCATTCGCAGCGTTCAGCGTGGAGCCACCGTCATTGCTGTGGATTTGAGCCAGGAGAAGCTCGACCTTGCTATTCAGGCAGGCGCAGCCTACGGCATCAACTCTACCAAGGAGGATATCCTTACCAAGGTGATGGAATACACCGATGGAATGGGTGCTGACGTGGTGATTGAAGCTGTTGGTTCGCCCATCACGTATGTCTCGGCCATCGATGCCGTTTCGTTCACCGGACGTGTGGTCTGCATCGGCTATGCCAAGAGCGATGTGTCGTTCCAGACCAAGTTTTTCGTCCAAAAGGAGCTCGACATCCGTGGTTCGCGCAATGCTACGCCCGACGACTTCCGTGCCGTTCTGCATTTCATGCAGCAGACAAACATGAAGATGGATCCCTTCATCAGCGGAATCATTCAGCCCGAAGAAGCACAGCACGCCCTTGAGGAATGGAGCAAGGATCCCGGCAAGGTGTTCCGCATCCTGGTGAAGTTCGATGAGTAAATCGTAGGAAAATACTTCTTCTATCATAGAAATGCCTCTCCGAAATGAAGGAGGGGCATTTTTGTTGGTATGAGTCCAATTCTGAATCGTAAAATGGACCGATGCGATTGGGTGGGTCCAATTCTCGATTGTAAATTGGACCCGTACGATTGGAGCATACCTATTTTGTGGATAAAATGGTTATGCTTGGAATGGAGGAGTCCAATTCTCGAACGTAAATTGGACTCCTACGAATGGAGCATACCTATTTTGTGGATATAATGGTTATGCTTGGAATGGGGCGGTCCAATTCTCGAACGTAAATTGGACCCGTACGATTGGAGCATACCTGTTCCGTAAACCAAATAAGTATGCTTGTTTGGCGTGGGTCCAATTCTCAATCGTAAAATGGACCCGTACAATCGTGTCGGTCCAATATTGAATCGTAAATTGGACTCCCTCGATAGAAGATGGACCAATCTGTTCGCAAATGCCTTATTTTTTTATATATAGTAAACACTCGGGGCCTAAACTGCGCATTTTTTCGTAGAAAAGGGCAAAAAATGGACAATTTGGAACCATCGTATTGAAATATTTAGTATCTTCGCCCCCTGGAAAGTGATTTCAATTCAACAATGAATAATTAGCTATTAACAATTGATTGATTGAAATCAAACGAATTACTATTTATAATTAACAATTATCTAATTGATGAAATATTTAGCAATGTCATCGATACTCATGGCCGGAATGATGGCTGGATGTGCTGTGAATCAGAAGGAGGAGGCTGCGCCTGAGGTACAGCCCTGGAGTGTGGATCGTTTTGCAGATATCGAAGTGCTACGCTATGAGGTGCCGGCCTTCGAGGAGCTTCCTGTAGCACAAAAGGAACTCATCTACTATCTGACGGAAGCTGCCCAGTGGGGCCGTGACATCCTGTGGGACCAGAACTGCCGCTTCAATCTGCCCATTCGCAATATCTGCGAGGCAATCTATCTGAACTACAAAGGCGACAAGGAAGATGCGCAGTGGAAGGCTTTCGAGCAGTACATGAAGCAAATCTGGTTTGCCAATGGCATCCATCACCACTACAGCTCGGCCAAGTTCAATCCCGAGTTCACCCAGGAATGGTTCGAGGCTCAGATCAGCCAGTTGCCCGAGACAGTTAAGAATGAGGAACTGCAGCAGAATCTGGCCATGCCCGACCTGATGCGTGCTATCTTCGATCCGGCTTTCATGGCTATCAAGACCAACCAGGCCGATGGCGTAGATTTGATTGCCACTTCTGCCAACAACTATTACGAGGGTGTGACGCAGAAGGAGGTCGAGAAATACTATGCCAAGCTGAAGAATCCGAAGGACAGGACCCCCGTCATGTACGGCCTGAACTCCAAGATGGTGAAGGAGAAGGGCAAGCTCGTCGAGAAGACCTACAAGGTGGGTGGTCTCTACAGCCCCGCCATCGAGAAAATCGTCTTCTGGCTCGAAAAGGCCAGCGCTGTGGCTGAGAACGAGAAGCAGAAGGCATCAATCGACGCGCTCATCCAGTATTACCGCAGTGGCGACCTGAAGGACTTCGACACCTACAGCATCCTATGGGTGGAGGACCTGCAGAGCCGCGTGGATTTCATCAACGGCTTCATCGAGAGCTATGGCGACCCATTGGGCCTGCGTGGTGCATGGGAGTCGATCGTGAACTTCAAGGATTCGGCCAACACAGCCCGCACCGAGATCATTTCGAGCAATGCGCAGTGGTTTGAGGACCGTTCGCCTGTCGATCCCCGTTTCCGCAAACCTGTGGTCAAGGGTGTGACAGCCAAGGTCATCACCGCCGCCATCCTGGCAGGCGACAGCTATCCTTCGACACCTATCGGCATCAATCTGCCCAACTCCAACTGGATTCGTGCCCAGCACGGTTCGAAGTCGGTGAGCATAGACAATATCACCGCAGCCTACGACGCTGCTGCCCAGGGCAACGGCTTTGGTGAGGAGTTCATGTGGAGCGAGGCCGAGATCGAGCAGGCCAAGCAGTATGCCCACTATGTGGATAACGTGCATACCGACCTGCACGAATGTCTGGGCCATGCCAGCGGCCAGCTGCTGCCTGGCGTCGATCCCGATGCCTTGAAGGCCTACGGTTCTACGCTTGAAGAGGCACGCGCCGACATCTTCGCGCTCTATTACATGGCCGATCCCAAGCTCGTCGAGCTGGGTGTGATGCCCAATGCCGATGCCTACAAGGCCGGTTACTATCAGCAGATGATGAACGGACTGATGACCCAGCTTGTCCGCATCAAGCCGGGCGATAACCTGGAGGAAGCCCACATGCGCAACCGCTCCCTCATTGCCTACTGGACCCTTGCCCTGGCCGAACAGGATGCCGAGGAGGATGGTAGCGAACCCGCCCTCTGCTTTGCCAAACGAGATGGCAAGACCTACGTCAAGATCAACGACTACGAGAAGCTGCGTACCTATTTTGCCGAGATTCTTGGCGAACTGCAGCGCATTAAGAGCGAGGGTGACTTCGAGGCCGGCCGTGCATTGGTCGAGGAATATGGTGTGAAGGTCGATCCCGAACTCCACAAGGAGGTCCTCGCCCGTTATCAGTCGCTCCATATCGCTCCTTACAAGGGCTTCGTCAATCCACGTTACGAACTTGTGAAGGATGCCAGCGGCAAGATTATCGATGTGAAGATCATCTATAACTCGGAGACCTATCCCGAGCAGATGCTTCGCTACAGCAAGGACTATTCAGCATTATGACTCCTCAGCAGCTCAGCGCCATTCACAAGCTATTCCGCAGCAGGCAGAACGTCTTCACAAGTTCCTTGCTGCGGGAGCATGGCTATGTCTATAAGGTTGCCTTCGGCTGTTCGCTGCCCGACATCAAGCAGATTGCCTTGATGGTGAAGGAGATGCTTGCCGATGCGGAGTCACCGCTCTATGGCTTGGAAGAAACCGAAGTAGCCGAGTCGCTTTGGTCTGAGGATGATATCCGCGAGTCGAAGATGATGGCTCCACTGCTCTTTCCGCGCGGCACGATGGACATCGAAACGGCAGAACGCTGGGCACAGACCATTCCGACGCCCGAGGTGGCCGATGTGGCGTGCATGTATGCCTTCCAGTACGGGATAGGGCAGGAGCTCATCGCACGCTGGAAGGATGCGGACGGCAAGATGCTTCGTTATTGCGCCCGAAGTCTTGAAAAGCGTTTGTCATGAAGAAGAAGAAACAGCCCGAACGCGTCGCTGAGGCAGTCAATCGCAAGCGTGACCAGATCACCAAGAACCTGCATCCCGATGCCTTGGCACCCGAATACGACAAGGCGCTGCAGATCATGGAGGACTATCTTCGCAGCCAGAAGAAACGCTGCACGGTCGAACGGCGCTTTGTCCTGCAGGCACTCTATCAGCTCAGCTCGCCTGTCGATATTGCAACGCTTCACGACATTGTCTGTGCTGACGAGGGAAATGTCTCGCTGACGACGATCTATAACACGCTCGACCTGTTGGTACAACTGAAGCTTGCCAATCGGCTCGAGCTGGTGAGCCGGGGCATGACATTCTTTGAGAGGACACTCGGACAGGAGCCGCATGGCTTCGTGATCTGTGAACAGTGTGGCAACATCAAGGTGCTGCGCAAGCTGCAGGTGCTGCAGAAGTTCGACTCGCAGCTGCCCAAGGGCTTCCTTCCCGAAACATATACGCTGCAGATTCACGGCCTTTGTGCCAAGTGCCAGCGTGCAAACAGTAAGAAAAAAGGAACTCCCGTTAGTTCCCAAAAATCTCCTAAATAATATAAATAGAAAATGAAAGTAGATGTATTGCTCGGTCTCCAGTGGGGCGACGAAGGAAAAGGTAAGGTAGTGGATGTCCTGACACCCAACTACGACATTGTAACTCGTTTCCAGGGCGGTCCTAACGCAGGACATACCCTCGAATTCAACGGAGAGAAGTATGTGCTCCGTTCCATTCCCTCTGGCATCTTCCAGGGTGGCAAGATCAACATCATAGGCAATGGTGTGGTGCTCGACCCGCTTCTTTTCATGACCGAAGCGAAGGAACTGGCCCAGAGCGGCCATGACTTGACGCAGCGCCTTTATGTGTCGAAGAAGGCACACCTCATCCTGCCAACCCATCGTCTTCTCGACAAGGCGAACGAGGCAGCCAAGGGCAAGGCCAAGATCGGTACGACAGGCAAGGGCATTGGCCCAACCTATACGGACAAGGTGAGCCGCAATGGATTGCGCGTAGGCGATATCCTCGACAACTTCCAGGCAAAATATGCAGCTGCCAAGCAGCGTCATCTGGAAACCATCTCCAGCTTGAATCTCCTGGCTGTGGCCAAGGGTGGCGAACCTGTCAGCACGGATGGGCTGGAGGAACTCGAAGCCAGCTGGATGGAAGGTATCGAATACCTGAAGCAATTCAAGTTCATCGATTCGGAGCACGTCATCAACAATTACATCAAGGCCGGCAAGAGCGTGCTTTGCGAAGGCGCCCAGGGTTCGTTGCTCGATGTCGATTTCGGTTCCTATCCTTTCGTCACTTCCTCGAACACCATTTGTGCTGGTGCCTGCACAGGCCTCGGAGTGGCTCCCAACAAGATCGGTGAGGTCTTTGGCATCTTCAAGGCCTATTGTACCCGCGTAGGTTCCGGTCCTTTCCCAACCGAACTCTTCGACGAAACGGGTGCCAAGATCCGTGCCATCGGTCACGAATACGGCGCAGTCACCGGACGTGAACGCCGTTGCGGATGGATCGACCTCGTGGCTCTCAGATATACCATCATGCTCAATGGCGTCACGCAGCTCATCATGATGAAGAGTGATGTGCTCGATGGCTTTGAGACCGTGAAGGCCTGCACTGCGTACAAGGTGAATGGGGAACTGACTCGCGAATTCCCCTTCTCGATCGAAGAGGGCATCGAGCCACAATATGTCGAGATGAAGGGCTGGAACACCGACCTGTCGAAGTGCAAGTCGGAGGACGAGTTCCCACAGGAGTTCAAGGATTACATCGCATTCCTTGAGAAGGAACTCGAAACACCCATCACCATCCTCTCTGTCGGTCCTGACCGCGACCAAACGATTCTAAGGAAGAGGGGATAAGGGATTTTCCGGGGGAGTCGTTATTCCGGAATGACGATATGCCGTTATCTCGGTTTTCCGTTATACCGTTATACCGATATCACGATATTCCGTAATACCGGGATTTCGGGATTTCGGGATTCCGCGATTTCGGAATAACGACCCCTCGAACCCCTCTTACCCTTCAGCCCCCCTTTCTTAACCTCCTCATAACGTCTGTCACTAAACTTTGTGCTTATGTCTTTTAAATTCTCAAATCTCGTTGTCCTGACGACTATCCTTTTGTCGTCGGGCGTGCTCCATGCGCAGGAGCAAAAGGATCTCAACTACTGGTCACAGGAACTGAAAAGCCGCATCACCCTCAATGGTTATGCCCAGGCGGGCTACACCTATGTGAATTATGATGGGCGCACCAGCAACACCTGGGACGTAAAGCGCACCTTGCTCTGGGCCAAGGCGCGGATCACCGACCGTTGGTCGTTCCTCTTCATGCATGACTTCAACAGCCAGGTGCAGGAGTTCTACACCGATTTCCGCGTGACCAAAGGTAATGGGCTGACTATCCGTTTCGGACAGTTCAAGAACCAACTTTCGATGGAGAATCCGCTTTCTCCAGTCGTATTGGAGACAGTAGATGTCTGCTCGCAGAGTGTCACCTATCTCACGGGCTGCGGCTCGGATCCCCTCTTTGGTATCAACTACGGACGCGACCTGGGCATCGACCTCTTCGGTCAGCTTTTCGACGGCAAGCTTTTCTATAACCTCGAGGTTCTCAATGGTCGTGGTATCAATGCCAGGGATCTGAATAATAAGAAGAACTTGATTGTCAAGCTCGACTACCGTCCGGTGAAAGGTCTGCGCTTCGCAGTTTCGGCCCAAAAGGGCTATGGCACTTCGCTCGTTCCAACGTCGGTGTATATCCCTGAAGAGAATGCCATTGCGATGGGGGAGACCTATCGTCGCGACCGTTGGACAGCCGGTGTCGAATACAAGGCCGGTAGCAACGACTTCTGGAAGAACCGAAACTGGGGGGTGCGTGGCGAAGTGTTGGGTGGCCGCGACGGCAATACCAACTCGTGGGGTGGCTATGTGACATCTACCATCCCCTTGGTCGGACAGCTTGACATGGTGGCTTCGATCGACTACTTCGATTATGCCAAGGGCTTCAATCGCGATCGTACGGAGGTCATTGCCGGCCTGCAGTACTGGTTCTTCACCAAATGCCGTTTCCAGCTGCAATACACATGGGCATCATCGTGGACCGATGGCCTGAACACCGCGTGGGTTGACGAAGCTTGCAACCGTGTGCAGATTCAGATGCAGGTAGCTTTCTAAGTTATTTCTGGGGATTTCGTTATTGCGGAATTTCGGGTTTTTCGGAATGACGGGATAACGGAATACCGGAATACCGGTATTTCGGGATAACGGAATAACGGGAAACTGAGAATAACGGGAACCCGGAATGACGAATCCTTCTTTTCAATATCTTCCTTATCATGTTTATTAAAATTCTTCTTACGATTCTTTTCTTCGCCATCACCATTGGCGTGGGTATTTACAGCCGTAAGCAGGCGCGTTCTGTCGAAGGCTTCGTATTGGGTGGCCGCAATGTCGGAGGCTGGCTGACGGCCTTTGCGTTTGGCACTTCGTATTTTTCGGCTGTCGTTTTCGTGGGTTATGCCGGACAGTTCGGATGGAAATACGGCCTGGCATCGTCTTGGATCGGTGTAGGCAATGCCATCATCGGTTCGCTGCTGGCTTGGATCATCCTGGGACGTCGTACCAAACTGATGACCCAGCACATCCAGTCGCGCACCATGCCCGACTTCTTCGGCACCCGCTATCGCAACCAGGGACTGCGTGTGGTGGCTTCGATCATTGCTTTTGTTTTCCTGATTCCTTACACTGCTGGTGTGTATATGGGTATCTCGAAGCTCTTTGAGATGGGTTTCGGCATTCCCTATTCCTACTGCGCATGGATCATGGCCATCCTGACTGCCTGCTATGTGATTCTTGGCGGCTATAAGGCCACGGCCATCAACGATTTCATCCAGGGCATCATCATGCTCCTGGGCATTACAACCGTCATCGCCGTTGTCATTAACCATCAGGGCGGACTGACTGAGGCTGTGCATCGCATGGCTCTCCAGATGCCCAATGCCGACGACCTTGCTCACGACAAGGCAGGCCTATACACCCATTTCCAGGCCGGCGATTTCGCCTCGTGGTTTGGTCCGAATGTGATGAGCCTGCTGGGCGTTGTGGTGCTTACCTCCCTCGGTACCTGGGGCCTGCCCCAGATGGTGGGCAAGTTCTATTCCATTTCGGACGAAGGAGCTATCCGAAGGGGAACGATCATCTCGACCATCTTTGCCTTCATCGTTGCGGGCGGCTGCTATTTCCTGGGTGGCTTCGGACGTCTGTTTGTGCCAACAGCCTTCAATGCTGAGCGCGGCAAGTTCGTCTATGACAACATCATCCCTTCGATGCTGGAGACCCTTCCGGATGCACTCATCGCATTGGTCGTACTCCTCGTGCTCTCTGCCTCGATGTCAACTCTGGCATCGCTGGTGCTCACCTCATCCTCGACCATGACGCTCGACCTCATCTATCGTGACAAGAAATCGACCGACGATGAAGTGCGTGAAGGTGAGATTGATGATATGATTGCCGAAAAGATTGAGCGTCGAAAGGTGGTCATCATGCGTGTGCTCATCGTGTTCTTCATTGTCATCTCGCTGATGATTGCTCTCAATCCTCCCCAGTTCATTGCTCAACTGATGGGTATCTCCTGGGGTGCCTTGGCCGGTGCCTTCCTGGCTCCGTTCCTCTATGGCCTCTACTGGCGAGGTGTCACGCCGGCTGCTGTCTGGGCTTGCTTCGTGTGGGGCGTAGGCCTGACCTTGGCCAACATGCTTACGGGCAATGCCCTCCTCAATCCGATTGACTGTGGCGCTGTGGCGATGGTGGGCGGCTTCATCGTAGTTCCTATCGTTTCGCTCTTCACACCCAAGCTGAAGAAGGACAAGGTCGATAAGATCTTCGAATGCTATAAGTAAGGCTCGAAGGTCGCTTACGCGATAAGTTCTTGCGTTCTTTTGATACTAAAGCAATAAGGTTTTGAAGGTTGGTGCCTCAAAACCTTATTGCTTTTTTACTGTTCTTCTATTCTGGTTGTCGGTTTCTGATAATCGACAGCAATGGTAAACGATTTGCCGTCGAGCACGATGTTCTCAAGGCGAACAGGTTCATTATAGCCGGTGCCACGAACGATGGTTCCGTCGTCGGTCATGTCAACGACCGATTCGATGCCTATCAGGCAAAGCAGTGCACCCCATGTGTAATTGGGATTGCTGCACACGCGACCGTTCAGCGTAAAGTAATTTTCTCCGCAATAGCCGGCACCCAACCAGTTGTTCATGAAGAGGTGGACACATTTTTGCGCATATTCGGCTTTGAGTTCGTCTGTGGCATAACGCTTCAAGCCCAACCAGGTGAGGTAGTTGGCCGGTCCCCAGATGTTGCCTGACCAGTAGCGTTGGCGATGAAACTCGGGCTCTCGTTTCGACAACGTCGGAATAACCCACTCGCCCCAGAACTGTGCGGGATCGCTCAGTATCTTTAGGGCACGACGTGCCTGTTCTTCGCTGGCAGCGCCTGAAATGAGCGGATAGAAGTTCAGCGGGGCCAATTTCGTGAGGAATGCGCCTGGTGTACCATCCTCATTGTCCAGGAAACGGCTGCAATAGATGCCCAGCTCTTCGTTCCACAAGTGCTCGTTAATGCGTTTGTTCATTTCGTCGGCATCCCGTTGATGCTGGGCTGCAGCCTGTTCGTCGCCTAATGCCTGGGCAATCAATGAGAGGTAATGGGCATCCATAGCCCATAGAGCACACAGATCAACGGCATACACATTCATCGTCTTGCCAATCATTTCAGCTCCCTGGAAGTGTGGCGTGTCATCCCATCCCGTCTCATACATAGCTATTTGCAGGCTTCCGTTTTCGGCGCCCCATGCCAATAGGCCGTTCTTGCGAGGATTGCGGTATTTCATCCACCAGGCGTTCCAAGCCTTCAGGATGGGGTATGCTTCGCGCAGGAACTCAAGGTCAGGCCTCAAGAGGTGAGAACGCCAGATGCACATCGAACCGACGGGTGGCTGGGAATTGCCCGTGCTGGGACCCATCGACCAGTGCCTGACGTTGCCGATCATGCCATTGGGCAATGCGCCCTGAAGTACGGCGCGGAATGTGGCCTTTGCCATCTCGGGGTTCCCATAGGTAGCCATCAGTCCGTTGAAGAAGCTGTCCCAAAGGAATATGGGCCCTTGGTTGGCATTCTTTACACCAAATGTTCGTGATACGGGGATGAACAACGTGTGTTCGTCGCTGCAATAGAGACGCGTATTGTTCAGGTTGTTGGTCATGGCACCCAGCAGGTCGCCCGATGGCGCTAATGCTTTCGGACGATTGGTCTCGTAAGCCTCAGCGGCCTTGTCAATCAGCTGGTCAACTTCGTCGAGGGCGGGCAATGTGCCGAATCCAGCTACGAAATGCATGGGATGCGTGTAATCGTCGTATGCAAAGGCAACGCTGCTGCCATCGAAGGCCGAGATGGGACAATTCGCATGCATCTGCCAAATCACTTCGCCCCCTGACCATGGAGCGACACCCTTCAGTCCTTGGTCGGTTTGTGAAAATGTGCTTGTAAATCCGGGCCAGTTCTTCGATAGGTCGAATCGGATAACATCGGCCTTGTCGGCCGTGATACGCCCCACGGCTGCATTGCCAATGCGTGTCCATTCATATTCTATCAGATTGTTATGGCTCAATTCCAGTACCATGCGATGATAGCTGTCGTCGGGAGCGCATATGCCGGCGTTGAAGCCGTTGGCCAGATGGGCTTGTGCAAAACCTTCTCCTTTTTCGTCGAACAATACTGCCTTGTAATGATCTCCATCCATCACAGGATCGATAATAAATGCGGCCTCGTCCGCCCAAATGAATGCGATGCCGTTGGGCGCGGAATAATAAAAGTTGCCGATGAGAGCGTCTGTCGCGCTCATTGTACAGGTCGCTGAGGTTGCCAGACAAATCACCAACAGACACCATTTCTTCATGTGTTCCATAGAATCTGTTTAATACATTAATAAAATAGGAATAATAAATTACATCAACGCATCATATTCCATCGGCGCCTGCTTGCGATAGGCGAGGGCTGTGCACGATGCAACGATTTCGCCTGTAGATTTCTTGACGGTGACCAGTGCAAAGGGAATCTTCTTGTGATTGACGGTCTCGATGGCCTCGGCAATGAGGTGGTCGCCCAACAAGGCGGAAGATACGTAGGTCACCTGGTTCTCGATGCCCAGCGTGAGCTGTCCATGTGAATTCATCACAGCTGCGATGGCCAGGTCGGCCAGGGTGAAGATGGCTCCACTCTGGCACACATTTCCACCATTGAGATGCCGTTCCTCGACGGTCATCTCTGCCTTGGCGTAGCCTTCGCGTATTTCGGTGAGCTGGATTCCATTTGTTCTTGCATAGCGGTCTGTTTCGTTGAGTCGTTCTAAAAGGGTCATTTGAGTAATGTATTTTGCGTGATAAACATGAATTTTCGGCGCAAATATACAAAAAAATCGTCAAAGACGCTAAAAAACGCAAGGAAATTTTCGTTTATCCTAAAAAAATGCTTATCTTTGCGCTCAATTGAAACCAATTTTCCTTTTTAAATAAAAGTATTCTATGAAAAGGCTTCTATTAGGTGATGAGGCTATCGCGCTGGGTGCATTGCATGCCGGATTGTCTGGCGTATATGCCTACCCGGGCACCCCATCCACTGAAATCACGGAGTTCATCCAGGGCGATAAGCTGGCCCGTGAACGCAATGTTCATTCACGCTGGTGTACCAACGAGAAGACTGCCATGGAGGCAGCGCTCGGTATGTCGTATGCCGGCAAGCGTGCACTGGTCTGCATGAAGCATGTCGGCATGAATGTCTGTGCGGATGCGTTTGTCAATTCGGCTATCACAGGCTGCAATGGCGGCCTTATTGTTCTGGCTGCCGACGACCCTTCTATGCACTCCAGCCAGAACGAACAGGATTCGCGCTTCTATGGCAAGTTTGCCATGATTCCGATCTTCGAACCATCGAACCAGCAGGAGGCATACGATATGATGGAGGAGGCATTCGAACTGAGTGAACATCTCAAGGAACCTGTCTTGATGCGTGTGGTAACACGTCTGGCCCACAGCCGTGCTGCTGTCGAGATTCGTGAACCCAAGGAGCAGAACGAACTTCGTCCGGAAACCGACCGTACCCATTGGGTGCTTCTCCCGGGCAATGCCAAGCGTCAGTATGCTGCCCTCATCGAGAAGCAGCCGGTCATTGCCGAAGCTGCCGCCGAGAGCGAGTTCAATCGTCTCGAGCTCTGTGAAGAGGAGCCGGACAACAAGACGGGTGTCATCTGCTGCGGAATCGGCTACAATTATGTCAAGGAGGCCGTTGGCGACAAGATGAATGTGCTCAAGGTTTCGCAGTATCCCTTGCCCGAGAAGGACATTGTCGCACTGGCTGCTGTTTCGGAGAATCTGCTCGTGGTAGAGGATGGCCAGCCCGTGGTCGAGGAACTTGTCCGTTGTCTGCTGGGTGCCGATTATCCCGTCTATGGCCGTCTGACTGGAGCCCTCCCGCGTACTGGTGAACTCAATCCCGATAATGTAGCCAAGGCCCTTGGTGTAGAGAGCAATAGGGTTTATGATCCGAGTCCCGTGCTGGCTGGTCGTCCACCCCAGTTCTGTCAGGGATGCGGACATCGAGACGTATATAATGCCCTCCGCGAAGTGGTGGCAGAGTTCGGCGACAAGGCGCGTGTCTTCGGCGATATCGGCTGCTACACGTTGGGCGCCCTGCCTCCGTTCAAGGCTATCGACTCGTGTGTCGATATGGGTGCTTCAATCACGATGGCTAAGGGAGCTGCCGATGCAGGTGTTCACCCTTCCATTGCCATCATCGGTGACTCTACCTTCACCCATTCGGGCATGACAGGATTGCTCGATGCCGTCAACGACCATTCGAACATCGTTGTGGTCATCAGCGACAATCTCACCACCGGCATGACGGGCGGTCAGGATTCGGCCGGAACCAGCAAGTATGAGGCTATCTGTGTAGCCCTGGGTGTCGATCCCGCCCATGTCCGTGTCATTGTTCCTCAGCCCACCAAGGTGGAAGAAATCAAGGCGCTGATTCGCGAAGAAATTGCTTACCCCGATGTTTCGGTCATCATTCCACGCCGTGAATGTATCCAGACATTGGCACGACATGCACGTCAGAAGGCTGCCGCGCGCAAACAATAATACGATTATGAAGAAAGACATTATTCTTTGCGGTGTGGGAGGACAAGGTATCCTCTCCATTGCTACGATTATAGGCGAAGCAGCCACAGCCGCAGGACTGAACCTGAAACAGGCCGAAGTGCATGGCATGAGCCAGCGTGGTGGTGATGTGCAGTCTAACCTGCGCCTTTCGACCGACGTCATCTATTCAGACCTCATCCCGTTGGGTGAAGCAGACGTCATCATTTCGATGGAGCCGATGGAGGCACTGCGTTACCTGCCTTATCTCAGCAAGGAGGGCGCTGTAGTCACTTCCAGTCAGTCGTTCGTCAACATCCCGAATTATCCCGAAGCATCTGCCATCGACGCCGAACTGGCCAAACTTCCCAAGGTGGCCAAGCTGGACATTGAGCAGATTGCCAAGGAAGTGGCCACGGTTCGTTCAGCCAACGTCGTGCTGCTCGGCATGGCCGCTCCTTATATCGGCATTCTTTCGACCGAAGAGCTTCGCAGCGCCGTAGCCCGCGTCTTTGAGCGTAAGGGTGAGGCCATTGTTGAAGCCAATCTGAAGGCCTTCGATGCGGGTGTCGCAGCGGTTGGATAGCATTTTTTAGAAATAGTTGCTATAGTAATTATAGTCACAATAATAAATATAGTTACTATAGTATTTTACCCCCAAATAAATATTAATAATGAGTAAATTTCCCGTCCCCGATAGTTCCTGCGAGTTCTTCGACCAAGAACACGAGACCATGACCCGAGAGCAGATCGAGGCATTGCAGGTTGAGCGTCTGAAAGAAACCATTGCACGCTGCATGAAGAATCCGATCTACAAGCAGCGTCTCGACGAAGCAGGCATCACCCCCGACAGCATTACCTGTGTGGCCGATGTCCGCAAGCTTCCCTTCACCACCAAGCAGGATTTGCGCGAAAGTTATCCATTTGGCCTGTCGTGTGTGCCCTTGAAGGATTGTGTGCGTCTGCATTCATCGAGCGGTACGACTGGTAATCCCACCGTTATCCTCCACACGCAAAACGACTTGGACGAGTGGGCAAACCAGGTAGCCCGTAATCTTTGGATGGTGGGCTTGCGTCCAGACGACATCTTCCAGAATTCTTCTGGATATGGTATGTTCACCGGTGGACTGGGCTTCCAGTATGGAGCCGAGCGCCTGGGAATGCTGACCGTTCCGGCTGCTGCTGGCAATTCGCTTCGTCAGATCAAGTTCATCCGCGATTTCGGAACCACAGCACTTCATGCGGTGCCAAGTTATGTGACACGTCTTTACGAAGTTATGCAGGAGCAGGGCGTCGATCCACGGAAAGATACCAAGCTCAAGGTGCTTGCCATCGGAGCTGAGCCTCATTCGGAGGAACAGCGCAAGCGTATCGAGAACATGTTGGGCGTGAAGGCCTACAACTCGTTCGGTATGTCGGAGATGTGTGGTCCCGGTGTCGGCTTCGAATGCAAGGAGCAGAATGGCCTGCACTTCTGGGAGGACTACTATATCGTCGAGATTGTGAATCCCGAGACGTTGGAGCCTGTTCCCGATGGCGAGATTGGAGAACTCATTCTCACATCGATCTGTCGCGAAGCCATGCCTTTGATCCGGTACCGTACACGTGACCTTACCCGTGTCCTGGGACGCACCTGTCCCTGCGGCCGCAACCACATCCGTATCGACCGCATGCGTGGACGTTCCGACGATATGATTGTCCTGCGTGGTGTCAACATCTTCCCAATTCAGATCGAGAAGATTCTGATGCAGTTCCCCGAGCTGGCAAGCAATTACCTCATTACGCTCACTTCGGACGCCGACAACGACAACATGCTTGTCGAAGTGGAACTCGAGGAACTCTTCACCGACGACTTCTCGCGACTCCTCGACCTTGAGAAGCGCATTCGTCGTGCGCTCAAGGACGAGATCCTTCTCACGCCACATGTCAAGCTGGTGCCCAAGGGAACACTCCCCGTCAGCGAAGGCAAGGCCGTGCGCGTAGTAGATAAGCGCAAAGTATATCAATGAGTTCGAAAGGTTCGAAAGGTTCAAAAGGTTCGAAAGGTTCTCCCTTCGACTCCCTCTTAACCCCTCGAACCATTCAGAACCCCTCTTAACCCCTCATAACCTCCATCATCATGACCATTAAACAACTTTCGATATTCATCGAGAACAAGAGCGGAACACTGATTCGCGTTCTCGATCTACTGAGTAAGGCAAAAATCCAAATCATTGCCTCTACCATTGCCGACACGAAGGACTATGGCATCTATCGTGTCCTTTGTGTCCAGCCCACACAGGCTTATCTGCTCCTTCGCGAGAACGGCATCAACGTGCAGCTGGCCGATGTCTTTGCCTTGAGCATCGACGATACTCCCGGTCAGGCTGCCGAAGCCGTCAAGGAGCTTTCTTCGGCCGGTGTCAGCATCCTTTATATGTATTCTTTCCTTTGGAAGGGCAAGGGTGTGCTCGTCATGCGTACCAATCCGAGCGAGAAGGCCAAAGAGATCATCACCATCAAGAAGATTGGCTTCCTCACGGAGGCAGACTTTGGTTAATTAACAATAAACATTAAATAATAAATAATTAACTGTTTTTCTTAATCTCATTATTTCAAGCAAAATGCCAAGAATTTACAATCCTGCGATGGAGTGCATGGACCGTGAGTCGATGCGAAAACTCCAAAGTGAGCGTCTTGTGGCTACCGTAAAACGCTGCTACGAAACTGTACCCTTCTACAAGCGTAAGATGGACGAACTGGGTGTCAAGCCCGAAGACATCAAGGGCGTAGATGACATCACCAAACTGCCGTTTACGACCAAGTATGACCTGCGTGATGAATATCCATTCGGTCTTCAGGCTGTGCCCATGGAGAAGATCCGCCGCATCCATGCATCGTCGGGAACGACCGGCAAGCCCGTTGTCGCTACCTATACCGAAGCCGACCTCGACATGTGGGCCGAATGTGTAGCCCGAGTGATGTCGGTAGGAGACGTCGGTCCTGGTGATGTCGTTCAGGTTAGCTACGGTTATGGTCTTTTCACCGGAGGTCTCGGTGTGCATAACGGAGTAGAGAAACTTGGTGCCATCCAGCTTCCCACATCGGCAGGTAATTCCAAGAAGCAGCTCATGCTGATGAAGGACTTCGGAACTACCGCTTTTGCCTGCACGCCTTCTTACGCGCTTCGTCTGGCCGAAGTGATGGAAGAGATGGGCATGAGTGCTCGCGACTTGAAGCTTCGTGTGGGATTCTTCGGCGCAGAGCCCTGGACCTGGGGTATTCGTCGCGAACTGGAAAGGAAGTTCCGCATCAAGGCCATCGACATCTATGGTCTGACCGAAATGTGCGGCCCTGGTGTGGGCGGTGAATGCGAATACCAGGATGGTACCCATGTGTGGGAGGATATGTTCCTGCCCGAGATCATCGACCCCGATACCCTTAAGCCTGTTCATCAGGGAGAGGAGGGCGAACTGGTCTTCACCTCGTTATGCAAGGAAGGCATGCCGATGATCCGTTATCGCACACGCGACCTCACGCATCTGATTTACGAGAAGTGCAAGTGCGGACGTACGGCTGTGCGTTTGGGCAAGATTCTGGGCCGTTCGGACGACATGCTCATCATCCGTGGCGTCAATGTGTTCCCCAGTCAGATCGAGACGGTGCTCACCGAGTTCCCGGTATTTACACCACAATACTTCATCACGGTCGATCGAAAGGACAACGAAGACACCTTCGACCTCGACGTGGAGCTTCGCAACGAATACTTCTCGCCCAATCCTGCCAAGCAGATGCCGTACATCAAGCCGCTTTACGATCGCATCGTGAGCCTCGTTGGCATCAAGCCCAACATCCACATCCTGCCTCCTGGCGCCATCGAGCGTTCGTCGGGCAAGGCCAAGCATGTCAACGACAAGCGTAACTTCAAGGATTGGAAGTAAGTCTAAGGGATTCTAAGGGACATTAAGGGACGCTAAGGGATTTTAAGGGACGTTTGTTCCTTGGGTTCCATTTCTTACAGGCGCTTCTCTCGGACGTGACCGAACGGAAACAAGGTAACGTCCCTTAATATCCCCAAATACCCCTTATTATCCCCAAATATCCCTTTATATGCAAACCACCCCATTAGATTATCAGCTTGTTACCGAGACGATCTACTCGATGCGTCTTGGCGATTTCAGTGGTGCCACTATTCGCGACATCGCAAGTCTTGCTGGAACGCTCGAAAAGAAGACGGGCCAGCCGTTCATTCACTTGGAAATGGGTGTGCCAGGATTGAAACCTTCGCAAATCGGCATGGATGCTGAGAAAAAGGCACTCGACGAGGGTTGTGCAGCCATCTATCCGCCCAATGCCGGTATCGCTCCGCTCAAGAATGCAGCCTCCCGTTTCATCAAGGCCTTCATTGGCGTCGATCTGAAGCCGGAAGGATGTATCGCTACCGTCGGTTCGATGCAGGGTACCTTTGCCGTCTTTACAACGCTGCATCTGGCTATGCCTGAGCGCGACTCGATTCTTTTCATTCATCCCGGCTTCCCGGTACAGACCGACCAGTGCAAGGTGATTGGTTTGAAGCCGATTGGACTTGATATCCACGATTATCGCGGACCGAAGCTGATCGAGAAGCTCGACGAGATGCTGTCGCAAGGGAATATCGCTGGTATTGTCTATAGCAATCCGAATAATCCCACATGGGTTTGTTTCACCGAAGAGGAATTGAAGGGCATTGGCGAACTTGCCACCAAGCATGACGTAGTCGTGCTGGAGGATCTGGCATACTTCGCCATGGATTTCCGTCGCGACCTCTCTCATCCTTTTGAGGCACCTTACCAGGCTACAGTGGCCCGATATACGCAGAATTATGTGATGACCATTTCTGCATCGAAAGCTTTCTCGTATGCGGGTCAGCGTATTGGTGTCTGCTGCATTTCGGATGGCCTCTATCATCGCAAGTATCAGGCTTTGCAGGATCTGATGGGTGTGGCTGAATTCGGTCGTTTCCTCGATGCTCGTGTCATCTACACGCTTTCGTCAGGTTGCTGCCACAGTGTGCAGTACGGCATGGCAGCTATGATGGATGCTGCCTGCGAAGGACGTTTCGATTTCGTCAATCAGGTGAAGGAATACGGTCGTCGTGCAGCCTTCCTCAAGAAGGTGCTCCTTTCTAATGGATTCTATCTCGTTTATGACAACGATATGGGCGAACCGCTGGCCGATGGTTTCTATTTCACGGTTCAGTATCCCGGCATGACTGACCTGCAACTGACGCGCGAACTGATGTACTACGGCATTGCCGTCTATCCGCTCGACACAATGGGTTCACACGAACAAGGTGTTCGCGTTTGTACTTCGTTCTTCAAGTCCGAACAGGAACCTATATTTGCTGAACGTATCGAAGCATTCCGCGCTAATCATTAAAGCATCAGATTCCGCAACAAAAAACTCATCCGAAACTAAGATATGTGTTTCGGATGAGTTTTTATTTATGCACATCCACCACGTCATAGACACCATCGAGGAGGTTTTTCATGCCTTGGGCGTACTGTCGTGCGAAGATTTCTGGGGGTGTGTCGTCGATGATGCCGTAGTCGCGGAGCAGGCTTTCGACTTGCTGTTGGATGTTGCTACATGGCTCTTGTTCCCGTTGGTCACCTCCGAGAGAATGGCTCTTGGCTTGTGAGGCTGCTCGTGCCAACCGGGCCATGGCGAATAACTTGAGAAAGAGTTCTTCGGAAACAGGTTCGTAACCTGTATTTGCAAAGATTGTCAATGGGAGGGTCTGGTGCTCGAGGAGCTCCAGGCCTTCTGTCGTCTTGATGATGGTTACGTCGAAACGCTCGAAGTCAAGCACACTGCTTTGGACCTGACGATTGACTCTCACCACGTCACGGCCCCACAACGGGTTGCGGCGGCAATAGCATTGCCCGACTTCGATTTCCATGTCATCTAATTAGATTTGAGCTCGACAACTCAAGAATTTTACTTAGCAGACAACTTGTTGTAGTGCTCGTCATTGACGGGCTCAAGCCATTCATTGGGCACCGAGCCTGGCTGCGTATTCTCGACCTCGACATGGACAGCAAGATGCTGGAACCAGCTGTCGGCTTGTGCGCCATGCCAATGCTTCACACCTTCGGGAATATCCACAATGTCGCCAGCCTTGAGTGGAATAGCGGGTTTGCCCCATTCCTGGTACCAGCCACGACCCGACACGCAGATCAGAATCTGGCGTGCACCATGATGGATGTGCCAGTTGTTGCGGCAACCTGGTTCGAAGGTGACATTGGCAAAGTTCAGAACGCCCTGTTCATCGGCGCCAAGGTTGACGGGATGCAATCCTGCCAGATGGCTGTTACCAATGAAATACTGTGCATAGCCCGAGTTGGGATTTCCCTTGGGCCAATCACCAGCCACGGCATCGGCAGCATTATCGACTTGCGAAAGACCGTTCTCGCGCAGATACTTGCAGAGTTCGTCCACCTGTTCCTGCGTGTTGCCCATATTCACCGCACCTGCCTTGTGGGCAGCAAGTTGGGGAGCCACACCCTTGATGGACGAGAGGGCAGCAACAGTCACAATCTCGCGATCGGAAGGCGTGAGCTGGTCACCGGCGAAGATGTCTCCGAAGAGATGCGCCTTGAGATAATAGTCGTCCTGGGGACAGAAATCATAGTTGAATGGACGGCCGGAGAGCTGGGTCTGTACCTGTGTGCCCACTTCGAGCGAAGCCTTTGCATCGTCCCAGACAGCAGGACGCGTCCATGCCTTGCCTTCGTTGTCGGTGATTCCGTTCGCCTTGCGGTCTTCGAGCACTTTGCCCAAAACACCCAGCGCATTGAGTGAGCGGGGGAAACCTGTATAGGCATAGAGGTGCGAGAAAGCTTCCTTGAGTTCGTTGATCGTGACGCCTCCATCGAGAGCTGCACGAATAGCTGGATCGAGGCGGACCAGGTCGCCTTGTGCTTCGAGGCTTGCTACCGTAGCAAGATGAAGCTGACGCTCAGTAAGGCGCTGAGCAGATGTAGTTGTTGCCATAGTCAGAAGAATGAATAATGTCGTAAGTATCCTTTTCATATTATAGGTTGTTAGTTTTTGACGGTGCAAAGATACAAACTTTCGAAGAGATTCCCCTTATAAATTTTTCGGATAAATATACCAAAATCACGGAAAGATAACTTTACGTGTGTTCTCCAATCATTTTTTCCATCCATATCATATCGAACCAGAGTCCGAACTTGTACCCGCATTGGTGAAAATGAGCCACACGCTGGTAGCCCAGGTGCTCGTGGAACTCCGGACTTTGGTGCGTAAGATACTGATTGGGCGTATCCAGCCAGGTGATGCAGGCATTCAGGTTGAGGATATCCATCTTCTTCAGTTCTTCTTCAAGTTTTTCGTATAGTCTCTTGCCAATGCCCTTGCCATGCTGTCCCATCTTGACGTAGATCGAAGTCTCGACGCAATGACTGTAGGCAGCGCGCGCCTTGAAGACTCCGGCGTAGGCATAGCCCACAATCTCGCCCTCCTCTTCGCAGACGAGATAGGGATAATGCTTCAAGGTGCTTTCGATGCGCCCTCGAAACTCCTCGACCGATGGCACGTCATATTCGAAGGTGATGGCTGTCTGTTCGATGTAGGGCGCGTAGATGGCAAGGAGGGCTTCAGCATCCTGTGGCGTGGCTGTCCGGATAATCATTTCGATATGAATAATAAAGGATTAATTGATTTTTTGATGAAAAAATTTGCTTTTGTTGTTGAATTGCTCTATCTTTGCGGCGGAACTCCTATTCTGTGGAGTTCATAATATAGTCCAATTATCTTCTAACTCAAAATTTAAATCATTATGGCTACAACAAAGTATTCAGGCACCCAGACCGAGAAGAATCTCGAAGCGGCTTTTGCAGGCGAATCACAGGCACGCAACAAATATACCTATTTTGCTTCGGTCGCCAAGAAGGAAGGCTACGAGCAGATTGCCGAACTATTCCTCAAGACTGCCGACAACGAGAAGGAGCACGCCAAGCTGTGGTTCAAGGAACTCAGCGGCATCGGCAACACCGCCCAGAACCTCGAGCATGCTGCCGACGGCGAGAACTACGAATGGACCGATATGTACGAAGGTTTCGCAAAGACTGCCGAAGAGGAAGGTTTCAAGGAACTGGCTGCCAAGTTCCGTATGGTGGCTGCCATCGAGAAACGCCACGAGGAGCGCTATCGTGCCTTGCTGAAGAACATCGAGACGGCCGCCGTCTTCGAGAAGAGCGAAGTGAAGGTGTGGGAGTGCCGCAACTGCGGACACATCGTTGTAGGCACCAAGGCTCCGCAGCTTTGCCCCGTTTGTGCACATCCTCAGTCCTTCTTCGAGGTTCACGTGGACAACTTCTAATCCTTTCCAGCTATCCGCATTTCCTGTCACCTTTGTCTTCATCCTCTTGGGCAATCGCTTGCATCAAGAGGATGAATTCATTATATATACGAGCAGCGCGAGATGGAGCAGGAGGATAGCGGGGACTCCAAGGCTGAATTTCTTGTGGAGTGTCTTGTGATGCCACACTTTCATGCCCAGGTAGGCGCCCACGGAACCACCCAAGGCTGCGAGGATGAGCAACGTCGATTCGGGGATTCTCCAGAGGGACTTCTTCGCCTTGAACTTGTCGATGCCATACACGAAGAATGTTACGACGTTGAGAATCAGGATGCCGATCCAGAATACTTGTGCCACGATAGAACAAACCAATTACGCCAGTACAATCCCGTTATCGGCGCACCATTTGACAAATTCCTTCTCGGCATCGGCGTCGAACTGGGCGGTGTAGGCCGTCAGGACGGTTATCTTGTCGGCATCGATGGCTTTTTCGACGAGACCCTTGAGCGTGTTCTGCACACAGACGGTTCCAACCACGCCGCATACATCCAATCGGTCGGCCTGACGTAGTTCGTAGGCCAGGTGGGCGGCAACAGCCTCGTTGTCGAGGGCCGAATATTCGTCAAATTCCACGTGCTCGCCCTTGCGGATGAACTCCACCTTTCCAGCCTGCATCCAGCGTTTCAGTTCTTCGAGCACGCTGTCGGTGACGAGCGCATCCATCGTATAGCCCACGCAATGCGAAGGCCAGGGGCCTCCCTGTTCGGCGAAGGAGCAATGGTTGATGGGATGCCAGTCGAGGCTGACGTAGATCTTGTCGTAATAGCCGAGGTCGGTATAGTGCAGATACTGCGCCAGAGC
>JAEEGG010000679.1_pt1 | contig 102114 bp, 102 predicted proteins | sample 9134161 | NCBI WGS metagenome assembly JAEEGG01 (sample SAMN16246543, study PRJNA631951) | gut metagenome | biome: gut microbiome; feature: rumen; material: CR-attached | host: Bos | place: Iran: Karaj | collected 2018-10
CCTCCTTCTGCTCTACGACAAGGCTGATGCCAGCAACATCAAAATGAATGTTGTGCGCCAAATCATAAAAGACTTGGGGCTCGACCTCCAGACACTTCAATCCGAAGGTAAGCTAAAGGCGGTAGAGATTCCTGAAGGGGATAAAGAAAAACAAGAATCGGATAAATAGTCACATAAGATGAAAAGACCAAGAGTAGAGCAAATTGAACTATCAGAAGAACAAGAACTGTTTTTCATTGACACGTGGGAAAATAATCGTTGTGATACAGCCAGAGTGATTCTACACGATAAACTTGGATTGGGTTTAGAACCAATAAGAATTATAGCTCAAAAATTGAGAGAAATAATAAATGTGATAACATGGAAATAAAACTACCTGGAACCGAGGATAGAGAGCAGCAGTATTTTGACGATCTGCTGGCGAGGGTTCGTGATATACGGGCGAGCGAGAGGACACCGAGGCAGAAGGTGGCAGACATCGTGAGTTGTGCGATGGACTATGACAAAGAGGATGCTATACCTTTATTGTCTCTGCTTAATTCGCGGATGACGGCACTCGGCACGAACGGCGATTTGCGCTTTGCAAATTGTATGATAATGTCCGTTGAGCGCTGGGCTGCAAACCACCATCCTCTGACGATGAAGTCTATCGAGGAGCAACAGCGTTATTGGCTAATGGATGCTGACAACAACCAGCACATCTACGAATATCCCTCGTTCAGTGGCGTCTATGTAGAAGACGATACTGACGAAGAGGAAGAGTATAGTGTGCCTGAGACCTCTGTCCTTCTGCCCAAGGAACTCGAAGGTTTTAAGGGCAGTAGTATGATTCTGAAACTGGAGGATATGGACAGGTTCATCGATACCTTCTGTAGCCGCAATACCTATTATCGCAGGGCTTACGATATTCTTCACGAGTTGGATAAACGGGTACTGGAGAGTTTGGAAGCAGGAGAATTCCAGACGTGGATAGATATTGACTACAAAGACGGAGGAAGTGCATTTTTTGAGTTCTCGCACTTCGAGGTTGACCTGCGCGAGCCTGATTCTCAGTACCGTACACTTTATGTTGTTTATCGTTACGACACTACCGCATCATGATGAGTGAAGAGAATGTAAGACTCAGCGGTGAGGACTACGGAGCGTATTATGCCCGATTGCTTGGTGCATCGTACAGAGCCAGCGAGGCCGTGAAGATTCATGAGACGTGGAAGCGTCGGCTCATGATGGGCAGCGGTGTGCGCGAAGTGGACTGCAAGCAACGTATTCTTGTGGTACTCAGGGAGTTGTTGAAATCCGACTTCCTGCGCAACGACTATATCGACACGGGCGTTCCCAAGGACGACCGCAAGCGGGCCGTACAGGAAATTCGTGCCCTCAGCTTTGAAGAGTTGCTGGAGATTGAGGGGGCAGATTGGAAGTATGCCTTGTTGAGCCAGCAGATGCGTAAGCCAGAAGAGAATCGAGTGCTGGTGGATGAAAACAGGGCTGGCTTCTACATAGACGAGATGCATGAGAAGCTGAGCGACGAGGACATAGAGGTGTTTTTGTGGTTCGCCACCCTTACACGTCTGGCTTATCAGGAGCTTGACCAAATAAAGCCCACTAAAAAGAAAGATGTGGATATGACACCTGAGCAGAAGGCCGTGGAGGATTTTGTGGGCAAAATCATCAGCCTCGCAGAAAGTGCCTACGAGAAATACAATGGTAAGATGGTGTCGCCAGGCGTGAATCAGGCTGAGGTGAAGATTACTATTCTGAAAGATGACCTCATCAGTTTGATGGAAATTAAGAAGAAAAGCAAGTTCGATGAACTGCTGGCACTGTGCTATCCTGTGAACGGCCAATCGAAGGCACGCTTCTGCAAGTATGTTAGCCAGCTTCAACGGAAAGACTTTTTCGGAAAGTTGCCCAATAACCTGCTTGCCGGACTCCTTGCACCCATTGTGGGACTCAAAGAGGGAAGCGTGAAAAACTATCTGAGCCAAACATAGCCTTTCTTTATATAATAAATAAGGTACGCGCGTAACGCCTATTTCAGCAGTGAAGTAGGCGTTTTTTTTTCGTCTGTTTTCGATGGATCACATGGATTAATTTCTGTGATTCATCGTGTGATTCGTTATGTGTTTGATTTTCAGTGATTTACAAATAGCGGATTAAATGGGATAAGATTTGGAATCACTTATTCTTTGTTTTTCCTTTGCACCAGCAATTTGAAATTGCAGAGGCGATGAAGTTGCAAAGCGATCTTTGACATGTTGAGACAACCACCCACACTGAAGGCAGGAGGGACACCAAAGAGAGGAGGAACAAACAAAACATTATTATTCACTTAGAGTCGCTTGAAGGAGGCGACGTTAAACAAAAACAAAAATGAGCAGAAAAAGCAGATCATCGAATTTCAGGGCATGCGACAAGATCCGTGCCTGTCGTGACAAGATGGAGATGGCCAAGGTACGGTCGACCCCATGGGGCGCTTGCCTAAGCAAGAACCATTCCGGAGTGTTGAACTCCAAGCGTTTTTACATTAACTAATTATTCACCTGGGTGAAGTGAGCTGAAGAAATCTCATGAGTTAAAGCTGGCCAGCGTTTCAAAGGCTTCTTCTCTCACAAACATCCAAGTTTATGAAGAAATTTTTTAAGAAGAATATTTTACAGAAGAACGTCCAGATGGACGGCAGTATCAACTTCCAGGCCAACGGCGACATCAACGTCTATCCCTGCCCTTGGGAGAGTGACAAGGAGGTCACAGACGGTAGCCGAGTGAAGTACAAGGGCGGCATCGAGGTAGACGCCGACGGCCGCACCCGAGTGAAGCGCTACAATGTGGGCATGAACGGCCCGATGTATGAGACGATCTTCGAGACAGCCCATGCAGCCGTGAAGCTCACCCGCGAGCACTCGAAACACAATTCCAATCGAGGTCGTGTGAGGATTGACTTCTCGTTCCCGAAGAAGTATCCGCTGGAACTGATGAAGCAGCTCTTCCGCGAAGAGACACTGGAGATTGCAGCGTGGCTGATGACCCGCAAGACTAACACTTTATGGACTAACAATGATTAAAAGAAAGGGGGAATTTTTATGACAAAAGAATCGATTATCGCAACTATGAAGTTCACTTGTATCGGCAGGGGGCACGGCGCCCCTTGCCTGCCCGCCAGCCGTGAGGATTGGGAACAGTTGAGGCGGGAGCCCTGGCTGGCGCAGATGTGCGCACGTATAGAGAAAGGTGACGCGGAGTTGAAGCATCGCCTGCCGGTGTGGACGCCGCATTGCGCTGAGTTTCGCGACAACCACAGGGCTGTGGCCGATGCCGTCAGGCCGTTGAGGAGGCTGATGCTCGACTTCGATGAGAAGGGGCATACGGACGAGATCGTCAAGACATTGACCATTGACCATGCACCATTGACCATTCTGCTCATTGAAGAGAGTGTGCGTCACGGTACGCATGTGCTGGTGGAACTGCCGGAAGGGATGACACCCGAAGAGGCTCAGCGACTGATGAAGGAGGCTACGGGATTTGAGCCCGATGCGGCTGTGAAGGATGTGGCGAGATGTATCTATATGGTGCCGGAAAGCCACACGAGGTATGTTAATGAGCGGCTGTTTGAGGCGGGGGATGAATGTGAGCCGAAAATTCGGCCGACATCCGACGAGCGCAAATCTGCGCCCGTTGAAGCGGAGATTAATCCGTGCAACTTGGGGCCTGGCCCCGATACTAAGTCGCAAGGGACAGGTCTGAGCGAAAAATGCAACTTGGGGTCTGGCCCCAGAAGTGAGTCGCAAGGGACAGGTCATCCGCTGGTGTTTAAGGGAATATCTTATTCATCGATTATAGCAGAGTGGTGGCGCAGGAATGGCGGCGAGCCTCAGGAGGGCGAGCGGAACGTGAAGTTGCACAAGCTGGCGGTGAACCTGCGAGCCATCTGCGACAATAAGAAAGAGGTGTTGATGCAGGTGATGCCACGGTTCGGACTTTCGGAAACGGAACTGAAATCGGTGGTCGACTCGGCTTGTAAGGAGCCGCCTAAGGGGATCTCGAAGCTGATGCAGCAGATTCTGGATGCGCTCGAATTCGGCATTTCGTCTGACGAGATCGAGGATGCCGAGGCGGCGGCAGAGGAAACGGGCGTGAAGGTCAATGTCAGGACACTGCCAATCGGTCTGAAAGAATCTCTGGTGGGCGTACCTGTCTCGATGCACATGCCCACACTGGTAGGTATCATGCCCATTTGCGGTGCGTACGCCGATGGTGTCGAGGTGGAGTATTGCGACGGCAATATACATCATCTTGGGCTGATGGCCATCGTTCATGGCGAGCAGGCCTCTAACAAATCGGTGGTCAAGAATGCCGTTGACGTGTGGAAGCGCCAGTTTGACGAGGAGGATGCCCTGGCCCGCAAGCGCGAAGAAGAATGGAAGGAGCGCAAGAAGGGCCGAAAAGCCAACGAGAAGGCTCCCGAGGATCCGCACGTGCTCATCCGTCAGGTGCCCGTAACCGTCTCGTGCTCAACGCTTTTGAAGCGTTTCAAGAACTCCAGCGGCCACACCTTGTTTAGTTTTGGCGAGGAATTGGACACGCTCCGAAAGACGAACGGTGCCGGCTCGTGGTCGTCGAAGTACGACATCTATCGTCTTTCGTTCGACCGGGGCGAATGGGGACAGGACTACAACTCTGATCAGGCCGAGTCGGGCGTGGTGAACGTGGCCTACAACTGGACGATGCTCGGCACGAACGGTGCGCTGAGGAAGTGTTTCAAGGCCGACAACATCGAGAATGGTCTTTCGAGTCGTGTGATGCTGGCTGAGATGCCCGACTCGTCGTTCCAGAAGATGCCCAAGTTCGGCAAGCGTTCGGCCGCCGACGAGGCCCGCATTCAGGAGGCTGTGACAAGGCTTCGCGGCTTTACGGGACTGATTGATGTGCCCCGACTTCGCAAGGCCATCGAGCAGTGGTGTGAGGAAAAGCGCGTCGAGGCCGCCAAGGACATCGATCATGTGAAGGATGTGTATCGCAAGCGTGCCGCCGTGATCGGCTTCCGCTGCGGGGTCATCTTCCATTTGCTGTCGGGTAAGGATCGTGAGACCAAACAATGTCTCGACTTCGCCCTGATGATGGCCGAGTACTGTCTTCAGCAGCAGATGAAGGCCTTCGGCGAGACGCTCGAGAGTCAGTTTGTGGATGCCTATGACGAGTGCAAGCGTTACGGCTCTAACCATTCCATCTTCGACCAGTTGGCGCCCTCGTTTACGATCGACGACCTGCGGGCCTTGAAGCGTGGCTTCTGCAGCGAGGCGGGACTGAGGAAAATCATCTCTCGCTGGTATCGTGACCGCTGGATTGAGAAGACGGACAAGGGGCGTTGGAAGAAGGTGGCGGTTGAGACTTTGACTTCGTCGAAATCGCTCACGCTCGACCATTCAAGCAAGCTTGACGGTTCTCGCTAAAACGCGACTTTGTGACTGTGACTATGTGACATTAAGGAGTTTTCGTTATGGAATTAATATTGACACGTATAGCAAAGCGCAAGACCTACACGATAGGTAGGCTTGCGATCGTAGAGAGTGTAGACGATGAGTATCTGGCAGGTTCGCGCGAGGTGTACTTCTGCGACACGCTGGAGCCCACGGCCCTGGAGTTGAAAACCACGGTTGCGAAGGAGGCGGTGATGCGCTCGCCTGCAAAGGTGCAGAGCCTGAAGCCCTTCGCCATCCCCGAAGGCCGTTACGCCGTGGTGATCACATGGAGCCCCAAGTTCAGGCAGTGGATGCCGCTGCTGCTGGGCGGGCCCGACTTCAACCGATTGTTCAAGGGCATCCGTATCCATCCGGGTAACACCGCCGAGGACACCCGTGGCTGCATTCTCTTAGGCAGGAATCAGATCGTGGGCCGTGTGCTCGAATCGCGCAAGTGGGTCTACGAACTGAAACAGAAGATCGTCGAAGCCAAGGCCCGTGGCGAGGCTGTTTGGCTGACCATCCGATAGGTGTTCTTACTCGCTGGAAGCCGTCATTCCACTGATGGAGTGGCGGCTTTTTTGTTTCTTGTAAAGAAAGTTGCGAAATTATTTGGTTGTTTCGGGGATTGTTCGTATCTTTGCAGCAGAATTTTGTCGAACTTTTTAAATGTTTAATCCTATGAGAAAAAGAATTTCCGGCCTTTTGTGGGCAGTAGTGAGTGGAGTGGTGCTCCTTTCTGGAGTGTCGTGTGAGAAAATGATCGTCGGTGACGATGGCGATGACGATGCCAATGTGGTGGTCAGCATCCGAAGCATTGAGCAGACGCCGTTTGCATCATTTACGAGAACTCCGATTGAGGACGTATGCACTCGAATTAGCTTCGTTATTATTGACAAGAGTGGCGAAAAAGTAGACCAGATTAATCAAGAATTGGGTGATGAGGCATTCGGCCAAGGGAAATTTACCTTACCTATTGGCGATTATCGTTTAGCGATAGTAGCTCATAGTTCGAAAGGAAACCCTACTTTCAAAAAACGAACGAATAGTAAAAACGAGTCTCTGTCATTTACCAATCCTAATGGTTTCACTGATACGTTCTTTGCTTCACGGAATCTGACCGTAGGAGAGGATGCGGTTGATCTAAGTGTTGATTTGACACGCATAGCGGCTCTGATTAGATTTATTAATTATGATCAGATTCCAGTTAAAGCGGATTCTATCAAAATCGAGTATAAAGGTGGCTCAGGTACCTTTGATGCATTAAGTGGTTGGGGTAATACTGATTCTAACCAATACAAAGGGATGGGTAAAAGTAACTTTAGCTCTCCCTTTGAAATCTATACCATTCCTCGATTGGACAGTGACCATTTGAATGTTACAGTTATTACCTATCAAGGCACTGATTTACTGACAGAGACGATGATTAACGAAATACCAATCAAAAGGAATTGTATTACTACTTGTAGAGGTTGTATTTTCGACGGTAAGGTTTCTAAAGCAACATTTGAGATAACTATAAACGATAACTGGGGTACGCCAATCGACTACACAATCCGAAGGGATTGAGGGAAAAGGCGTGTTATCATAACTTTTTCGGCCGAAAGTGAACGACTTTCGGCTTTTTTGTGTAATTTTGCAGCCGAAAACGAATATACGTATATTATAAGGTAATGAAAAAGAAGATTTACATCGCCGGATGCGGCGGCATGTTAGGTGAGGCTTTCTACCAGCAGTTCAAGGACGATTATATCATCAAATGCACGGATAAGGACGTGAATGCCGACTGGCTCTCGTTCCTGGACTTCCGCGACTATGATGCCTATCGTAAGGACGTGGAGGAGTTTCAGCCCGACTACCTGTTCCATCTGGGTGCTTACACCGATTTGGAGTGGTGTGAGCAGAATGCCGATGAGGTGTACCTGACAAACACATTGTGCGTAGAGAATGCGGTCTATATCGCCAACTCGCTGGATATCCCCATGCTGTATATCAGTACGGCCGGTATCTTCGACGGAAAGAAACAGCTGTATGACGACTGGGATACGCCGAATCCACTGGGCGTGTATGCCCGCTCGAAGTATATGGGCGAGCGCTTCGTGGTAGAGAATGCCCGCAGATACCTCGTCTGCCGTGCAGGCTGGATGATGGGCTCGGGACCGACGAAGGACAAGAAGTTCATCCAGAAGATCATGAAGCAGCTGAAGGAGGGCAAGAAGGAACTCTTCATCGTGAACGACAAGGACGGTACGCCTACCTATACGCAGGACTTCGCCAAGACGGTGAAGAACCTGATCCAGAAGGAGTACTGGGGACTGTATAACTGCGTGTGCGGCGGTCAGACAAGCCGTCTGGAGGTCTGCCAGGAGATGCTGAAGATCCTGGGCTTGGAGAAGGAGGTGAAGATCAACGTGGTGACGTCCGACTACTTTGCCAAGGAGTATTTCGCCGAGCGCCCCGCCTGTGAGCGCCTTTGGACGCGTAAGCTGAACCTTCGCGGGGTGAACGCCATGCGCGACTGGCACGTGGCCCTGAAAGACTATCTGGACAATTACTATAAGGACTATCTGAATGGATAAGGAAACGATGAACGGCGTGCTGCGCAGGAACGTAGCGTTGCTGTCGAAACAGACGGAGAAGGAGGTGGGGATGATGCCTGCCACAGAGGCGCCCCTGCCGTCGGTAGGGATGGTGAAGGAGATTGTGGTGCTGGTGAAGAACATCATCTTCCCCGACTATTTCAACAAGCGACAGCCTGACGAGTCGATCCGCTCGTATTATATCGGAGTGCACATGGAGCAGCTGATGACGCTGCTCGTGAAGCAGATTGCCCACGGACTGCAGTTTTGTGAGGACTGTGAGGCAAACCGCACGAAAGCACAGGTATATGACGAGGCCGAAAGGCTGGCGTTGCAGTTCGTCGATGCGCTTCCTGAAATCAAGCGGCTGCTGTATACCGACGTGCAGGCGATGTTCGACAACGACCCTGCTGCGCCAAACTATGGCGAGGTAATCTTCAGCTACCCCTGTGTGAATGCGATGACACACTATCGCATCGCCCACAAACTGCACGAACTGCAGGTGCCCGTGATCCCCAGGATCATAACGGAGCTGGCCCACTCAAAGACGGGTATCGACATCCATCCGGGTGCGAAGATTGGCGAATACTTCTCGATCGATCATGGTACGGGTGTGGTGATTGGCGAGACAACGATCATCGGCAACCACGTGACGCTGTATCAGGGCGTGACGCTGGGTGCGAAGAGTTTCAAATACGACGAACAGGGCAACATGCTGAACGTGCCACGCCACCCGATTATTGAAAACAATGTGACTATATATTCCAATGCCTCGATTCTGGGGCGCATTACCATCGGCCATGACTCTGTGATCGGTGGTAACATCTGGCTGACACACAGCGTGCCGCCTTATTCCAGAATCCTGCAATCAAAGGCTGTAGATGCCGGCTTCACAGATGGTGCCGGCATCTAAGCCATCCTTTTCAGGGTAAGACTTTGCGATGACTGCGGATGAACGTTATTTCTTTGCTGCCATCTCGTTGAATGCCTTGGCAAAGGTACCTGTGGCGAAGCTCTTGCCTTCTTCACCGATGTAAACATCGGTGGCGTCCTCGGCATCTCCTTCAGCACTACGCGTGCGCCAGCGCCATGCCCAGTCATCGTAATAGCTGTCGTAACGGTAGTCGTCCCAACGCCAGCTGGAGTTGCTGTAGAGGTCGAATACGTAGTCGCGGTTATCCCAGTCGTACATCGTCCCGTGGAAGTGGCTGTAGCTGATAGAGTAGTCGCGCCAGTCTATGCGTACGTCATTCCAGGTACGATCATCGTAGTAGATATAGATGTTGCCGTTGCGTATCTCCCAGCGGAAAGAGCTATAGGCCCTGTTGCGGCGATCACGGTAGTCGTAGTCGCACTCCTCGCCCCGACCATGCGTGGCTTCGCCATATCTGTCGTAATAGTCGGCCTCGAAGCGCCAGACGGTACGATAGTCTCCATCGCGGAAGGCTTCACCCCAGCGATTGACGTAGTATGTTCTGAGGTCTCCCTCCCAGTCGACACCGGTAAGGCGGCGTGCGATTTCCTGGTCTGTCTCGCAGCTGGTCATTGTGAATCCTGCGAGTACCATCATCATTGCGTAGAAGAAATACTTTTTCATAATCGTACAGCTTTAATTGATTTCTGGTGCAAAGATAGACAGAAAATGGCAGCGGACAAAGAGATTTTTCCTAAACGTAGATAGGGATTTCCCTATTCATGTTTCTTCTTGCCAAATTCGGGGTCGATCTTCAGCATGGCTGTGACGATGTAGGTCATGGCACAGGCAGCAACCACGATAAGGAAGAACACAGGGTAGCCGACGGCCTCTTGCAGGGCACCTGCAAAGAGACCGGGAATCATCATCGAGAGGGCCATGAAGGCTGTGCAGAGTGCATAGTGGGCAGTCTTGTGCTCGCCCTGACTATAATATATAAGGTATAGCATGTAGGCGGAGAAACCGAAGCCGTAGCCAAATTGTTCGATGAATACACAGACGTTGACGATCATGAGGCTCTCGGGCAGAGCGTAGGAGAGGTAGACGTAGACAAGGTCGGGTAGGGTGATAGCCATCACCATCGGCCAGAGCCAACGCTTGAGACCGTCACGACTGGCGACGATACCGCCAAGGATACCGCCGAGCGTCAGTCCGATGACACCGACGGTGCCCTGAACAAGCCCGTATTCAGCAGGGGATAGTCCGAGACCGCCTTTCGTAGTTGCGTCAATCAGGAACAAGGCACTCACCTTGGCCAGCAGTCCCTCCGGCATGCGGTAAAAGAGCATGAAGCAGATGCCTGCCCATACCTGAGGCTTCTGGAAGAAGGTCTTGAGCGTATACCAGAACTCCTGCAGGATACGACTGCCGGTCATTTTCTCTATGCCCTTGTCTTCCGAAGGGCGTGGCAGGATATAGTGGTGCCACAGCCAGAATGCGATAAAGAGGCCTGCCATGCCGTAGAACATGATGCTCCAGGAGTATTTGATGTTGCGCGTGACAACCTCCAGATTGCCGGCAAGCATCACGAGCAGTCCCTGCCCGACAATGGTGGCAATGCGGTAGAAGGTGGAGCGGATGCCTACGAAGTAGGCCTGATCGTGCTCTTTAAGGCCGAGCATATAAAAGCCGTCGGCAGCGATGTCGTGGGTGGCGCTGGCAAAGGCCATCAGCCAGAAGAAGGCCAGTGAGCCCTGCAGCCAGTAGGGGGCTGGGATGGTAAAGGCAACACCTCCAAGAGAGGCGCCGATGAGTAACTGCATCGTGACAATCCACCAGCGTTTGGTCTTGATGATATCGATGAAGGGACTCCACAGGGGTTTGATGACCCATGGCAGATAGAGCCAGGAGGTGTAGAGGGTGATGTCGGTGTTGGACAGTCCCAACCGTTTGTACATGATGAGCGAAATGGTCATCACAGCCACATAGGGCAGTCCTTCTGCGAAATAGAGGGTGGGCACCCATGCCCAAGGTTTTCTTTGTTTATTCATAAAGTTGATTGATTTTTGCATTGCGATAATAGAAAAGGAGAATCTCGTCGTAGGTCTTGCCTTGCTCGCCCATGACGGCAGCACCTATCTGGCAGAGGCCTACACCATGTCCCCAACCCTTGCCATGCAGGATGAAACGGTCGCCCTGACGCTCTACGTCGAAAGCGGAGGAGAGCAGGTGAGTCTCGCTGAGGGCACGGCGGATCTCGAGTTCCTTGCCGATGGTGAAGGTCTTTTTCGTGCCGACAATCTTCAGTTTCCAGATACGTCCGCTTTTGCCTCGCTCAAGCGGGACAAGATCCTGAATCTCTCCAAAATCTTCCTTCAGCTTGCGGCTGATAAGATCAGAGAGCTCTGCCTGGGAGTATTCTACAGTCCAGCGATAGAAGTCGGGCGTCTCTTGATCGAAGTCGTTGAGCACTTGTTTGAGGATGGTCTTATCGCTAGTGTTACAGTAGGGGTCAGCAAAAGATACGAGATAGGGCTTGGGCGTGTCTTCCCAACAGTACTGGAATTCCTCTGTCTGACCGCCACAGCACTTGGAGAAACGGGCATCGCAGATCTCATTCTCATAGGTAAGTACCTGTCCGCGGGTCTCGCTAATGGCTTCTGCCACCTGCTTGTTGCTGGCCTTTGTGATGCCCTGATAACGCTGGCAATGGTCATCGGCACAGACATCAAAGATGGTGTGATCCTCGCGATCGTACCAGCGGATAAGCTCATCATCCTTCTTCGTAAAAGAGAAGAAGCTGTCGCCACCTTGTTCGTGCCGACGACGTTTCTCGATCTGAGCCAACAGCCATGAACGGCTGATGACAGCATGAGCCTTCAGGAACTCTAGGGAGGCGGAGGCAGACATCTCGCTGGAGATGACACTCGTCAGATAACGTTCTACAGGTAGCTGGTTAATCGCCACGATATGATCGGACTCAACGATGATGTGGAGGGTACCCTCGAAGGTCTGGGTCTCCTGACGCTCCCAATGGAAATTCACGCCGATAGTGACATCCTCCAAAGAGAAAGAGGCACCTTCCTCCTGTGGGGTGAATGTGAGGTTACGATATTGGGTGCCCCGCCAAAGGATGCCGCCCTCGGCAAACTCGACAGTCTGGGGACCCGTGATGATCTCACCCTTGGCCACATAGGGGCTATTAAGCATAAAGCTGATCTTCTGGCCGCTGACGATACCCACGGTGACGTCGGGCTCCTTGGCATTGAAGGTTGGCGTCTGCTCATTGACGGTATTGCTGGCCTTCAGACGGTCGATGACCTGAAGAAGTTCGTCTTTCGTGAGCGCAACCTCCTGGAGGATACTCAGCGCCATTTCCGGAGAGAGCCGCTCGTAGTCTTCCTGACGGGGGGTGATGATCAGTCCTGCCATATCGAGGGCTCCCGGACTGATGAGATATTGGTCGGCTCCTTGAGTGAAGTAGCAGCTGGGCCTGTGCTTGCGACGGGGGAAGATTACAGAGATATAATCGTCGTCGTGTCGCCAACTGACAATATTCATCATGGGCTCTGTCTCGTCTTCGCGCTGAGGAAGCGACTCATACAGGCGGCGGAACAGCTGCTCATCACCATATTGCGAACGGCTGGTGATCAGCAAGGCTGGACAGGGATACTCTTCGATAAGGGAGATACGCTCGTTGTCGTTGAGGCTGATGATCTCCTTGAGGTTGCGGCTCAATCGCTGCCAAGCCATCTGTAAGGGCAGCAGACCGCTCGTGCCAGCCTGGAAATGGGCATGGTCGGGGGCTGAAGCACCACACTTCGGACCATTGTAGAAGACCATCAACTCTGGGTATTCCTCAAGAATCTTATGGATTTCGCCATACGATTCCAGGATGAGTTGTGGCTCATGCCTGACGCAAGGAATCGTGAAATGGATAGGCAGGATGGGGAAGGGGTTGACAAGCAAGTCATAGCGGCTGTCGATATTCTTTTTCACCTGTTCCTTCGGACGGTTCTGCTCACAGAGGAAACAGGGACGCTGGGCGAGTGCCTCCTTCGAGATAGTGGCACCTGTGGAAACGATACGGGCAGGATTCCATTGCACCTGAATGGCAGAGGCTCCTACGGCTAATTCGCGGGTCTTCACATTTCGCAGATCCTGATAGCGACGGCGGGCATCATCCCACTTTTCCAACTGGCGGTTGAAGAAACGTTGCAGGGGAGAGTCGTTCATCAGGTCCTGTTTGCCCTGCAGCATCTGCTGACGGGCGAGGATTTCGAGTGTACGCAACTGATCCTTATAACGGTTGTTGGCATTGATCTTGTCAATTGAAAGGGCTGCATCGCTGTTGCCTCCCCAGCGTCGGCAGAGGTAGAGTTCGGTAAAGATGCGGCCAATGCGGTAATGACGTGAGAAAATGAGTCCCAGGGCATAATCCTCACCGTAGCTGGTATTCGGGAAACCGATCTGTCGCAATAGAGGGGTGAAGAATGCGCGTGGCGCACCCAGGCCGTTGATGCGCAAGGCATTGTTGGGGCCATTGTCATCAGTCCACTCTGCATGGTCGATGAGTCCTGGCGGAAGGGTGTTGAGGTCGAAATCGCACATGCGGTAGGAGCCGATCACCATCGCCGCGTTCTGCTTATAGAAAGTGTCCACTACCTGCTGTAAGGTCTTGGGCGAGGAATAGAGGTCGTCGGAGTCGAGTTGAACGGCAAATCGCCCACAGCGGTCATCGTGGATGGCTTTATTCCAACAGCCGCCAATGCCCAGATCCGTGCGATCTGGGATGATGTGGACGAGTCGGTCATCATGGAAACTCTTCAGCAACTCTGTTGTCTTGTCGGTAGAGTGGTTGTCGACCACTATCACATTATACTTGAAGCTTGTCTTCTGTGAAAGTGCGCTGTTTACGGCGTCGCAAATGGTCTTCTCACGGTTATAGACAGGGATGATGACTGATGCCTCGACATCGAACTCCTGCTCGTTGAAGTCAGGACGGCGGTAATAGGATGGATAGATCTTTGCCCCGATTTCTGCCAGATGGGCTGTCGCTACCTGTTCCATCTCTATCTGCACCTCGCGATTGCGGGGATTCACATAGTCGAACTGCTTGACACCAGAAGCACGAGTGTCCAGTTCTTCCTCGGTATAGAGCTTTTCGTTGATATGGAACAGCTTTCCGTTACGACTAAGGAAGAGCCGGAGGTCATAAAGGCCGGCATACAGATAATCGTGCTCGCCAGCCTGCATGGCAAAGGTGTGGAGCAGGGAGGTCTTGATGAGGATCAGACTGCCGAAATCGAAGTCATCGCGGATACTGCCGAGCTGGTAATCGATGACAGGATGCTCCCGACGTTCTCCTTCGATGAGGTCATAGTGGTCGGCGTAGGCCATTGCAGCATCCGCATCTGAGGCGATGCGCAACAGACGGTCGAGGGCGCCTTCGCCCAGAATGAGCTGGGTAGGCTTTGTCTGTAGCAGCACGTAGTCGGCCTTGGCATTTTCAGCGATGCTCATCAGGGTGTTGCTACTCGTCAGGTTGTCTACTTGCAACTGTTGCCAGTCTGAATGCGCCTTTTTCGGCAATGGATCGGATGTCAACAGAAAGATATTCTGTATTGTCTTGCTTGCTCTCAGTTGGGCAATAATAGGCGCGACGGCCTGAAAGTCGCTGCAAGGCAAAAAGCAGTCTATTTTTTCTCTCATGGGTAATATTTAGTAATTTATGCGCAAAATTCGCAATATTTTCCGAGAATACCAAAAAAATCAAGAATTATTTGTACCTTTGTGCCCAAATTATAGTAAATGCAGCAAGAAAAGAAAGCATTATTAGGGTTGTCGCTCGATGAACTGAAGACTGTTGTAAAGTCTTTGGGCATGCCCCAGTTTACGGCCAAACAGATTGCGGGCTGGCTCTATCAGCAGCATGTTGGTGGCATCGACGAGATGACAAACATCTCGAAAGTGAACCGTGAACGGCTTGCTGAACAGTATGTCGTTGGCGCGATGCCTCCGATTGACTGTCAGCGCTCAAAGGATGGAACGGTGAAGTATCTTTTCCCTGTGGCTGACGGTAAGTTTGTGGAGACCGTGTATATCCCCGAGCACGACAGAGCCACCCTCTGTGTATCCTGTCAGGTGGGATGCAAGATGAACTGTCTGTTCTGTCAGACGGGCAAACAAGGCTTTGAGGGCAGTCTCTCGGCGGGTGAGATCTTGAACCAGATCTATGCCTTGCCAGAACGGGAGACACTGACCAATATCGTGTTTATGGGTCAGGGAGAGCCGATGGATAATCTCGATAATGTGCTTCGTGCAACAGAGATTCTTATTGCCGATTATGGCTATGCGTGGAGTCCGAAGCGCATTACGGTGAGTAGCGTGGGAATCAAAGGCAAACTGAAACGGTTCCTCGACGAGAGTGAGTGCCATGTGGCTATCTCAATGCATTCGCCCTTGCCCGAACAACGACGGCAATTGATGCCGGCAGAGCGGCAGATGTCGATTACAGAGGTCGTAGCCCTGCTGAAACAGTATGATTTCACCCACCAGCGACGCTGTTCCTTTGAGTACATCTGTTTTGCAGGACTGAATGATACAATGACCCATGCCCGTGAGATTGTCAAGTTGCTCGAAGGACTGGAATGCAGGGTGAATCTCATCCGTTTCCACGAGATTCCTGATGTAGACTTACCTGGTGCTGACGAACAGCGGATGGAAAGTCTGCGTGACTATCTCACCAAACACGGGGTCTTTACGACTATCCGAGCCAGCAGGGGTCAGGATATCTTTGCTGCCTGTGGCCTGCTGTCAACTGCGAAGAAAAATGAAGATTTGAAAAATTGAAATATGGAAGACAGAAAGATTCGCGTGGCAATCACGCACGGCGATACCAACGGTATCGGATATGAGGTGATTCTCAGGGTATTTGAGTCCCCTGAGATGCTTGAGTTGTGTACACCTATTATATATGGTTCTCCTAAGGTGGCTGCCTATCATCGGAAAGCGATGGACTTGCAGACGCCTTACACGGTCATCAATAACGCTGAGGAAGCCAAGGAGGATCGTGTGAACCTGCTCTCTACGTTTGATGACGAGGTGAAGGTGGATTTCGGACAACCCACACCTGAATCAGCAGAGGCTGCGCGTAAGGCGATGAATCGTGCCAAGGAGGATATGCAGAAAGGACTTTTCGATGTGCTCGTGATGGCTCCTGTGGTACCCAACCGTAATCCTGTCAAAGATGACAAGGCCCTGACCGTCATGATCAGCAATATCGTACGTATCGGTCTTGTAACCACTCGCCTGCCTATCAAAGAGGTGGCCCAGGCCATTACTGTTGACAAGATTGTAAGCAAGGCAACAATCTTCCATCAGAGCCTGCGTCGTGATTTCCGCATCTCGAACCCTCGCTTTGCTGTGCTTGCCTTGAATCCACAGGAGGGCGCTGAGGAGAAAGAGATCATCATCCCGGCTATCGAGGAACTGGAGAAACAGCACGTTCAGGCTTTTGGTCCCTATGCAGCTGACGAGTTCTTCGGGCAAGGCCTCTATCTCTATTTCGATGGTGTGCTGGCTATGTATGACGATCAGGGTGTCGTGCCTTTCAAGACACTCGCGCAAGAATACGGGGTGAAGATGAAGGCGGGTATCACAGCCATCTGTACCACTCCGGATCATGGCCCTGCCTTCGACATCGCAGGTAAGGGTATTGCCGATGAACAGAGCATGCGCCAGGCTATTTTCACGGCCATTGATATGTACCGTCATCGCCTGGATTACGACGAACCCCTGACTAATCCGCTGCCAAAACTCTTCCACGAAAGACGTGAGGATGGCGACAAGGCGCGCTTCGCTATCAGGGCGAAAGATCAGTTCAAGAAATCAGACGAAAAGTGATTTTCCGTTAAAATTCTGCCAGAATTGCAGTTATTTCGGAAATATTGTGTAATTTTGTCAGCTCAATGAAGACAACAGAATTGCAGAGCATCAAACAGAGGTACAATATCGTGGGAAACTGCGAGGCATTGAACCATGTGCTGGACGTAGCCCTACAGGTGGCGCCCACTGATCTCAGCGTGCTCATCGTGGGCGAGAGCGGTGTGGGTAAGGAAATCATTCCCCGCGTGATCCACGATAACTCTCCCCGTAAGCGTGAGAAATATTTCGCCATCAACTGCGGTTCAATCCCTGAGGGAACAATTGACTCGGAACTCTTCGGGCATGTGAAGGGGTCTTACACTGGTGCAATCAATGACTCGCCGGGTTATTTCGGCGTGGCCAACAAAGGTACGCTCTTCCTCGATGAAGTAGGCGAACTGCCCTTGGCAACGCAGGCCAGATTACTACGAGTGCTTGAGACTGGTGAATATATCCCCGTGGGAGGAACAGACATCAGAAAGACGGATGTGCGGATTGTTGCTGCTACGAACTTGAATATCCGACAGGCCATCAGCGAAGGGCGTTTCCGCGAAGACCTCTACTATCGCCTGAACTCCATTCCTATCCAGATGCCTCCTCTGCGTGAACGTGGGGAGGATATCGTGTTGCTGTTCCGTCTCTTTGCCATGCAGATGGCCGAGAAGTATAGAATGGACCGTATCACCCTTGATGAGGATGCCAAACAGCTCCTCATGCGCTATAAGTGGCCAGGAAACGTACGTCAGTTGAAGAATATCACCGAACAGATATCTGTACTCTCTCCTGATCGTAGGATTACGGCTCAGATGCTTAGCCAGTTCATCCCGCAGGACCAGGAGTCGACACAGCTGGCCACCATTCATCGAGAGGGTGGGGACCATAGCTTCGAGAACGAACGTGAGATCCTCTATAAGATCCTTTTCGAACTGCGTGGCAATGTCAATGATATGCGGCGTGAGATGAGTGCTCTGAAGAAACAGATTGATGAGGTTCAGGGGGGTGCGAAAGGGGCTCAGGTTCCCCAAGTGCCTGTAGACCTGCAGAATACGCAGTTGGCCCCGATCCAACCCATCCAGACGCTCTCGCCAGCTATGGAGGATGCCGTGGCAGAAGAGTATGTAGAGCCAGAACGTGAGCCTGAGACGCTTAATCTTAACCATCTTGGCCGACAGATGCTCGAGAAAGCATTGGAGCGCAATCATGGCAATCGAAAAAAGGCAGCCCAGGAACTAGGCATTAGTGACCGTACCCTTTATCGCAGACTGAAACAGTATGGACTCGATAAATAGATGTTGGAAAATTGGTCTCGTCGTGCTGTTGACGATGGTCGTTACAGCATGCTCCGTCAGCTATAAGTTCAACGGAGCAAGCATCGACTATTCCAAGACGAAGACCATTACCATTGCCGACTTTCCTATACGTGCAGCTTACGTGTGGGGACCGATGGCATCATTATTCAACAACGGACTGAAGGACGAGTTCAGCAGTCATACGCGACTTGTACAGGTGAAACGTGATGGCGATCTTAAGATAGAGGGTGAGATTACGCGTTATGACCAGCGTAACAAGTCGGTGTCGAGTGAAGGCTATTCGGCTCAGACAGAACTCTCGATGACTGTCAATGTGAGATTCACCAACAATAAGAACCATGCTGAAGATTTCGAGCAGCAGTTTACTGCCTCACAGACCTACGACTCGACGCGCTCCCTCAACTCTGTTCAGGAAGAGCTGGTCGGACTGATGGTCAAGGATATCTGTGAGCAGATCTTCAATGCAACAGTAGCTAACTGGTAACAAACGAGATGGAACGAATAGTAGAACTGATTAAACACCCAGAACGCCTTGATCGCGACACCCTTTACGAGTTGCGGTCTCTTTTGGCGCTTTATCCTTATTATCAGACTGTTCGTCTGTTGATGCTTCAGAACCTGTACCTGTTGCATGACCCTACTTTCGATGAGGAACTGCGTCGGGCCGCTATCTATATTACGGATCGGAAGATGCTCTTCAACCTGGTGGAAGCCCCGCATTATCAGTTGAGAAAGGTGACCCCGATGCCTATGACAAAGCCTGTGACATCGGAACCGGAGACTACGGATCAAAAGGAAGATCGCACTATATCGCTCATCGATAATTTCCTCGGTTCTATTCCAAAGGACGAGGAGAAAGCTCCAGAAGAGCCCAAACGCAAACCTACACCTGCTGATGCAGCTGTAGATTATGTGGCATATCTTCTGGAAACAGAAGGGGAGGAGCCAGAGCAGAAGGAGGTTCCTGAAATGCGTGGTCAGGCCTTGATTGATTCGTTCATAAATAGTGACAAAAAGAAGTTTGTGCTCAATGAGGATCCTGTTCCTCCCTCCGAGCCTAACCCAGAGCCCGTAGAAGAGACTGAAGGGATTGAAGAGGAGTATTTTACAGAGACTTTGGCCAGAATTTACATCAAACAAGGCAGATATTCGAAGGCTTTAGAAATTATTCGGCGATTAAGTTTGCAAGTTCCGAAAAAAAATGCTTACTTTGCAGACCAAATCCGTTTTTTGGAGAAAGTGATTATAAATAACAATAAAAAATAATAGAGTAAAAAAATGTACACATTATTAGTAATTCTTATCGTGATTGCAGCACTCCTTATGATAGGTATCGTGCTCATCCAGGAGTCAAAAGGCGGCGGTCTTGCATCTAACTATTCGCAGTTCAATCAGATTGGTGGTGTTCGTAAGACCACAGACTTCATTGAGAAGACCACATGGGGCCTGGCTGCTGCCATGGTTGTTATCAGCGTGCTTTGTGCTTATGTAGCGCCTCAGGCTGGCTCTGATGCTTCCGTAATGGACAATTATGAGGTGCCTGCCACCAACCCGAACAATCTGCCTGGCTTCGGCGCAAGTCAGCAGAAGGCTGCTGCTACACCTGATGCACCCGCTGCACCTGCTGCTGCCGATGCACCTGCAACACCTGCAGAGGCTCCTCAAGCACCCGCACAGCCTGCAAATTAAAGTTTTTCGGAAAAAAGTGCGGGATTTATTTGGTAGTCTCAAATAATTCCCGTACCTTTGCACCCGCAAAACTAACATGGTGCCCGTAGTTCAGTTGGTTAGAGCGTCAGATTGTGGTTCTGAATGTCGACGGTTCGAGTCCGTCCGGGCACCCAAGGTAGAAAATTCGGGAGTCTCCAGTGAATAATGGAGGTCCCGATTTTTTTTGTCTGTTAATGTTGAGTATCAAGATATGCTTTTCAATTCGTTTGAGTTCATGCTTTTCCTGCCAATAGTGTTCTTGCTCTATTGGTTCGTGTTCAAGCCTCGCCGCCTTCAGAATCTGTTTCTTGTGGTGGCCAGCTATGTGTTCTACGGCTGGTGGGACTGGCGTTTCCTCTGTCTGATCGCCCTTACCTCGTTCTCCAGCTACGTGAGCGGTATTCTGATACAGAACCATGAAGGCCAGCGCCATATCCAGCGGTTGGTCAGTGCCTCGAACATTATTCTTAATCTGGTCATTCTGGCCGTGTTTAAGTATTACAACTTCTTCATGGACAATCTGGCTTTCTTGTTCAGTTCTGTAGGTTATCAGCTCGACTGGGTTACCCTCGATATTATTCTGCCCGTTGGCATCAGTTTCTATACATTCCAGGCACTCAGTTACACCATCGATGTCTATCGCGGTCAAATACGCCCTACCCACGATATCGTAGAGTTTTTTGCCTATATCAGTTTCTTCCCGCAGCTGGTGGCTGGTCCCATTGAGCGTGCCACCAACCTGTTGCCCCAGTTCCAGCGTGAGCGCCAATTCGACTATGCCAAGGCCGTCGATGGCATGCGCCAGATACTCTGGGGACTCTTCAAGAAACTGGTTATAGCCGACAATTGTGCCAGTGCCGTCAATGCTTTCTGGACTGAATATAACGACCTCAGCGGCCTCTCACTGTTTGCCATTGGCATCCTCTTTACATTCCAGATCTACAGCGACTTCTCAGGCTATAGCGACATTGCCATCGGCTGCGCCCGTTTGTTCGGAATCAGTTTGAAACAGAACTTCAACTTCCCTTATTTCTCACGGTCAATCCCCGAGTTCTGGCGCCGTTGGCACATTTCACTCATGACTTGGTTCCGTGATTACATATATTTCCCACTTGGTGGTAGTCGCTGTGCCCGATGGAAGGTTATCCGTAACACGCTGATTGTCTTCTTCGTCAGTGGCCTATGGCATGGGGCCAATTGGACTTTCATCTGCTGGGGGCTCTACCATGCATGCCTCATCGCCATCTACATCCTGTTGGGCATCAACACCAAGTCGAAGGATGTTGTGGCTCAGGGGCGTCTGTTGCCCTCTGTTCGCGAATTCTGCCAACTGGCCATCACCTTCTTTCTCGCAGTTGTCGGCTGGATCATCTTTCGATCTGAGAACATGCCTCAGGCCTATGAATTCCTCAGTCGTATGTTCACAACGATGTTCGACCAAGGACTTTACATCGCCCATGGCAAGCGTTATCTCATCTGGGGCTTCCTCATGCTCCTGTTTGAGTGGCTGCAGCGTGACAAGCAACATGCCCTCCAGCTATCCCACCAAGGTCTGTTCCGCTATGCCCCTGCGCGCTTTGCCCTCTATGCCGTATTGGTCTATATCATGTTCCTTTATGCTGGTACTGTACAGACGTTTATTTATTTCCAGTTCTGACCTATGAAGAAGTTTCTCGTCCGATTATCCTATACCGTATTACCCGTTTGGGCCATTCTGGTAGTTACCGTTCTCTACATATCACTCTACGTCAGTCCCCGCATGAGTGGTGACATCGGCCGTCTGGCCTGCATTCCTTTTGGTTTCGAGTACGACCAGATGCTTGAACAGGGCGCCCTCAAGGATACCTTTTTCATGACCGTCAACCGTCCTGCCGAATTAAAGCGCGTGCATACCACCGTACTCACGATTGGCGACTCTTTCTCTCAGATGGGCCGCATCGGTTATCAGAACTATATGGCACAACTAGGCGTCCATGTGGTCAATATGCATTTGGAGCCCCATAACAGTCCGTTGCAAGAAGCTTACAACATCTTGAATCGAGGACTCGTAGACTCCACAAAGGTGAAAGTGCTGATTGTGGAAAACGTTGAGCGTGATTTCGAGCTTAACGTGCAGACGTTCAGGGCTTTTACCACGCAAATGGCGGAATCCGAGGAAATGGAGTCAGATAATGCTGTGGCTGAGCCTGACGAGTCAAAGTCTGTCGAAGCCCCAAAAGCCGGTTCTTCCACTAATTGGTCGGTTGAGCGTGCCCGTAACCTGATTCTCTTCAAAACCGGCTATCAATCGCCCGTCTTTACCGCCACACTTAGTCGCGACCTCTTTACCTGCGATGCCCCTCGTTCGCTCTACTTCTACCACGACGACATCGATCAGGGTGTCAGTATGAGTCCTGCCTCGGAAGAAAAAACGCGCCTTGTGTGGCAGTCACTTAATCAAAAAGCAAAAGAACAAGGCGTTTTCCTCATCCTGATGATTGCTGTTGATAAATATGATGCTTATCAGTCATTCATTATTGACAATCCTTACCCCCGCAAGACCTTTTGCGAGGAAATTGAGAGGGTCATCGGCAAGACTCCCCAGCTGTTCATGTCGAAACAATATCTTCTGCCTCTCATCGAGAAGGGCGAGAAAGATGTCTTCATGTTTAACGATTCCCACTGGTCATACAAAGCTTCCTCTCTTGTTGCCAACGAGCTGGTAAACAGAATCAATGCTCATTCATGTCAATAGCTTAATTGATAGGCACCAGAACACCATTCTGAATATAGAGTCCTGACTTGGTGGGCATGGCGGGGAGGCGCACACCCTGTAAGGTGTACCAGCTGTCGTCGCTATGGGAGGATTGATGTAATGGTTTGATGGTCGTTGGCGATGAGGTTGGCATTGTAATCGTGAGTTCCCGGTCATTGACCACATTGTCTTTATCATGCTCAGAAGGGTAGTCGCCTAACATACTCTTTATCGATAAACCTACCTGATTGACCAGAATGGCTATCAGATCATCGAAGATTGGACTAAGCGCTGTGATGCCTTCATACAGGAGGATGGCTTCGGCTGATGCAGGGTTCTCGGGCTCATTGCCTTCTGCATGAATCACGAAAGCATTGGCTAACAGCTGTGCTAGCAACTGGTTGACAGTCTGATCCTCTACGTGCTCGCTGAGCCATCTCAGCGCCCAGTTGTAGACGGATGCTTGCAATCTTTCCTTCGCATAGGTGGGGAAATCCTCATAGCCTGACAGCTCCCTGATAGACTTTGTAACGATATTTAGTGTTCTAAATTGATCGTCAAAGGTGAGGATGCGATAGTCGCAAGGGTAGGAGATAGGGGAACCTGTACAGACGTCATACAGCTCCTGCTCGCCTTGCTGATAACGGGTAATGTCCGATACATGATAATGCCCCGTTAATACCACTTTGGCGCCTCCATCCAGTAAAACAGTTGCCAGTTGCGACAACTCCTTTTCCTCGTCTGGTTCTTCGTCTTGAATGACGGAATAGGGTTGGAAAGACTCCTGACCATAGAAGTGAGACAATACGGAATGATGGGTCATTACTAACACTTGATTACCTCTTTCTTTGGATTGTAATAATTTGGAACCCAGCCATTTAATTGTTTCTTCTTTAACTAAAGCTTCTTGTCCGGAATCGACGCCTATCAATGTGAGTCCAGGGAAAGGCTCAGTTATGTAAGAGAGCGATTCTTCGTGTATCTCTGATCCCTCTCCATAGCCAAAAGGCTCATAGTAGCTGAGGAAGCGACTCTCTGACATGTACTTGGTGGCAGTCCAAGTGTTGTTTTCATATTTCTTGGCGTCTTCCTGCCAGCCTCTGTCATGGTTGCCTGGAATCACATAGACGGGTATGTCTGATGCTTCTATTTCTGTCAGCTTTTTTACTACATAGTCATGACTCTCGATTTCTCCGTCTTTGGTCAGGTCTCCTGTGATGAGCACCAAGTCTGGATGCTCTTGAATGATGATTTCCACGAGTGCATCAAACGCAGGGATGCTCAAGTCCTGCATCTTTTTATTCTTTGCCAGATCTTCCTGCCAGGCGGCATTGTCGGGACTATCCAACAAGGATGAATCCATCACATGGATGTCTGACACCACTAAAATTTTCTTTTCTGCATAATTTGCAGAAAACTGGCTGGCGAATAGCAGCAGAATCAGGAGTCTGGCTATGGAATTGAAAGGCTTCATCTCTACTTGTTTCTGATTTTTGGCACAAAATTAATAATAATTTACGGATTTGCCAAAAATAAAAGGCTTTTTTCTCCCGATTGTCGATATTTCTTTGTACCTTTGCGCCCAATTTCTGTAGTGTCGCTGAATGTCAGTGCAAAAAGGAAATAAAACAGAAGAATTGGTCCACCCTTGTCACCGTAGCCTAAGGAGCGGTGACCCCCTCTTTTTGTCTCAAGGCAATGAATACACTGCTCGATAAGGATACAATCCATTGGTTTCCGATGCGGGTCACGTATAAACGTGAACTGCTGGTGAAGGATTTCCTTGACCGGATTGGGATTGAGTGCTTTATCCCCATGCACTACGAGCCGATAGAGGGCAAGCATCCACGCCATCAGGAACTCAAGCCTGCCATTAATAACCTGATTTTTGTACATTCTACCCGGGCAATCATCACGGAAATGAAGATGACCCGCCGTGAACTGGCTCCCTTGCGCTATATCATGCAGCCGATGTTAAAGGCTGATAAATACACGGAACGTCCGATTGTTGTGGTTCCTGACAAGCAGATGGAGAATTTTATGCGGGTGGCCTCGGTGACCGATGACAGGGTGTTTTACATGGAGAATCTCGACTTCGTGGGTAAACCCGGACAGCGCGTAAGAGTCGTTGAAGGCGAGTTTGCCGGGGTTGAGGGCATTGTCAAGAGGGTCAAGAAAAGCAAGTGCGTGGTGGTGCAGATTGAGAATGTGGCAGCTGTGGCCATCGCCTTTATCCCTTCGGCATTCATCTTGCCGCTGGACGACTAACGGAGACATAAAAAACAATCAGATATGGAAGAACAGAAAAGAAAACAGGGTCCTACCTTGAACCTCGGTAGAATCTGGCAGTCACTGGTGAAGTACAGAAAATTGTACTTTATGGCGATACCGTCTACCATCATCGTGGTGTGGCTCCTCACGTTGTGCTATCCTGACTACTACAAGTGCAAGGTGACACTGGTGCCAGAGTCGAGTTCCGGTGGTTCCAGCTTCGGGGCACTGGCATCTCTGGCCAGTTCCTTCGGCATGAACATCGGGGGCGCCAACAGCAAGGATGCAGACGCTATCACACCAACGCTCTATCCCGATTTGATGAAGTCGCTCGATTTCACCACCTCATTGTTCGATGTGCGGATTACCACTGAGGAAGACTCGCTCCAGATGTCGTATTACGAGTATCTGCGCGATTATCAGCGATACCCCCTTTGGGATGAGGCAATGGATGCTTTCTGGAATCTCTTTGAAGACAATGAGAAGAAACCGATCAAGAAGGTGGATCCCTTCCGTCTGACGGGTGAACAGCGGGGTGTCATGGGTAAAATCATGTCGAAGGTGGTTTGTACGGTCGATAACAAGACGGATATCATCTCCATCGACGTGACAGACCAGGATCCGCTGGTGGCTGCTACTGTGGCTGACTCGGTCAGGAATCGGCTGCAAAAGGCATTGACAGAGTATCGTACGAAGAAGGCACGGCATGACCTTGAGTATGTCAAGACACTCCACAAGGAGGCGAAGGTGAACTACGATCGTGCTTGCGACCTCTATGCAGACTTCATGGACTCCAACCATGACATCGTGCTGGAAAGTGTGCGCCAGAAGCAGGAGAAACTCGAGAACGAGATGCAGTTGCGCTATAACAATTACAATGCACTGAGTGCCCAACTGCTGGCGGCAATGGCAAAGGTGCAGGAGGATACCCCTGCTTTTACTACCCTTGAACGGGCAACTGTGCCACTCAGCATCGCAGGTCCGCAGCGCAAGCGGATTGTCATCTTCTCCACCTTCCTTGTCTTCCTGGCGATCACGGGCTGGGTGCTCTACAAGGAAGATGAGATCAAACCATTGTTCAGAGGACTGAATTGATATGAATACGCTTGAACTCTTTTCTCTCAAAGGGAAGACAGCCATCGTTACTGGTGGTTGTGGTCATCTGGGGCATGCCATGGTGGCGGCCTTGGCTGATGCCGGGGCTTCTGTCTGGGTGGCTGGCACCTGTCACGACAAGTTTCTCAGGGTCTTTGGAACGGATACGACGCTTCATTTCGTGAAGATCGATATCATGGACTCCACAAGTATCCGTGAGGCTTTCACAAAGGTTGCTGCCGAGGCCGGACAGATTGATGTGCTGATCAACAATGCCGCGCAGTATGCTGGTATAGGCAAGAAGTCTGAGGATCTCTCTGACGACGACTGGGTGCGTTGCATCGAAGGGATAGCCGGTAGCACCTATAAGTGTATCCGGGAGGTGCTGCCCTTTATGAAAGCGGGTGGCTCCATCGTGAACATTGCCTCGATGTATGGCATTGTCTCACCTTATCTTGCCGTCTATGAGCCCCCTTGTGAGGCTTCCCTGATACCAGTGAACTACAGTGCCGGAAAGGCCAGTGTGATTCAGATGACGCGTTACTTCGGCACTTATCTGATTGACCGTAAGATCCGTGTCAACAGCATCTCGCCAGGCCCGTTCCCCTCTCCGAAAGTGCAGGAGAACAAGGTCTTTGCCGACAGACTGCGGGAGAAGAACCCCTCCCATCGCTTGGGCGACCCCGAAGATCTCAAGGGGGCAGTCCTTTTCCTGGCCTCTGACGCCTCGAAATATGTGGTAGGACAGAATATTCAAGTGGATGGAGGATGGACGATATGGTAAAGGTTCTATGCATTGTACAGGCTCGTCTGACTTCTTCCAGACTGCCTGATAAGGTAGTGATGCCGCTGGGACGTCAAGGCAAGACAATTGCCGAGCATGTCTTTGAAAGGCTGTCTTGTAGTCGGCACATCGACCAGGTGGTCTTTGCAATTCCCACAGGGGAGCGCAATGATGAGTTGGAGTCCTTCCTGACGGAAAGGCATATCCCGTGTTTCCGTGGCAGTGAGGATAATGTTCTGGAACGGTTCATCGGCTGTATTCGACAGTATCAGCCCGAGATCGTGGTTCGTGCCACAAGTGATAACCCTTTCGTAGACTGGCATCAGGCTGACTTCCAGATAGAGGCGCTTCAGGAGGCTGACTATGTGTCGGTGAAGGGATGCCCGTTGGGTACGGGGGTTGAGGTGTTCTGGGCCAAAGGTCTTGAGGAGGCTTATGCTAATGTCTCTTCTGACCGCGAACGTGAACATGTGACGCCTTATTTGTATCTCCACCCGGAGCTGTTCAGGATTAATCGCATTCCCTATCGCATCTCCTTGAAGACGGACTATCGCCTGACGGTGGATACGGATCAGGACTATGCCTTGGCTCAGCAGGTCTATGAGGCGCTCTATGAGGGGCAGCCCATCCCCAACGAACAGGTCTATGCCTGGCTGGAGGCTCATCCTGAAGTGAGCAGCCTCAATGCTGGGGTCGAACAGAAAGAGGGCGATTTGATTAGCAAACGATAGATTAAAAACAGATACATTATGCTGAATTTTAACAAGAACATCAAGATTGGTGACAGGATGATTGGTCCTGACTATCCGACTTATTTTATTGCAGAGATTGGAGGAAACTTCGATGGTAGTATGGATAAGGCCAAACGGCTCATCGATGCAGCGAAGGAAGCTGGAGCCGACTGTGCGAAGTTCCAGACGTTTAAGGCAGAGAGCATTGTCTCCGAGGGTGGCTTCTCTAAGATGACGCTGCATGGCGTCCACGGCTCTTGGGGGCGCACAGTCAGTGAGGTCTTCAAGGATGTGGAGTTCCCCATGGAGTGGCATCAGGAGATAGCCGACTATTGTAAGAAGGTGGGGATCCATTTCTCTACCTCACCTTATTTCAAGGAGGCTGTCGACCTTTGTGCGGAGATGGATCTGCCTTTCATCAAGATTGGCTCAGGTGAGATTACCTGGCTTGAGATGCTGGAGTACACGGCAGCGAAGGGCCTGCCTGTGATGTTGGCCACAGGTGATGCCACGATGTCTGAGATTGATGAGGCTGTACGCGCCATCGAGAAGACGGGTAACAAAGACCTCGTGCTCATGCAGTGCATCACAAACTACCCCTCGAAGATTGATAGTGCCAACGTGAACGTGCTGAAGACCTATCAGAGTGCCTTCGATTGTCTGACGGGCTATTCTGACCACTCGCCTGGTCATGTGGTGGCACTGGCCTCAGTGGTGTTGGGTGGACGTGTAATCGAGAAGCACTTCACACTCAACAAGAAGGATAAGGGGCCTGACCATCCGCATTCTATGGAACCGGCAGAGTTCAAGTTCATGGTTGATTCAATCCGTGAGGTGGAGCGTGCCATGGGTAGCACCCGTAAGGAGGTTGTTGCCGAGGAGGGTGAGACGGTATTCGTACAGCGTCGCTGCCTCTATGCGAAGAACGCTCTCAAGAAGGGACAGGTCATCACAGAGGCTGATATCGATGTACTGCGCCCGGCTCTGGGAATCCCACCGAAGTTCAAACAGACAATCATCGGTAAGACGGTCAACAAGGACATCCCTGCCAATGATCCGATATTCTGGGAGGATCTCTAAACGATGATTACTGACAGAGAGAAAATCCTGGCGATTGTCGATAACGACTGTCTGTCACCCTCTGATGCGATTATCCTGCTTGAGGGCGATGGCTTTGATCGTTTCCGTAAGGCGGTGAGCCTTTACAAACAGGGACAGGCACCTAAGATTGTGTTCAGTGGCAACATCACAGACTACGACTATGGCAGTTTCCCCTTCAACGAGGTTCTGCCCCAGATTCTCGAGGAGGGTGTCCCTGAGTGTGACATCATCCATGAGGATAAGTCGCTGAATACCAAGGAACAGGCGGTAGAGGTGGTGAAGCTGGCACAGCAGCAGGGGTGGAAGAAACTCATTCTCGTGGCTTCTCACGAGCACCAGTACCGGGCTTATCTCACCTTCTTGCGGGAGGTGCTCGACACCAATAGCGGGATCACCCTTTATAATGCACCTGTCAGAAACCTCAACTGGTTCGAGGACAAAGGTTGGGGGAAACGCATTGATCGCCTTGAGGCTGAGATCTTGCGCATTGAGAAATATACGGCATTAGGCCATCTGGCTAATGCTCAGGAAGTGATTGCATATCAACAATGGAAAGAACAGAACTTACCCGATTGAAATCTCTCTTCGGCTCCAATCTCCTTGGCCCCGATGAACTCCAGCCCCTCGTGTCTCACTGGGGAAAGGCTACGGGTAGGCGAGGCTTGCTCGGGAATCTGGCCCATTGCACGCCACCCCGCCTCGAGACCCCGCCTCTCAACTATTCATGGGCCGATCTCGAATCCCACGCCAAGGATTATATCCTGGTAATGGGTATCCCAACCATCTCTGACGTACCTGTCACCCTGCGTAACCTCCGCGAAGTCTTCGGCATCGATCCCGAGCAACAAGAACCCTGCTTCTACAACCAGGACTGGTATCTCAACGAGTCTTTCCTCGACACCAAACTCGAAAACCGTTGGTACCTCCTCAAGAAGGATGTCTTCGAATCCTCGCGTGCTGAACTCCCCGACAAACTCTCGAAGGAGATCTCTTTCCCTTCGGCAGTCCTCTGTGCCTACACTTTCTTTGCCTATTATTTGTATTATAAGCAGCCCCTCTGGTACCACGATTTCGTCTGGTGCTGTGATCTCGACCATAATGGCGATCGCATCTATGTAGGCAAATACCACGATATCGACGGGGTGAACAAAAACGGCTTTAGCGTCCACCGGCATCTGGCCCTGCGTCCCTGTTATGCAGCGGTCGACGCCCTCTAATCTCCTAATAATATATAAGGTGAGCGAGATCGGAAACAACATGTACAAACTGGCGGAACGACTGTTCCCCATCTGTCGGAGCATCACTGGTGACGGCTTCCGGCAGTCACTCCATATCCTGTGCGAACAACATCCTGAGATCCAGGTCTTCGAGGTGCCCTCAGGCACCCAGGTCTTCGACTGGACCATTCCCAACGAGTGGAACATCCGGGGAGGCTGGATCAAAAACCTGCAAGGAGAGACCATCATCGATTTCCAGGACTGCAACCTCCATGTCTTGGGCTATTCTCTGCCCATCCATGCGAAGGTCAGTCGGGAGGAACTCCTGGAGCATGTCTATACCCAACCCGATGAGCCCGTCTGGATACCCTATGTCACCTCCTATTATCAGGAGCGCTGGGGCTTCTGTATGTCGCAGCGTCAGAAGGAACAGCTGACTGACGCGGAATATGAGGTCTGTATTGACAGTACCCTCGCCCCGGGGCATCTCACCTATGGTGAACTGATCCTCCCGGGTGACACTGACGACGAGATCCTCTTCTCCACCTACCTCTGTCATCCCTCGATGGCGAACAACGAACTCTCGGGCCCCTGTCTCCAGACAGCCCTGATCTCTTACGTCAAGAGTCTGCCTGTCAGGAGATACACCTACCGTTTCGTGTTTGTCCCCGAGACCATCGGTGCCATCACTTATCTCAGTCGCAACCTCCAGACCCTCCAACAGCATGTGAAGGCGGGCTTCGTCCTGAGTTGTGTGGGCGATGAGCGTACCTATTCGATGGTGGGCACCAAGTACGAGGATACTCTGGCGGACAAGGTACTGCGGAATGTACTCCACTTCCACTATCCCGACTACCGCCATTATCCCTTCCTCAAACGGGCTTCCGATGAACGACAGTATGGCTCGGCAGGAGTCGATCTGCCGGTATGTGCCTTCTGTCGCAGCAAATATCACGAATACCCCGAATACCACACGTCGGCCGACGACATGTCCTTCATCAGTCCTGAGGGGCTGGAAGGCTCCTATGAGGTGATGACAAAGGTGATACAGGCACTCGAACATAACCGGTATTACCGGATGACCTGTCCCTGTGAGCCTCAGTTGGGCAAACGGGGACTCTATCCGACCATCAGTCAGAAGGGCATCTATGATGCGTTCCGTGCGATTCAGAACTTCACGGCTTTTGCCGATGGTAGAAACGACCTGATAGACATCAGTAACATCCTCCAGATACCAGTCGACCAACTGGTCCACATCAAGGATCAACTCCTTCAGGAACAATTGTTAACAGCCGAATAACTAATGTCGACGCGGAAGATAGTTACCAACACGTTCTATTATGGGGTGGTACCGAAGCTGACGATGCTGGTCAGCATTGTTATGCTCCCGCTGACCACACCATTCCTCTCCACCTTCGACTATGGTGTCTATGGCGTGTTGACATCTTATACGAGTCTCTTTGTCTCGATTGCCCCTCTCGGACTGAATGTCCACCTGACGAACAGCTACTTCGAGATGCCGCGTCATTACAACCTGGTGTGGGGTAGGGTGCTGCTGATGATGTTGCTGTCTTCCCTGTGCTTCGGGCTGGTGAACATGCTCATCTTGCTCTTTACGCTCCCCATGGGGTTCTCCTGGGAGGGTCTGGCACTTTGTTTCGTGGGCTCTGTCCCGATATTCCTCATGGCAAACGGTCTCTTGGCACAACATATCTTCCCGTTGGTCGAACGTCCCAGGCATCTGGTGTTTACCAACCTCTCGGGGGCATTGTTGGGCATGGTGGTGTCCTTCGTGCTCATCTATTGGTGTCGTTTGGGCTACTGGGGCCTGATAGCCTCTGGCTTCGTGTCGACGATCTTTGCCTTCTCGGTCTTCGTGAAGTTCGTGTGGCATGATTTCGACATCCGTCCTATTTGGGATCATAACAAGCGCCGGGTACGTCGGATGCTGAAGATAGCCTTGCCACTGGTGCCTCACACTTTGGGCTTTGTGCTCCTGACGAGTTCAGCGCGTATCGTGATGAGTCAGTATCATGTCTCTTATGATGAGATAGGACTGTTCTCGCATGGTAGCACGATGGGCGATTATGCGGTGGTGGTCACCTCTGCCTTGGCACTGGCACTGATGCCACAGATCCAGCGCTCCTTTCGCAACAGCGACTTCCGGGCTTATCGCAAACTGTATTTCCTCTGTCAGACGGTGGCACTGGTCACCTCATTCCTCATCTGCATCTGGATGCCGGAAATCTATAGTCTCCTCATACGCAATGCCAGCCTGGCACAGTCTTGTGATATTGCCTGTCTGCTGTGTTTTGCCAACGTGGTTTATTCGTTCTACGTGTTCATGAGTGCGCCTGCCTTCATTGAGAAGAATACGGTCCAGCTCCTCTGGCTGGTCTTCGTACCGGGCATTCTGAACTTCGTTCTCTGTTACACCCTCATCCCTGTCTTTGGCTACAGGGCTGCCATCTGGTCGACCATCATCTCTTACTGGAGCCAGTTGTCCATCCCTTTCGTGGTGGGCTACTATCGCAGGAGTGTCACTCAGTGGTTGGGGCACAGGGGATTGATCCTGGTGGTGCTCTTGCTGATTGTGTCCAACCTGGTATTGGCTAATGCCCTCATGCATGTGGCTGTCTGGCAGAAGATCCTGCTCTCTCTGGTGGCTTTGGCTCTGCTGGGTGGCTTCTATTGGCAACAGCGCCTGGGCAGTCTGGTGTAACGCCTAAACAACTTGAAAATGAAAAAATTCTATTATAATGCCTGTTCGCTCGAAGCGCCTCATACGGGTATCATCATGGATGATGTGATGAAGAGTCGCAACGCTGGTGATACGGTCTACTGGGCTTATTGCCACGATGCACTCTCTTCCTGTTTCATGAATCTCGACGGACATAAGAGCATCTGTCGCTTTTGCCGGCGTATGTATCGGGAGTACGAGCATAAGTACCTCCAGGGGGTGACGATGGTGCCGATAGCCTATACGGATTTCCAGCACCAGGAACGGGCCCTTCATTTCCAGTCAGCCGACGAGGTGATGGCTTTCAGATACCGGGACGTACAGGTGGGCTCTTCAGTACTGTCAATCTACTATGATGTCACCCGCGACCTCGATATGAACAATTTCCAGGGCTTCCTGGCTTATGGTGTACCTCTCATCCAACGCCTCTGCGACTTTGTCGACTATGTCTATCAGCTCTTCTCGGAACTGAAGCCTGACCAGGTGCTGATCTATAACGGACGTCTCTTTGAAAATCGTCTCTTTTATGATATCGCCAAGCATGAGGGCATCGCTTTTGTCTCTCTCGAGGGCATTGGGGGTAGGGTGGAACCTTATAAGAAGATCCGTTTCGAGGGTGAACTGCCCTTGAACATCCCCCTCTTCGGTCGGATGATTGAACGCCTTTGGCAGACGTCTCCTCTTTCTGATGAGGAGAAGATACGCCTGGGCTCCCAGTATTACGAGAAACGCCGGCATGGCATTCTCATTGGCGATACGAAGGTCTACACCAAGGAACAGCAGGACGGACTCCTCCCCGAGGGCTTTGACCCCTCTCAGCGCAATGTGGCCATCTTCAACTCCTCGCAGGATGAGATTGTGGCGCTGGGCGATGATTTCATGGAGGGACGGCTCTTCGATACCCAGTACGAGGCTATCGCCTTCATGCTCGAACAGGCGCCTGACCTGCATTTCTACCTGCGTATCCATCCCAATCTGAAGGGGGTGACGCATCGTGACCACATGGATCTCTATCAGTTGAAGCGGTATCCTAACATCACGATCATCCCGCCAGAGAGTATGGTGAGCACCTATGCCCTCATGGATGCCTGTGAGAAGGTGGTCACCTTTGGTTCTACCACGGGTGTTGAGGCCAGCTACTGGGGCAAGCCTTCCATCCTTGTCGGACGTTCTTATTACGAGATGCTCGATGCTTGTTACCATGTCAAGTCAAAGGAGGAACTGGCTGAGGCTCTGAAGGCGCAACTGCCACCCAAGGACAGACTGGGTGCCGACAAATATGGCTATTTCCAGGTTGATCGTAAATATCTGGTGGAGGAGAGCGATCTCGACATCGACGTGAAGTACCGTCATCTGCGTTGGGACTTTTTCTCGACGTCTTATTTCAAGATCCATGGCTCTGCCACACTCTTCCAGATTGAGTATTTCATCTATTGTATCCTGGGCCTGAAGTTCAGCAAACGGCGCATGCCTTTCCCCTGGCCCCATCAGTCATGAAGATATCCGTCATCGTTCCGGTCTATAATGTGGCGCCTTACATTGCTGCTTGTCTGCAGAGTGTGATGCACCAGACCTGTCAGGATGCCTTGGAGTGTATCCTGGTCGATGATTGTGGCACTGATAATAGCATGGAAGTGGTCGGGGAAATGCTGCAGTCTTATGAGGGGCCCATCGGGTTCAGGGTGGTGCATCATACGCAGAACAGGGGCCTGTCTGCTGCCCGCAATACAGGGATGGCAGAGGCTTCTGGCGATTATGTCTATTTCCTCGACAGCGATGATGAGATAGCTCCCGATTGTATCCAGCGCCTCGCAACTCCTTTGCAGCAGGAGGCGTTCGATATGGTTGTTGGCGAATGTCGCATTGAGGGTGGCTCCATCCCTGGTGTGGCTCTCCAGTTGCCCGGTGGAACGATCTTGCGTGGTAAAGAGATTCTGCATGCCTATCGCCTCCAACAGTGGTACATGATGTCGGTAAACAAACTCTACCGGCTTGGTTTCCTGCGCCACAATGCCCTGCAATTCAAGGAGGGGATCCTCCACGAGGATGAACTTTGGTCCTTCCAACTGGCCTGTCTGGCTCAGTCCATGACCATCATCTCTGCCGAGACCTATATCTACAAACTCCGTCAGGGCAGCATCACGGAGCATACGCTCTCTCCGAGGCACATCACCTCATTAAACACCATCCTGGCTGAAATGTCATCATTCGCCCAGACCCACGCCTTGACGAGCGATAGCGATGTCCACAACATCATCCGCAACTTCCAGCTCGCAGTCCTCCATCGTGCTTCTCACCTCCAAATTTACCGCCAACAAAGAAGTCAGATGAAAAGCTCCTGGCTCAACTGCCTCTCTCTCAATGGCACCGACATAAAAAAACAGTTGCGCGATCTCCATCTCGCCCTCCCCATCCCCTTGGCCATCCCATACCTCAAACTCCTCCTGAAGTACTACCAGCGCCAATGCTAGTCTCTGTCATCATCCCAGTCTATAACACGGCCACATACCTGCCGGCATGTCTCGACAGCATCCTGGCACAGTCATATACTGACTATGAATGCCTGCTCATCGATGATGGTAGCACCGATGGCAGCAGTGACATCTGTGATGCTTATGCCCGGAAAGACCCGCGTATCCATGTCTTCCACCGCCCTAATGGTGGTGTCAGTGCTGCCCGCAATCAAGGCGTAGAAGAGGCACAGGGCGACTGGATCTGCTATGTCGACAGCGATGATACGGTGTCTCCCGATTATCTTTCCCACCTGGTGTCACTCATCCAGGGCGACAGTTGTCTGGTGATGACCAGTATCGCTCAGCGGTGTCATGAGCATGTGATTACGGAGGATGTGGTCCTCCATGGTGAGGATACGGCTCGATACATGCTGGGGCATCATATCTTGGTCGACTCTGGTCCTGTGGCAAAGCTCTTCAACCGGGAGACACTCCTTCGTCATCAGCTCACTTTCCCGCTGGGCGTACATTATGGTGAGGATATGGTGTATTTCTATACCTATCTGAATCTGGTTGATACGGTGGTACTCAGCACCTGGTGCGACTATAAGGCTTCTCCCCGCGAGGGCTCGCTCATGTCCCACTATTACCCCTTCGAGTCGGAATATGCCTGTTTCGAGGCTTGTCTGCGTGAGGTAACGCGCTTTGCAGGTCGCTTACACCTGCCCCAACCCCAACAGACACAGCTGGTCTGGGAGAACAAGGTGGCTGAGGCCTTTATCCGTTGTCCGAAGTGTCTCTATGCTTCCGACAATGCCTATACGTGGACAGAGAAGATGCATTACCTCCGGACTATTCCCGTGGAGTATTTTCATGATTTCGATAGGGGATTCCAGCCGCAGGGCTTCTCTTCTCGAGTCATCAAGTTTCTCATCTCACATAGGCTCTTTACGCTTCTTCTTGGAGTAGGGGCCTTGTACGAATCATATCATCGTAAATGAAATCTCCGATTACCGTTTCCATCTGTGTACCTGTCTATGGGGCAGAGCGTTTCATCGATCGCTGTGTACGCTCATTGATGGAACAGACGTATGAACATATTGAGTATATCTTCGTCAACGACTGCACGAAGGATCGTAGCATCGAGATGCTGCTTGAGGTGGTGAAGGATTATCCTCAGCGCAGTACTGCAGTCCACGTCGTGGATCACGAACAGAACCGTGGACTCTCTGCCTCCCGGCATACGGGGGTGCTCCATGCCACGGGCGACTATATCTTCCATTTCGATGACGACGACTTCCTGGCGCCTGAGGCTATTGCCCGCTATGTGGCTTGTGCAGAGGAGACAGGGGCCGATATGGTCATGGCGGATTATAACTTTGTCTTTGGCGACCAGGTGACGCCGCATCATGATGTGGTTCCTGCGGATAAGGCCGACTATGTACGTCGGCTGCTGACTCGTAAGTCTACCATCAATGTCTGGGGACGGCTCATCCGTCGGTCGTTTATCCTGGAGAACGAACTGTTTGCCCCGGATGGACTTGACCTCTCCGAGGATTTTGTCCTCATCCCGGTGATGGCTTATAAGGCAGCCCGTGTGGCGAAGGTCGAGGCTCCCCTGGTCAACTATGTCAAATATGCTGGCTCTGGCTCTACAGTCGTGCGCCGGAGGGGCTTGGAGACCACTGTCAGGGCCATGGAAATCCTCGAGGACTTCTTCACAGGGATTCCTGATGCAGCCGATTATGAGGAGGCCCTCAAAGAGGCAAAACTCCACAATAAGGTCACGCTCTATGGACTGGCAGCCCAGGCTGACTATCCTTATGTCCGGGCCCAATACAACGATATCCCGGTCTGGTCTTCCAGCCTCGATCTGAAAAAGAAACTCCTGCTGACCCTGGCAGGTTGGCATCTCGACGGCTTGGTGTTCCACGTCATCCACCATTATATTATATAAGGTATAGGCATGGTCGGTTATATAACCATCCTCTTTGTCTTTTTCTCGGCGATTTCCTTCTTTCTGGCGCCGACAACTTACTCCAAGCCTTTCTGCGCGTGGGAGATGGCCTCTTTCTTTGTGACGGGGGTGGTGTTCATGCACCATAAGATCCGTCGCAATGGGCTCATCTGCTTCGATACGTTCTTTATCCCGACTTTCTTCCTGATCAACTATGCCCATGCGGTGTTTATCTATCCCGATGACCAGTTCCTGCCACCATTCCGGTTCCGTACGAACAATGATATCATCCCTTATGCGCTGTCAGTGGCTCAGGTAGGCATAGCGCTCTATATGCTGGCGAATGTGTTTGCTGAACGCGAACTGCCACAGCAGCGCAAGATTATGGCTGATATCCCTCGGATGGCGGTCAACAGGATAGCTTTGGTGGCTTTGATAGCCAGTCTGGGCTTGTTCTGCTTTGTCTTTGTCCTGCGCCTGGCTAGGGGCTTTGATCATCTCTATCCGCGTCTCATGGCGATGTTCCTCTCACTGATAGCCCTCTCCTGGTTCTTCCAGGCCCAACAGCTGCAGCCGGGAGAAGCTTCTGTCAAAGGAATATTCCTCAAAAACAAGCTCAACATCGTCTCTACGCTCTTGTTCTCTGTCAGTCTGCTCTTTGTGGGCAGCCGTGGCATGGTGATCTTCCTGATCTTCATGCTGCTCTTGCTCATAGATACCTATTATGTAAGGGTCCGGCTTCGGGTACTCTTGCCGGCCATGGCACTGGGCATGGTTCTGATGATCTTCCTGGCCATCACCCGTGTGTCTTCCTTCAACTTGGGTAATGCCAATCTGGTCGACTCTGTCAAGTATGGTATCGAGGTGGTCATGGAGTCCCCGAGCATCCTCTGGCTGTTGCTGACCGACTTTGTGGTGAATGCCAAGACACTCTACGATGGTATCGACTATACCACTGTCAATGGCTATATGATGGGTACGTCTTATGTACAGTACCTCTTTGTCTTTCTCCCGATGGGCGGCTCCTTCTTTACGAAACTCCTGACAGGACTTGATATGGATGAGGTGGTGACGGGTTATCTCCTGACGCGTTTTTCTGATGCAACCTATGGTCTGGGCACCAACATGGTGGGTGATATCTACATGAACTTCTCCTTCATCGGGGTCTTTGTCCTGATGGCGCTCTTGGGATTCTTGGTGGCAAGGGTGGAAATCCCTGCCTCTAAATATGCGTTTTACGCCTATATGGCGCTGTTTGCTAACTGCATCTTCCTGGTACGTGCAGATATCTTCAGCTGGCTCACGTTCTTCGTGTTCTTCCTGATCTTCGACTGGTTGATGCGTATTCATGTCACTTATGACGAAACTGAAATTACTACAGATTAATGTGGCGGCCAACTGGGGCTCCCATGGGCGTATTGCCGAGGAGATTGGCCTGGAGGCCATGGCGCAGGGGTGGGAGAGTTATATCGCCTATGGGCGCTATGCCAACCCCAGCAAGTCGCATATCGTGAAGATTGGCGACCTCTTCGACCATTGTCTCCATGGGGCACAGTCTCTCCTGCTCGATCGCCATGGACTGGCTTCCTGTGGACCGACAAAGAAACTGATCAGGGAGATTGAACAGATTAAGCCTGATCTGATCCATCTGCATAACATCCACGGGTTCTACCTGAACTACCCCATCTTGTTCCGCTATCTTTCCACCATCGATATTCCGGTGGTGTGGACACTCCACGACTGTTGGGCTTTCACCGGCCATTGTGCCTGGCCCATTCATGGCCATTGTGATCGCTTCCAGGAGCAGTGCTGTCATTGTCCCTTGCAGTCGAAGGGTTACCCGAAGAGCTTTCTCTTGGATCGCAGTCGGAGCAACTTCAAGTTGAAAAAGCGTTATTTCCGCTCTTTACAGGATCTCCACTTGGTCACGGTATCCCGTTGGCTTGAGCAGCAGGTACGCCTGTCTTTCATGCAGGACATGGACATCCGGACCATCTACAATGGACTCGACACAGAGGTGTTCAGGCCTTCTGGTACGCCTCCTACTTCTGTCACCGATGGTCATCCGCTGGTGCTGGGTGTCTGCAATGCCTGGTACGACTGGAAGGGACTCGATGATATGGCGGCCTTGCGTGAAATCCTGCCCGATGACTATGAGGTCATGGTGGTCGGGGTCAACGAGGACCAGATGCACCGGCTTCCGGAGGGCATCACTTGCATCCGGCGCACGGATAGTGTCAGTCAGTTGGCCGAGATCTACTCGCAGGCTGATGTCTTTGTCAACCCTTCTAAGGTGGAGTCCTTCGGCATGACCACGGCTGAGGCACTTTCCTGTGGCACACCCTCGATTGTCTACGACACCTCGGCTTGTCCGGAGGTGGTCGACAACCTCACGGGTAGGGTAGTGCCGCTGGGCGATGTCAATGCGCTGGCCAAGGCTGTCAAGGAAATCTGTAGTCTGCCTGGGCGTGAGGCCATGCGACAGGCTTGTCGTGAAAGGGCCATCCGACTCTTCAACCGTCAGGACCGTTACAAGGAATACTTGCAACTCTACAATGAGGTCCTGCAAAACCACCAGTCCAGATGAAGATAACCATCATAACGGCTACCTATTATTCCGAACGTACCCTCCGCGATACGATGGAGAGTATCCTCTCGCAGACCTTCCAGGACATCGAGTACATCGTCATCGATGGGGCTTCGAAGGATGGCACCCTCGATATCATCCGCGAATACGAACCGAGGTTTGGTGGACGGATGCGCTGGATGAGTGAACCCGACAAGGGCATCTATGATGCCATGAACAAGGGCTTCGCGATGGCGACGGGCGATGTGATTGGCATCCTCAATTCCGACGACTTCTTCACCTCCAATGATGTGTTGGAGTCAGTCGTGGAGGGCTTCGGGGGGGAGTATGTCGATGCGGTCTATGCGGATATCCACTATGTCAGCAGTGACCACCCGGAGAAGAGTGTGCGCTATTATTCCTCTGGGGTCTTCCGGCGGTGGATGATGCGCTTCGGCATGATGCCGGCTCATCCTTCGTTCTATTGTCGCAAGGCGGTCTACGACCAGTATGGGGCTTTTGATACCACTTATCGCATTGCAGCCGATTTCGAGATGCTGGTGCGCCTGCTCTTCATTCATCGCATCCGTGCACGTTATATCAAGAAGGATTTCGTGACGATGCGCCTGGGTGGGGCTTCTACCACGGGCTATGGGGCTTGGTCGCTCATCATGAAGGAGCACCTCCAGATTATGAAGCATCATGGGGTGGTCACCAATCGCTTCCTGCTCAGTCTGCGGTATATCTACAAACTCTTTGAATTTCTCTAGATGCAGTACCTGGCTATTCTGCTTCCTCTGTTGCTCTCGGTGGTGCTGGCCACTTACATCATTCCCCGCATCCTGGTGGTGAGTGTCAAGAAGGATTTGGTTGTTCCTTCTGAGACGCGTGACAAGGGGCGCCTGCGTGTCCCTCGCCTGGGAGGGGTGTCTCTGTTCCCCATCCTGGTCATCAGCGTGGGGGCTACGATGGTCTGTCTGGTGAAGTTCCATATCCTCCCGCTGATAGCCTACGAAGACTGTGACACCTTTGTCTACTATATGTTTGGCATCGCTGGTCTCACGATGATGTATCTCCTGGGGGTGATGGACGACCTCCTGGGGGTCAGTCTCACCTCTCGTCTGGTCATAGAGGTCCTGGCTGCAGCCTTGATCCCGCTCTCAGGACTCTGGCTCGATGATCTCCATGGCATCCTGGGCATCTTCGAGGTGCCTTGGTGGTTTGGCATACCGATGACCATCTTTACGGTCATCTATATCTCCAATGCGATTACCATGCTCGATGATGTCGATGGGCTGGCGGCTGGTACGGCGATGATTGCCTTTGCGGTCCTGGGCTTCCTGGCACTCTATGTCCATGAGTATATCCTGCTGATGATCTGTGCCACGATGATTGGCATGCTCATCCCCTTCTTCTTCCGCAATGTGATGGAGCGGCGCATAGGTTGGCGAAACATTTATTTAGGGGGGACGGGTGGTCTGGTCATTGGCTATGTACTGTCATTCGTGGTGATTGCCCTCAGTCGCATGGGGGGCACGTCCCTGCCCGAGGGAATTATCATGGTGTGCTTCGGCACCCTCATCATCCCGATGTTCGATGTGTTGCGTGTGGCAGTCACTCGTATGGTCAACCACCGTAATATCTTCCAGCGCGACAACAATCATATCCACCACCGACTGATTCAGGGTGGCATGAGCCCCATGCAGGTGTTGGCCACCATCCTCCTGGTGTCGGTCTTCTTCATCCTGTTCAATGCGGTTGGCGTCTGGGGTGGGTGGAACCTCTCCATCCTCCTGGTGACCGATGTGTCCTTCTGGCTCATCCTCCAGGTGGTGATCAGTTATTACAAGAATAAAAACCGTGATCTATGAGTACGATCCTCGTACCTTTCCTCTTATCGGCCTTGTTAGGCTGGCTCTTCATCCCGCGTGTACTGATCCTCAGTCATCGCAAGAGGCTCTTCGATATGCCCGATGAGCGCAAGATGCACGAGATGCCGGTACCTCGTCTGGGGGGCATCACCTTCTTGCCCATCCTCCTGATGAGCATCACGTTGGTCATGGGGCTCTGGGTGATGCAGGGACATACCTATCAGGTCGACAACCTCGCCTTGGTGGTCACGCGCTTCCTGCTTCTCTTCGTCGGACTGATGATGCTCTATCTCGTGGGGGTGGTCGACGATCTCATCGGTGTCTCTTACCAGGCGAAGTTCATGGTGCAGATTGTCTGTGCCTTGCTCTTCCCGGTCTCAGGTCTGTGGATCCACGACCTCTCAGGACTTTTCTTCATCCATACGCTCCCGGCTTGGATAGGCATCCCTCTGACGGTCTTCATGGTGGTCTACATCACCAATGCCATCAACCTCATCGATGGCCTCGATGGTCTGGCGGCAGGCATCTGTTTTGTGGCTCTCCTCACCTTGGGACTGGCTGCGGTCGTACGCGACCAGCACCTCTTTATGATTGTGGCCTTTGGCATGCTGGGCATCCTCCTGCCTTTCTGGATCTTCAATGTCTTTGGCAATGCCACCACGGGTAAGAAGATCTTCATGGGCGACACAGGGGCCCTGACCTTGGGCTATCTGGTCAGCTTCCTCTTTATCTACATGGCCAGTGGGGCAGGGTGTACCTTCCCCCGTGAGATGCTGATCATTGGCTTGGCCACGATGCTCGTCCCGATGCTGGATATCGTCCGGGTGGTCATGGCACGTATTCGTAACCACAGGAATCCCTTCCTCCCCGACAAGAACCACATCCATCATAAACTCCTCCGCACAGGCATCGGTCCTCATCTCACCATGGGCATCATTGTCTTTGTCTCCCTTTTGATGGTCTTGGTCACCCTGGCCGGTGTATGGTATCACATCCCCTCCACCTGGATCTTCCTCCTTGACGTAGCCGTCTGGCTGGCCTTCGACTACTCCGTCAACTACTTCATCCACCGCAACCACTCCCAGCGCTTCGAAAAATAAATAAACAATTATATAATGAAAACAGTTTTACTCGCCGGTGGCTTTGGCTCTCGCATTTCCGAGGAATCGGTTTTCAAACCAAAACCGATGATCGAAATCGGAGGCATGCCCATCCTCTGGCATATCATGAAGGAATACGCCTTCTACGGCCACAACGACTTCATCATCTGTGCCGGCTACAAACAAGAGTACATCAAGGAATGGTTCGCCAACTATTTCCTCCACAACTCCGACGTCACCTTCGACTTCACCCATGGCAACAACGAGATGCATATCCATGAGAGTCATCTCGACCCCTGGCGTGTCACCATCGTCGACACTGGCTATAACACCATGACTGGTGGTCGCATCAAACGCATCCAGCGCTATGTGGGCGATGAACCTTTCTTCATGACCTATGGTGATGGGGTCTGCGATGTCGATATCAACAAACTCCTGGCCTTCCACCAGTCTCATGGCAAGAAAGCCACCCTCACAGCGGTAAAGATGAAACAGGACAAGGGCGTCCTCGACATCGAGGGAGGCGCAGTCAAGTCCTTCCGTGAGAAGAGTCTCTCTGATGGTGCTCCCATCAATGCAGGCTATATGGTCCTACAACCAGAGGTCTTCGACCTCATCGAGGGCGATGAGACCATCTTTGAGCGCGAGCCCCTGGAGTCCCTGGCACGCGAAGGTGAACTGATGTCTTATATCCACGAGGGCTTCTGGCAGTGCATGGATAACATCCGTGAGAAGAACCTCCTCGACAAACTCCTGCAGGAAGATCGTGCGCCCTGGAAGAAGTGGGATCGCTCGGTGCCTGTGTCTGAACTCATCAAATAACTATGATAGACGTTTTCAACGGTGCTTTCAAAGGAAAGCGTGTCCTGGTCACAGGTCATACAGGCTTCAAAGGCTCCTGGCTCAGCATCTGGCTCCACGAACTGGGAGCCGAGGTCATCGGGGTAGGGTTGGATCCCTATTCTGAGAAAGACAACTATGTCCTCTCTGGCATAGGCAGGAAGATCAAGGCTGATCTCCGCGCTGATATCCGCGACGGAGAAAGGATGAAGGCCATCTTTGCCGAGTACCAGCCTGAGATAGTCTTCCACCTCGCAGCCCAACCCTTGGTACGTCTCAGCTACGAGATTCCCGTAGAGACCTACCAGACCAATGTCATGGGCTCCATCAACATCATGGAGGCTGCCCGTGTCACAGACAGTGTAAGGGTGGTGGTCATGATTACCACCGATAAGTGCTACGAGAACCGTGAACAGATCTGGGGCTATCGCGAAGACGAACCCATGGGTGGCTATGATCCCTACAGCTCCTCCAAGGGGGCGGCCGAGATTGCCATCAGTTCCTGGCGCAGGAGTTTCTTCAACCCGAAGGACTACGGCAAATCCCACCATGTAGCCATTGCCAGCTGTCGGGCTGGTAATGTGGTTGGTGGTGGTGACTGGGCCAAGGATCGCATCATCCCCGATTGCATCAGGGCGCTGGAGGCCGACAGACCGATTGAAATCAGAAGTCCCAAGGCCATTCGCCCCTGGCAACATGTCCTGGAGCCGCTAAGTGGCTATCTTCTCCTGGCGAGCAAGATGCTCCAGGAACCCACCAGATATTGCGAGGGCTGGAACTTTGGCCCGCGCACGGAGAGTATCACCCCAGTCTGGCAGGTGGCCTCCCTGCTCACGCAATTCTATGGAAAGGGCTCGCTTAAGGATGTCTCTGATCCCAATGCCCTCCACGAGGCCAACCTCCTGATGCTCGACATCTCCAAGGCCCATTTCCGGCTCAACTGGCAACCTCACACCAACCTCGCCCAGTGCATCCAACTCACCGCCGATTGGTACAAACGCTACCCCCAAGAAGATGTCTACACCCTCTGTGTGTCACAGATTGACTCATTGGTGACGCAATGAGTCACGCAGGGCAACGCCCTGCTCAGCGAGGCAAAGCCTCGCAATCCTCCATCAACCCCAACCCCTTCTTCATAAGAAGGGGCTTCAGACCACTCCCCAAGCCCCTCGCCAATCTTTGGCAAGGGGATGTAATTGACTCCGGGCAGAGACCGCCCTACGTCAAGGTTTTAGTATGGCTCGCAGAGCCTTTGCCCCTTCGGGGCGAGCCATGGCCTTTGACATCCCTGCTTTCGCCGCCCCTTGAAAAGGGGCTCAAAGGAATATAAACAAGTCGTCCCTCTAATTGACGCGTTCTGCAATACTATGCGCCAGCCGATAAAAAATATATCGCGTGTCCCGCGATACCAAAACGGAGAAAAGTCGTCGGTTTCTGCGACTTTTCGTGTTGCATCCTCCCCATATAGGGGGAGGCCTTGGAGGGGGTGGATGCTTCTTTTAGTTCTTTTCTTCGCGCCGAAGAAAAGGACAGATTGGGGTTTGGGGGTATCCCCCACAGGGCAACGCCCTGCAAAAAATATATTTTATAAATGAAAGTTTTTGTTACAGGAGCCTCAGGCTTTATCGGCTCTTATCTGGTCAAACAGTTGATCAACGACGGTCACGAACTGTTATGTCTGAAGCGCCTAACTTCTGACATCTCTCGCCTGGCAGACCTCCAGATCCAGTGGGTTAATGTCACCGATGATTGGCAGAGCACCTTCAAAGCCTTCCACCCGGAAGCCGTTTTCAACCTCGCCTGGGACGGCGTTTCTTCTGCTGACAGGGTGATCTGGCAGAAGCAAGTCCAGAACATTTCCTTCCAGCAGGACCTATTGGATATTTCCGCCGCCTGCGGCGTGAAAAAATTCATCGCTACAGGCTCTCAGTCTGAGTACGGCGATTTCGAGGGTGTGATCGACGAGACCTACCCGGTGAATCCCAAAACCGCTTACGCCGCCACAAAATTGGCTTGTTTGGATCTCGTCAAATGTTTCTGCGAAATCCACGAGATCGAATGGTACTGGTTCCGCCTCTTCCCACTCTTCGGCCCCGGAGAATCCGACCGCTGGCTCATCCCAAGCCTGATCAAGGCGATGTGTACCAAGGATTCCATGGACCTGACGCCAGGCGAACAACTGCTGCCCTATCTCTATGTGGGCGAGTGTGCCAAGGCCATTGTCTCTCCTTTACAGACCGACGATAAATCCGGCATCTATAACGTCTGTGCGGATAATCCCCGGCCGTTAAAGGAACTGGTCACGATGATCAAGGATAAGGTTAACCCGGCCTTCAAACTGAATTTCGGGGCCCTCCCTTATCGCTTTGGTCAGAGCATGTTCATGGGCAGTCACACGGATAAACTCGCCCGGAACCTCTATACCCTGGACACCACCTCTTTCGAGACCCACCTCCAGGAAACCATCAATCATTACGTCAACTTATACACGAAATAAAGAAAATACATGAATCACTACGAATCTGATGCCAGGGAAATCCGGCGATTGGCCCTCATCATGGCTCACCATGCGAAATCCTCGCATTCTGGTGGCGCCCTGTCCATGGCGGATATCCTGGCGGTCTTATATGGTGGCAAACTGCGCATCACGCCTCAGACGGTCGATGATCCCAATCGTGATCGTTTCCTTTTGAGCAAGGGCCACTGTTGTGCCTCCCTCTACGCAGCCCTGGCGCTGCATGGTTTCCTCGACAAGGAAGAGCTCTGCAACAACTACGGTCAGGACGGCACAGTCTATTTCTCCCATGTCAGCCACAAACTGAATGGTGTGGAGATGTCCTCGGGCAGTCTGGGCCATGGACTCCCGGTAGCCTGTGGTATCGCCCTCAATGGCAAGGTGAAAGGGCTCGATTACGATACCTATGTCCTCACAGGCGATGGTGAACTCGACGAGGGCTCCTGCTGGGAGGCGATTATGTTTGCTGCCCAACAGCACCTATCTCACCTCTGTCTGATTGTCGATTACAACAAGATCCAGAGTCTGGGCAATGTCGCTGACATCTGCGACCTCTCCCCCTTAGCCGACAAATTCCGTGCCTTCAATTGGAATGTCATCGAAATCGACGGCCACAACTATGATGAAATAGCCCAAGCCATCGACCTCTTCCAGGGGAGGGTGGGCGGGGAGCCCACGGTCATCATCGCCAACACCATCAAGGGCAAGGGCGTAAGCTACATGGAGGGCGAACTCCTCTGGCATTATCGCAATCCCAACGATGAACAACTGAAACAAGCTTTGGAGGAACTGGCATGAGAACAACGTTTATCAATCAACTGGTAGAGGAAGCGCGCCAGAATGAGCGCATCTTCCTGCTTGTGGGCGATCTGGGCTTTCATGTGGTGGAACCCTTTGCAGAAGCTTTCCCCGAGCGTTTCCTGAATGTAGGCATCTGCGAACAGAACATGGCGGGTATTGCGGGTGGTCTGGCCATGAACGGCTGGATAGTCTATTGTTATTCCATCGGTAATTTCCCCACTTTGCGCTGTATCGAACAGATCCGCAACGATATCGTCTATTACAACAGCAATGTGCGCATCGTCTCTGTGGGGGCGGGCTATGCCTATGGCTCGCAGGGTGTCTCCCACCAGGCCACCGAGGATGTGGCCATGCTGCGATCCCTCCCCAATATGGTGGTCTGCAGCCCCTCTGACCCCGTCGAGACCAAGATGCTTGTTCATCTCTCCGTCACCCACCAGGGTCCCATGTATATCCGTCTGGGCAAAGCCGGAGAACAAGTCTTCCACCCCCAGGAAATCCAATCCTACCACCTCGGAGACCTCCTCCCCATCATCAACAAGGGCTCAGAAACCCTCGTCTTGACAAGCGGCTCGATATTAGCGAGGGTGATGGAGAGCGTCGAAACGAAGCACTTGGACTATGACGTCTTTACAGTTCCTGTCATCAAACCACTGAATCAAGCGTACCTCTGCCATCTGGCAGAAAACCGCCGGCAGATTATCATCGTCGAGGAAAACCAGAAGTCTGCCGGCATAGGCTCTGCCATCATCGAGGTTCTCAGCGATGCCTTTAATAGTGGAGCGCTTTCTCGCTATCCGAAGGTAAACCGTATCGCCATCAACGACGAATTCCTGGAAGTCGCAGGTTCCCAGCGTTACCTCCAACAAACCGCAGGTTTGATCTTATGATCGCTCAGTTTATCAAATTTGGAATAGTTGGGCTTTCTAACACCCTTATTGCTTATTTGGTATATGCAGTCTGCATCTACATCGGCCTCCATTACCTCTTGGCCAATGTCATAGCCTTTGCTGTCAGCGTCCTCAACGCCTATTACTGGAGCGATCGCTATGTCTTCAGGAAAGGCGATGGTGAGTCCCGCAATGCTGTCAAGACCCTCCTCAAGACCTACGTAGCCTATGGCAGTACAGGTCTCTTTCTGGCCAGCATCCTGCTCTGGCTCTATGTCGACCAGCTCCATATCTCCGAATACATCGCCCAGCTCTTAGTGCTGGTGGTAACCATCCCATTGAATTTTATCATCAATAAATATTGGTCCTTTAAATGAAAAAGATTAGTATCCTGATCCCTTGTTACAACGAGGAGGAAAACGTAGTCCCCATCGCCAATGCGATTGTAGAGGAACTCGGTAAGAGCCTCCCTCAATACGATTACGAACTTGTGTTTATCGACAATGATTCCAAGGATAATACCCGTCCCTTGCTCAGGGAACTCTGTGCCCGAAATCCGAGAATCAAAGCCATCTTCAATGCCAAGAACTTCGGTCAGTTCAACAGCCCCTATTATGGCATGCTCCAGACCACCGGTGACTGTACGATTGAGATGGACTGCGATTTCCAGAATCCGGTCTCTGTCATCCCGCAGATGGTCGAGAAATGGGAGGAGGGTGCCAAAATTGTCTCTTGTGTCAAGACGGCCAGTCAGGAGAACCCCGTCATGCGTTTCCTCCGCACTTGCTATTACAAGTTGATCAAGAAGATGTCCTCCGTGGAACAGATTGAGCATTTCCAGGGCTTCGGCTTATACGACAAGTCGTTCATCGAGGTGCTGCGCAATCTGAAGGATCCCACGCCTTTCCTGCGGGGGATTGTCGCTGAACTGGGCTTTAAGCGGGTGACGCTGGAATACACCCAGGCCAAGCGCAAGGCTGGTAAGACGCATAACAATTTCTTCACCCTCTTCGATGCAGCCATGCTCAGCTTCACCTCCTACACCAAGGTAGGCCTCCATCTGGTCACGTTGGCAGGCCTCCTGCTCTCGGCGATGTCCTTGCTGGTGGCGCTGGTCTATCTGGTCTACAAACTCCTCTACTGGGATCGCTTCTCGGCTGGTTCTGCGCCCTTGATTATCGGACTTTTCTTCCTCAATGCCGTCGAACTGCTGTTCATCGGTTTTGTGGGCGAATATGTGATGAGCATCAACACCCGCATGATGAATCGGCCCTTGGTCATCGAGGAGGAAAGGATTAATTTTTAGGCAAATCCTTGGTAGTGTCGGGATTTATTCGTACTTTTGCACGCAAAATATGAAACAAGACATGAAACGAATACTTTGTTCTATCGCCCTGCTGCTGTCATTGGTGCTTTCAGCCAGTGGTCAGAGCATGAGCGACACACAGGTGTTACAATATATCCAGCGCGAGATGAAAGCTGGAACCTCCCAGTCTCAGATAGCCGTCCACCTCATGCAGCGCGGTGTGGATATGAAGCAGATCCAGCGCGTCCGCCAGCAATACGAGAAACAGTCCGGCAATGCGATGTCTGGCTCATCTGGCTCGACTAGCTCGACCAGTCTGTCTGGTTCTGGCTCTAGTACAGGTGATTCCCGCCTCCGCCAGAGCAATGGGGCTGTCCGTGTCGATCAGGATGGCAACCCCCTCTATACCTCCCTCGATGGCTATAATGCCTTAGGCCGCGAACAGGCAGAACCCACTGATCTCGATCGTCGCCCCAATGTCTTCGTCAAGGATTCTGTCAATCTTCTGGTCAATGGAAAGAAGGTGTTCGGCCGTGATATCTTCAACAAGCGTTCGCTCTCCTTTGAGCCATCCATGAACATAGCCACCCCTACGAGTTATGTCGTAGGCCCTGGCGACAAGGTGTTCGTCGATGTCTATGGTGCCTCGCAGAAGTCCGACCAGTTTGAGGTTTCTCCCGATGGCACGATTGTCATCAGCGATTTTGGTCCCATCCATATTGCCGGTCTCACGGTCTCTCAGGCCAACGAGAAGATCAAGGATCAGCTGGGCCAGCGCTATCGCAGTTCACGCATCCAGATGACGGTTGGTCAGACACGCACCATCACGGTCAATGTCATGGGTGAGGTCTCAGTCCCCGGTACATACACCCTCTCGGCCTTTGCCTCGGTCTTCCATGCACTCTACATGGCGGGTGGTGTCAATGGGGTAGGTACCCTGCGTAACATCAAGGTCTATCGTGGCGGACGCCAGTTCTCGGTGGTCGATGTCTACGATTATATCCTCAATGGTCGTCTCACGGGTAATGTACGCCTGCAGGACAACGATGTGATTGTCGTAGGCCCTTACGACTGTATTGTCGACGTCACGGGTAATGTCAAACGCCCGATGGCCTATGAGATGAAGAAGAACGAGTCGGTAGCCACCCTGCTCAAGTATGCCGGTGGCTTCTCTTCCAAGGCTTATACAAAGGCAGTACGTCTCGAGCGCACCAGTGGCGATCGTTACTCAGCCCACAATATCCCGGAGTTTGAGATGGCCAATTTCCACCTCGCTGATGGCGATTCGGTCATTGTCGATTCCATTCAGAAGCGCTATGAGAATTCGGTCAGCATCTCTGGCGGGGTGTTCCATCCCGGTAACTACGATCTCGATGGCAGTACGACGGTACGAGCCTTGATAGAGCGTGCAGGCGGACTCACGGAGGATGCCTTCGTAGCGCGTGCAGTGCTCCATCGCATGAAACCAGATCGCACCCGCAGGATTGTGGCAGTCGATGTCGATGGCATCATGTCAGGCATGGTGGCTGACATCCCCCTTGAGAACGAGGACGAGCTCTTCATCCCTTATCGTATTGAGGCCATGAGCCAGCGCACCCTCACCATCCATGGCGAGGTACAGTTCCCCGGCACTTACGAATATGCTGATGACATGACCATCGAGGATCTCATCCTCCAGGCAGGTGGTCCCACCGATGCCACCTCCACGGCCCGTGTGGATATCTCCCGTCGGGTCAATGATCCCAGTGCCACAGTTTCTGATAAGACCATTGCTACCACTTATAGCTTCCCCATCAAGTCGGGCTATCGGGTAGAGAACGCTGATTTCACCCTCATGCCCTATGATGAGGTCTATGTCCGTAAGAGCCCGGGTTATCAGCCCCAGCGCAACATCGAGGTGATGGGCGAGGTACTCTTCGAGGGTAAGTATGCCCTGCCCACCAAGAATCTGCGCCTCTCTGAGGCGATCAAGGCGGCTGGTGGTGTCACCCAGGAGGCCTACGTTCGGGGAGCCCGTGTAGAGCGTCTCCTCAACGACGATGAGAAGTTCCGGGTTGATCAGCTCATGAAGATGGCCCGCCAACAGATGGGCCGTGGACTCGATACCACTTTGGTCACGCGTACCGACAGCATCTATTATGTCGGTATCCATCTCGACAAGGCCCTTGAGCATCCCGGAAGCGACGATGACATCATCCTCCGTGAAGGCGATCGTCTGGTGGTACCCGAGTACACAGGAACCGTGAAGATTAATGGTAATGTGATGTATCCCAATACTGTGGCTTACAGCGAGGGCAAGAACTACAAGTGGTATGTCAATCAGGCCGGAGGCTATGGCAACCGGGCCAAGAAGTCCCGCACCTATATCCTCTATCAGAATGGTACCGTCTCCAAGGCCAAGGGTGGCACCAAGATAGAGCCGGGTTGTGAGATCATCGTTCCCACGAAGACCACCACCACCCAGCAGACCATTGCCAACATCGGTGCCATCGGCACCTCCATGGCGACAATCGTCACATTACTGGTTTCAGTAATGAACTTATTAAAATAACCCCGCTCGCGGAGCTCGCTCCCACCCACCCCCGCTCATGGGGGCTACTCGCCCCCTCGCCGCGTGGCTCCCCTAGGTGTTTATCTATGGTATAGATTATTAAGAAATCATCGCTCGCCCCGAAGGGGCAAAGGCTCTGCGAGCGATACCAAAACGATGATTTCGGGCATATGCCCGAAATCATTTTGCATCCTCCCCATATAGGGGGAGGCCTTGGAGGGGGTGGATGTTTCTTTGCTTCTTTCTTTGCGCCAAAGAAAGTAAGAGAAATGGGGTCTGGGGGTATCCCCCAGCGCGAGGTAACACCTCGCAAAAACCCCCTAATATTGAATCTCAATCACAGGCCTAAGCCAAGTATTCGGCCCGATATAACCATCTATTAAACTATATACCTCAGCCTGATTTTTAAAAAGTTCAACCACACCGATGGTACTCCCATCATTACAATAATACGATAATCTCTCCCCTTTCTCCAGAGAAACGACATTTCTGTCATTCAAAAAGGCTGTCATTTCCGCCTTGGTAGGAAATCTCCATGTCCCACTGACATCCTCAGGAGCAGGCCATGAACCCAATGCAGCGTTTACTGCAGCGGCATCTGTGAAATTTTTGTATTGTGTTTTACTTAAAATCACAGCCCTCTTACTAGCGTCATTCACACTCACAACATAATACCCCCGGTAAGTACTTCCTGCCACCGGAACCTCAAGTTCTTCCGGATTCTCCGAAGAATCCCCACCCACAAGATTCGCTTCATCAAACTCAAACGGCATGCTCCTCTCAGCACCCCATGCCTTTGCAGTCAGACTGCCACTCAACAACGCATCCTGCTGCTCCGAGTAAGTCCCCTCAATCACCAACTGGTGATTCGCCTCAAAAGCCTCACTCGCCTGATAACTGTACCGTTTCACCCCACTTGTCCCGGTGAAACTCACGGTGATGGTAGGTTCCCCATCCGAGGGAAAGCAATAAGGCTGATGCTCCCCATTACCCCAAGTCGTGTTATCAGCAAGCTTGGATAACGCCAGCGTCAGACTCGTCTGCCCCTCGCAAGGCATCCCATCCAGCCTCACCCCCTGATGCAAGGGCGAGATACTCACCTCCACCTTTGTCACATCCGTAGGAACCTGCTTGATGGTCACCTCCTTTAGCTGAATCACCTGCCGTTCCAGCTCCAGCGCCAGATTGCTGGCATTCCCTGCAGTCAGGGTGATGCTCCCAGCCTTCATAAACAGATCCCCCTGCGCCTTTCCCTCAGCCACGCTGATCACGCTAGTCGTCGCAGCATCATCCAGGTCGGGTAGGGTATAGGCACTCAAGTCATCACCCCCGATGGCATACACACTATAAGCCCCCACAGCCAGTTGAGTGGCGGCCAGTTGCCCACCCTCATCAGTGCTGAGCACCTTGACGCAGTTCCCCCCGCTGTCAAACACATACACCATCCCCTCCTGAGGCGATGCATCACTACGGGTTGACACCCTGAGCACCCCCTGGTTCTCAGGGATCCCCCAGGCAATCTCCTCCAAGATGACATCGTTATTCACTTGCTCCGAGCATCCGCCCAAGCCCACCAAGCCGCCCACCGCAGCCAAAATCACAAAATTCTTTTTCATAATCGTCTTTTTCTTAGAGTTAGACAAAATTAACGCCACAAAATTACAAACAATCAAGGAAATAACCAAATTTTAAGCAATTTTTTTTCATTTTCGATGTATTAAATACAAATCCATGACTCACCCCGTAGGGGCGAAAGCTTTGTGAGTCATACCAAAACCTTGATGGAGAGAGCCAGCTCTCGGAATCAATTAAGTCCTTCCATATAGGGAAGGATTTAGGATAGGTGGATGCTTCTTTTAGTTCTTTTCTTCGCGCCGAAGAAAAGGACAAGAAATAAAAAAGCAATTAATATGCTTTTTTATTTGTTTTTTCAAACAATAAATTGTACCTTTGCAAAAAACATTTTTGCAATGCCACAAGAAACATGGTACGTTCTCGGTTCCCTGAAGCGTAATCAGGAATTAAAGATTCGCGACGAACTCCGTCGCGCCAATCTTGATTGCTTCGTCCCTTTACGCTATACCGTAAAAACCATCAAAGGCGTTAAAAAACGCCTCATGCTCCCCGCCATTTCTGGCCTAATCTTCATCAAAGGCAACTTAGAAGACCTCCAGGAAAAAATCAGATTCAATAAAAACGCTTTATACCTCCGCAAAAGTACCTTCTCAAACAAAGAAGATTATTTGACAATCTCAGATGCTGAGATGCAGAATTTTATAGCCGTTGCTTCCAAAGCCGGTGAAAACATCACCTACTTTACCCCCGACGAAATCAAACTCCAGCCAGGCGATAAGATTCGCGTGAATGGCGGCTTTTTCGATGGCCGCGAAGGCGTCATCATGCGCATTAAAGGTAAGCGTAAGAAGCAGTTCGTTGTCTCGATCCCCGGTGTCGTCTATGCCGCTGTGGAACTCGAGCCGGAAATGATTGAACTACCCGAAAAAATCGAACACGAAGTAAGCCGTGATGTCGATGAAGACAAGAAGGAACTTTTCGACTTGGCAAAGCGCACGCTATTTGAGATCCCCACAAACTACCAGCAAGAAAAAGAGTACTATGTACTTCTTTCCGAACTCAAGCGCACCTATGCCCGCCTGAAACCTATTAAAGCCTATCTCCCCGCCCAGGAAGCCGAGTTAGCCCTCCCTCTCTACATGGCCTCCGTCAAGCTCCAGCAAGACGTTCCCCCCGCCGAGCAGCGCCTTCGCAAAGCCATTGCCAAACTCCAAGCCACGAGCCTTTTAAAGTTCCGCTGCCAGCTATACTTAGCAATCTTATCCCACGACGCCGAGCTCAAAGCCAACGTCGAAACCACCTTTGCCAATTGGAAAAACTCAAAACTCTCCCCCAAACAACGAGATCTAATATCCGAGTACGAGTCAATTAACAACAGCCCCGCTCTCTAATCATTCGCTCTTTTATCCCCCCGCTCTCTAAGCTCGCTCCCACCCACCCCCGCTCGTCGGGGCTGTCTGCCCCTTGCCGCGTGGCGCTCCCCGAGTTACTATGTTTGCATACGCTAACGGTCACGTCCGACTATAGAGACACCCTCTCGGGGGCTGCGAGCCCCCTGCCGTGAGGCACCCCCTCGGTGTTTTTCATAGTTTTTTTGAAGAAAAAGTTGGTACGATAATAATTGGATTGTATATTTGCAAGTGCTAACAAACAAATTACATAAACAACTAAAATTCGTACCGTATGCAAAAGTACAACATTTCCTTCAAAGGACAAAAGATTTTCATAGGAATCGACGTCCACAAGAAAAATTGGGATGTGGCAATAGCTCCAGAAGTAGGCATCGTAAAAAGGCACTCCCAGAAGCCTTCCGCCAAAGTGCTCTTTGACTTTTTGAAGAAACATTACCCAGATGGTGATTATCTGGCTGTCTATGAGTCCGGATTTAGCGGGTTCTCAACCTATTATGCCTTGAAAGAAGTCGGAATCGATAGTATTGTAATACATGCTGCTGATGTGCCAACTACACAATATGAAGAAGTGATGAAAACCGACAGGTTGGATTCCATAAAACTTGTAAAGTCCCTGAAAGCAGGGTTGCTCAAAGGAATCTATATCAGAGAAAAGGAGAATCTCGATGACCGCTCTGTTATTCGTATCCGCAAAACCATTCAAAAAGAATTGAGCAGGTATAAGGTCATGGTAAAACATATACTTCATAACAATGGGGTGACATTACCAGACTGCTTTGAAAAACCTACCACTCATTGGTCTGGTGCCTTTATGACGTGGTTAAAAAAAGATGTAACTCTTCTTTCCTCAACAAGAAATTCACTTGATCTTCTCATCATACAGGTTGAAACAATACGTGTCAATATGCTTAATGCTACACGCATGTTACGTAGTTTGAGCCGTACTGAGCGATATAGGCATAGATGTGAATTGCTAATGACAATACCTGGCATCGGAGTCATTGTAGCAATGAGTATACTGACTGAAATATATAACGTTAATCGTTTTCATAACGAAAGAGAATTTGCTGCCTATCTTGGTCTGATTCCTACCAGTCACAGTAGTGGTGAAAAGATTATTCATGGTGAAAAGACATTTAGAGGCAATAAGCAACTAGGCCCTATGATTATCGAAGCTGCATGGGCCTCTATTGCTAGAGATGCAGGTCTTGGCTCTCTTTATCTTAGATATAGGGAAAGAATGAAACCACAGGAGGCAATAATTAGGATAGCAAGGAAACTGTCCAATATTATTTTAGCTGTTCTGAAGAGTGAAAAAGAATATGTACCATACCATATGGGTAATTGATATACAGATAATTAGACAACTTCATAGAACGACTCCTAAAAAACACTGATAAGCTAGAAGGCTTTATCTTCCCCGAGTTTGTTGCGTTCTTACCTAATCTGCTGAAGAAGTATAATGATGTGCGGACTTTGAGAGCCATATCATCTAATAGAAGTTTGTCTGATAGGTCTGTTGTCGGTAGTTCCTTTCAACCTGGCATTATGTGTCGGGCTTAAAATTGTGACATCTTCAAAAGTTATCATTTAATAGTGAAATAGTGTAACTGATTGATATATAACAGTTAATTAAAAATAAAAAACTTCCAATTATTTGGAAAGCAACATAGAAGTGTTTATCTATGGTCTAGATTATTAAATAAAAAAATCAAGCCGTGTCCCGGCTTACCAAAACATAGAAAATATTGCGGTCTCTGCAATATTTTGTTTAAGTCCTTCCATATAGGGAAGGATTTAGGATAGGTGGATGCTTCTTTTAGTTCTTTTCTTCGCGCCGAAGAAAAGGACAGATTGGGGTCTGGGGGTAGACCCCCAGCAGGGCAACGTCCTGCACGAAAAGGATTATGAAAAAACGTTTCTAGCTTCTTTCTTCGCGCCGAAGAAAAGACCCCAAAATGACTATATTTTGCATAAATTTCTAATTTATGTTACCTTTTATTTGGTACTTTCCAAATTAAGTTGTACCTTTGCACACGGAAAAAGGGAAATCGATTTCAAAATTCCACCCTTTTTACTTATTTTTGAATATTTGTATTTAACTAACATGTTGGCTTATAACATTTTACGCCTACATGGGAGGAAGAAAATTTATATTTATGAACGAAAATATCAACAACAACGTTGTTCTGGAAGAAGAAGAAAGCGCATTCGACTTTAAGCAGCTTTGGACACTCTTCCTTTCAAACTGGCACTGGATTATCATATCGATGATAACCTGTGTCCTCTTGGCATTCATTTACCTCTGGTTCACCCCCACGACAGTCACCGTTACTGGCAAGATGCAGATTATCGACAAGTCTAAGAAAGGCGGTGGCATGTCAGCTGGCCTGGCCATGCTCAACAACCTCCCACTTGGTCTTGGCTCTAGCCTCGGTGGTGCAGCGGGTGGTGCCTCCATCGACTCCGAAAAAGAGATTATGCTTTCCAATACCTTGGTGCGCAATGTGGTGAAAGACCTTAAACTCCATACAGAGTATCGCCTCACCAAGTGGGGTAAGAAAACCCTCCTTTATCAGAACAACCCCGTTGAGGTGTCTCTCGACGAAGCCCACCTCGCGTGGCTCGATAGCGAACTCCCCCTGTATTTCCACCAGATCCAGCTCACCATTTCGAAAGATGCTCAGGGCTATACCGTAGAGCCGACTCTGATTGATGGCAAGGAAGAGACCGATCTGCCTGCCCAGACCTTTGCAAAGCTTCCTGCCACGCTGACCACCGACTACGGAACCCTTACCTTCAAGGAGAACAAACTTCTTGCCAAGCAGGCCAAGGCTTTTGAAGGCAATTACACCCTGAAGGTGACGATTACCCCGCCAATCACGGCTGCCAATGCCTTTATTGGTCGCTCAACCCTCGAACCCCCTTCAAAGAAGGTGATGGACATCTTCAATATTTCGCTCACCGATGAGAACCTCCTGCGTGGAATCGATTTCGTCAATCATCTGGTCGATGCCTATAACCAGCGTGCCAACGATGAGAAAAACGAGGAGGCCCGTAAGACCGACGAGTTCGTCAATGAGCGCTTGGCCAAGGTAGATGCCGAGCTGACCTCTTCAGATGCAGCCTGGGAGAATTCCAAGAAGAATTTCAAGATAGCAGAGCCTTCAATGGATGCTGAAGAAGCTTTGACGAAAAAGAGTACTTATGAAGCACAGATGGTAAGCATTGGAGTACAGTTACAATTACAGGATTATCTGAAAGAGTTTGTGGATAATTCTGCTAATTTGTTTGAATTGATTCCTGTAAATGTAGGCATGGTAGACGAAAATATACCTGCTAGCGGAGATGCTGTTCCCATGATTAGCCGTCATAATGCTTTGGTTAATCATCGTAAGAGCCTCCTGATGAGTATGAGTGAGCAGTCTCCTCAAGTACAACGCATTACTCAGCAAATAGAAGAGTTGCATCCCAATATTCAGACCGCAATTTTGCGTGACCGTCAGGCTATCCAGATTCGTCAGAAGAATGTTGAGCGTGAGTACAATAAATATAATAACCGTATTGGCAATGCCCCTCAGATGGAGCGTGTATTGACAGAAATTGGTCGTCAGCGAGAGATCAAGCAAGGCGTCTACCTTGTGATGCTCCAGAAGCGTGAGGAGACAGCCATGGAACTGGCTAATATTGTAGATAAGGGCAAACTCATTGATCCTCCTACAGCAGATCCTGCGAGCACGAAGCCTCAGAAGAAGATGATCCTCCTCGTAGCCCTCTTCCTGGGAGCTCTTCTCCCCATGGGTATCCTCTATCTCCTCCAGATGTTCAAGCAGAAGATTGACACCCGCCAGGAACTTGAAGCAGCCACGCGCATCCCGGTATTAACAGAGATACCCCTTCAGGACAATGGTGATGCCATTCGTAACCTCCGCACTAATCTCCTCCTCAATCTCAAGGAGAACCAGAAGGCCATCCTGGTCGCTTCGCAAAACGAAGCCGACGGCAAGACCTTCATCGCCCAGCATCTGGCAGAGAGCCTCAATGCCATCGGCAAGAAAACCCTCCTGATTGATGGCGACTTGCGCAAGTCCAATAGGGGAGGACATCCGGCTGACATCTTGGCTAGCGAATCCTTTGCCAAAGAGGTAGCTAAGGCCAAGGCCGAGAACGACTATGTCATTTTCGACTCCCCGGCCATGAGCCAGTATGCCGATGCTTATCAGCTGGCAACCTTCGCAGACGCAACCCTCTTTGTCGTCAAAGCAGGAAAGACTGCTAAATCTGCGATAGAGACCCTCAATGTCGACAATAAACTCCCCAACGTAATGCTCACATTTAATAAATAATCCCTTATGCAGACTAAGATAATTTTTACATTATTACATTTTGTAATTTTTACATTGTTTCTTTCTTCGTGTGTCAACACGAAGAAATTAACCTATTTCGATAACAAAAACGAAATCAATACAGCCCTGTCCAAGACTCTCTATGATGCCAAGATTATGCCGAAGGACATCCTGCAGATTCAGGTCTTCACGATGACACCTGAAGCAGCGTTACCCTTTAACCTGATGAAACTCACAGGTGGTTCTGCAAGTTCAATGACAAACTCTAATCAAGGCACAGTCTATGATTACTTGGTCGACAACGATGGCAATATCGAATATCCTGTCTTGGGAACCCTCCATCTGGGTGGATTAAGCAAGACCGAGGCTGAGAACCTCATCAAAGAAAAGATCAAACCCTATCTGGCAGAATCAGAGAATGTTGTGGTTCACGTGCGCATGATGAATTATAAGTATGCCATTTTGGGTGGTGTCAATCACCCGGGCGTCTTCACCACCCCGAATGAGAAGGTCTCCATCCTCGAAGCCATAGCCCAGGCAGGCGACCTGACCACCTTCGCTTATCGTGATCGCATCTTCCTAATCCGCGAGAACGCTGAAGGCCAGAAAGACTTCCACCAGCTCGACATCAACGATGCCAATATCATCAATTCACCTTATTATTATTTACAGCAGAACGATGTGATCTACGTCGAGCAGAAGAAAGTTCAGGCCCGCAATGCCTTCATTTCAGCCAACACGAGCATCTGGCTCTCCATTACCAGCTCCCTCATGTCCATCGCCACCTTCATCATCGCCCTCTCGAAGTAAACAAACCCGAATACGCAAGAATATGTCTCGAGAATACTGCTTTCAGTAATTGGAAATTAGACCATTTCTAAGGGAAAGATATAATGAGAAGACTTAAGATAAGGAATTTGGGAGCGCTGAAGGACGTTGACATTGAATTCGGCCAAGTCAATGTGATTATTGGTCCTCAGTCCCTGGGAAAGAGTACGGTTCTCAAAGTGGCAAGCTATTGCACATGGGTAGAGAAGCGTATTGAATTGACGCAGGATAATGCTCAATTTGCCCAGGAAGATGCTTTCATCAAGGAATTAGTAGAATTTCATAAGTTGAACGGCTATATTAAGTCTGATACATTTATAGAATATGAGACTGACTTTATGAAGTTCTCCTACGATCATGCGAATAAGCAGTTCCATTTTGATTGGAGAGATCGGCGTTGGGAGTATAGAAGGCCTAAAGTATCCTATATACCCTCCGAACGTAATCTTGTAGCGGCTATCCCCAACTGGTATGAGGTGAGTATGGGACGGAATAATATCCGATCCTTTATGACGGACTGGGAAACAGCCCGTCTGGCGACTACAGACAATCTTGATATTCTCAATCTGGATGTGACTTACCATTATGAGTCGGATGGAAAGAAGGATAAGGTTCAGTCGCACCAATCAAGTCCGTTGGATTTTACCAATACCTCTAGTGGCCTTCAGTCGTTGATTCCCCTCTTTGTCCATCTTAATTATTTGTATACGACCCAGTATCAGGTGGAAAAGGACAAAAAGATCAAAGGTGACTGGGAGAACGATGAGTTATTAGAAAACCTCTATCAAGATCTATTTGTAAAGACAGAACGTACAAATCCAGTCATTGAAAAACTGGATCTTGGAGATGGTAACTTTTTCCCTCTTCAGAAATATGTTAAGCGAAATTTAGGTAATCATGTTCTTAAGTTTACCTCTAAGCAAGACGCTGACGATTGTGAATCAATTTACGAGCGTTATTTGATGACGGATCATTGTGAGGTGTTTTTGGAAGAACCTGAGAATAACCTTTTTCCTCCGACTCAGGACAGTCTCGTGAAGTGGCTTCTTGATAAGACGCTTGATGAGCGTACAAACACATTATTTGTAGCTACGCATAGCCCATACGTGCTTTCATCTGTTCTCGAAGAGGAAAATATCCCTCTCTCCTTATTCTTTGTTTATGAGGAAGATGGTGAGTCAAAGGTAAAGACGGCGTCTGATGAAGATATGAGGGGCATCTATGACTATGGTATTGATGCATTCTTTAATCTTGATAATCTCGTGTCAGAATGAAGTTTGATTGTTCATGCATTATACCGGAGTGTTATGCTGACACCAATCTTGTTCAGACACTCTTGCAGATGAGGGGTGCTAACCATCAGAAGTCATGTGGACAGGTGACCAATGAGTTACAGTCGAAGTTTAAGGATCAGTTTGCAGTCGGTATTATTGATTTAGATAAGAAACAGTCTGATTATTCAGAGAAGAGTGTTGAGATTGCTCATTCTGCAGAAATAACTGTTTGCAGACATCCTAAAACTCATCACTATCTTATCAAAATTAATAATGTATTAGAGAGTTTCATAGTTAATTGTGCCAAAGAAGTCGGGGTTGACTTGTCTCCTTTAGGATTACCTTTTGAGGTAGATGCTTTGATGAAGCGTACCAAGAAGCAGGATGCGAAGAATGATCCAGAACTCTCTAATTACTTCAAGAAGTTGGTATCTTCTACGGAAATGTCATTGATGAAGGATGTGCTTGAGTATCTTTATTTAAGCACTTATTCAGTGAAAGATGATGAACTGATTCAGATATTCCAGAATCATGGGTTTATGAATGAGTGATGGTTTATAGGAGATAGGCTGACTTGGGTGGTCCTAGGAGGCTCTGAAATTGATGTTTTTATATGAATATAAAGGACAATCAACGAAATAGCCTCATAAGCATCTCGATGCGGAGCGAAAGTGACGAATACGAGCTGAAAGGCGAGCGAGAATGACAGAAAGATGGTAAGAAGGGAAGAGATAATGAAGTTGATAACGAAGCCAAGACTGTATGGAGGATTGTTCTTCCTCGTTATTATTGTTTTTGGATTAGTATATGCAGCATTCTCCTCGACTATTAATGGGGTTAATAACTTAGGAAATGCTTTATACTTCAGCATAGTGACAATTACCACCCTTGGATTTGGTGATGTAACACCGGCCAACGGCTGGGGGCAGACTTTAGTTGGTTTAGAAGCTATAAGCGGAGTCGTCCTCATTGGAATGTTCCTTAATGCTATCTCGGAGTCGCAGACTCGAATGTTAGCAGAGTTGGATAAACAGCGTAGTCTGGAAGAAAGAAAAGCGATGGCGCAAGCCAAGCTTAGACAATATTATCTGTTGCAGAAAACCATCATGGTAAATTACTTGGTTGGAGCGTATGTTGTTGTTACACCTTTAGAAAAACGTAAGTTTGATATAGATGTTATGCATGATCAATTCCATTTTACTTTCAATGATATGGGAGACCTCTATCAGATGTCATTATTACTTACTCAATCATTTAATAAAAAATCGATAGAAGTTTATTTTGAGGCACAAGATCGACTATACTCAGAACTAAGGACTATGATAGATAATATAGACCTAAGTTATTGGGAAAACCTGGAAAATCTCATTCATACGTATATGAAACAGTGCAATGATTTTGGATTTAGGGATAGCATTCTAGGAGGAAATAATAAGATGGCCGAACCGGTTTATACCAAAATGATAAAGGAGCATGAGGGAGAACTTGAAATACACCCATCAAATGCGAAGAACCAGTTTATTGCATTGTATTATATGCTTCAGATAAATATCCCATTAGTTCAGCAGATGGCTGAAGAGATGAAGAAAATAAGTGAAATAGACTCAAAGAATTTAAATGCGGGAGAGATGCAAAAGTAAATGGCATGTCTTTTGCAGTGAATTAAATAGAATTTAAAAACCAACATTATGGACATTGAGTTAGGTGGAATTCGTAATCCAGGTGGAGAATATGAATATATTCTTCTCAAGGTGAATAGAGATTGTAATCTCAGTAAGTTTGTAATCTATGATACTACTTATGATGATGAAGGAAATGTCAGTAACAAACTTCCTCATTTTTACAGATTTCCTGATTATAATGTTAAGGCTAGTAATACACCTTTGATTAGATTGTACACCAGTATGAGTTATAAGATACAGGAATGGGTTGACCCGAAGAAGGTAAACAATCTTATCCTGTCATGGCGGCTCAATGAGACTATTTGGAATAAAGAGGGCGACAAGGCCACACTTATAGAAATTGCAAACGAAGAGGAATTAGTATATAAAAATCAATAATAGATATGAAAACTAAAATTACAAACCTTCGTGGAACTATATTTACTCAGTTCATTCCATTGAACAATGAGTCTCTTACAAAGATATTGCCTCTATTTCCCAATTTCTCAGTAGAAATGGTGCCAACGGGCTCTGAAGGTCCATTTCCTGTGTTTAGTTGGAGTTTAAAGTCTAATATAGAGGATTGCCGGATTGTGTTTGGTAATGCAGGTATAGATATACTAAAAAATCTCAATGTTACATTCGATGAGCAAATAATTAAAGAATTTGCTGCTTTCTGCCAAGATTCTTATGAAAAGATCAATTCTCAATATAGAAATGCAGTGTCCCGAATGGCTTTAGCACCAACGCTAAAGATGGAATTTGAGGATAATCGGGAGTTTGTATCCCTTACAACAAAGATAGCATCAACTAAAGATTTTAAGTCTACGCCCATTAGTACTATGTCTTTTTCTGATGTTTATCGTGTTAAGGAGACAATTATGGGACAGGATGTATTGATTAATTTTGTTTCAAACTTCAGTACGGCTGAAGATATTAATACAGATAAAAAGACTGTTGTGTTTGTTGCTGATATAAATACATACCAGAATTTGCTCTATAAATTTGACAAGAACCATCTAAGTGATTTTTATCAGAAGGTAGCAGGATGGTATTCTGAGTGTTATCATTTTTATTTTGATAATTGATTAGAGGTATGTTTGTTTTTCAATTTGATAGTTCAGGAGCATTAATATACTCTGAACATATTGATGACAAAAGTAGTACTGCACAACAGAAAAGACAAGCAGTACAACAGCGCAAGACAGTTACTATACAGTCTGAGAACCAGCAACTGTCTTCAAGTACATCACATATTCATATCCAACCTCAAACTAGCAAGGATACAAGTGGAAACACTTCCAATCTGAATAGTTTGAATGATAGGTTTATGGAGAAACTTGAGGAAAGTAAGGCAGAATTAGTTTATCTTATGCGGCACTCATCTATAGAAGATGGCATGGAAAACGAAGTGGTTGATTATATAAAGCCTTATTATGAGGAAAATAAATATATGACCATTCTTTATTTCTACAGGCTATACTCAGAGTTTCAAGATGATAGTGTGGTTTTTTCAAATATATTAAATCTCTTTTTCTTCTTAGATGTAAAGCACTATGATATGCCATATTTCACGTCAATCGTTTCGAATGGCTTAAATAGTCCATTCTCAATGGTACAAGAATTGGCCATCAAAGTGTCAGAGAAATGGAGGACAAAAGATTGCTTAGTTGCTTTAAAACAAGCCCAATATAGGTCAGCATGGATAGACTCTTATGCACGTCAGGTAATATCTGAACTTGAAGAGGAGCTGCAGTAACATATGTTTTTACGTGTTGTGTCAAAAATGAGCCGCTGGGATGGCAGCAAGCCTGTTAATCGTCCTGAAGCCAAGGTATGTGGAGATGCCATTACAGATTTGAAAACATCTGAAAACATGCTCTCTATATGGATGGCAGATAGCGATGAGCAGATTGATGAATCTGCAGCAGTAGTTGCTTTGGGGCGGACAAAATTAGATAAGGTTTGTTATGTTCTTCTAGATAATGATGCTCTTAATCAGATTAATCTATTATTGAAAGATAATAAAGGCGAGTGTAGGCCAGTAATAGATGATTCTGTACTTGAAAGACATCGAGATGTTATTGAGTTAGATTCCGCTCAGCTAGAGAGTTTGTCTGCCTATATGTTAGATCAGGTACGACATGAGAAATGTTCTTTCAAGAGCTCTGGTCAGCTAAAGAAGATAATAACAAAGATGATATCTGAAAAGAAGGTAGATCCTTCAAGGATAAATGATAAGCTAAAAGTAGAGTTAGGACTGTAAATAAGTGGTTGACGCAGTACTATCTTAAGAGAGATAAATAATGAGAAATAGGTTGGGACAGTGCTTAATGCACCCCACCTCTGGACCTTCCCCTGATAAGGGCGGGGAATCCTGGAAAGATGGAGGCCTCTGAGTGATGGGGGCAGGGAATTCCGAAGGGAGGATTTGGAAACATCGCATAGATTATATGACTGATGAACATCACGTACATTATTGGGAATGGGTTTGACATTAATTTGGGATTGAAGACCGGATATGCGGATTTCTATAAATGGTATGTTGATAGGGATCGGGAGATGACGCCTGAGGTGGTGAGGACATTCAGAAGTGAAATAAATGATTTCATCAAGGAGAATCGTAAAAAGGAGGATGATACGATAGACTGGAGCGACATGGAACTGGCACTTGGACAATATACAGAAAAGGTGCCAAGGGAACAGTTTGAAACACTTCTTCTTGATATAGAAGATAGCTTGAAGGCTTATCTGCGAATAGAATATAATAATAGATTTCATAAGGAGTCTTATGATGTGGAAAAGTTCAAATTACAAATGGAAGATCCTATAACGGATCATTTCGTTGTAGCCCGTAGGAGAACTATCCAAGCTTTTATGGAGCGATTAACGTCTGGTGTTCAGATCAGAATCATCAGTTTTAATTATACACCTACCATTGAGGATTTGCTGGGCTTTGAAGAAAAGCAGACATGGGAAGGCAAGAAAGGGCAGAAGGTAGAACTGAAGGCTATTAAGCATATACACCACAGCCTTACTGATGAGAATATACTGGTGGGCGTGAATGATGAGCAGCAGATAGCCAATGAGCTATATCATGATGATAGTAATGTGTGTGATATCTTCCTGAAGCCTTCAGCCAATAGGATTTTGGGAAGTTATGTAGATTGGGAATGTCAAAATATTATAGAAGAAACAGATATCTTTGTATTGTATGGTACTTCAGTAGGCGAAACAGATCGTGTTTGGTGGAATATGATAGCCAAGCGGCTTTTACAGTCTGAGAATACGGCACGTATGATATGGTTCGTACATGACCCCAAAAGGATGGCACATGCAAATCTTCTGTATAAGAATGTCGGCAGAGAAGTTATACCATATTTTGGTAAAGTGGCAGGAATACCGGATATATCTTTAGATAACCTAGAAAAGAGGCTTTTCGTAACGTTGTCAAACAAGATGTTCTCATTTCCATCATAATGGTTGTGTACAACGGGTCTAAAGAAATTCATATGAAATTAGAATCGAAGATAGAAACGATTACTACTGATGAGGGGCAGTATTTTCAAGTTAGCATATATAATAGTGTTGACGCTGTTCTGAGGATAGCGCGTTTGTCGGTATTAAAATGCATTAAAGAGGCTTGTATATCCCATAACGACGAATGTTATAAGGCAATCCTATATCCTGACGAAAACTATGATGTTGGTTTTGTAAATAATGCCATAGAAGTGGCGATGAGAAAGGATGGAACAAATGATTATTTGAGAAAGCAACAAGGGATGATAAAGGGAATGCTTGAGGAAAACCCAAACCCAAAGAAACTTTATGATGATGCAATCACATTTTTATATGGGATAGATAATCGGGCAGCACTTGACAATTTAAGGCTTTGCATAGAGCAATTAATGAAAGAGACTTTAGGAAATAGTAAACCTTTGGAGAAACAGAAGGATGATTTTGGAAAATATCTGAAGACAAAGGGTCTCGCCAATGAAATAAGAACACAGGCTCTAAATACATTAGATAGTTTTACGCGATACCAAAATAACAATGTCAAGCATAATTCCAAAGATGAATATGCGGAAAAGGATTTTGTCTTCTCTATGGGCGAATCACTTATCAAAGTCTTGAAATCATAAATGTAACTTCAGGTGGCGAAAGCTGCCTTATAAAGTTGTTTTTGAGTTTGAACGTCAAAATTGATAGTTTACGGTATAAATCAGAATTATTATGGAGACAAATATCTTTGTAACAATCGTTGTTATCATTTCAATTGTAGTTGTAGCTTGTTTGCTTTATTATTTGAGAAAGCCCAAGACAGACTTGGAAATAGCTCAAGATAAACTGAATAGAGGAGATAAGAATATAAAAAAAGACTATGAGATTACTAAAAAATCGCAGGAAGTAACAGATGATTTTGTAAAAAAACAACTGAAGAAGACAGATGAGATGCTCAAGAAGTAGGAACAAATGAATAACAGGTATTACGCTAATGTTCAAGGGCCGATAGTTGAAGCAATAATGGCTTGCTTGGAAAAGGCGAAAGAGATATGTGCTAAAGACGCTGATGTAAATCGCATAGTGTTGTATAGTTATACAAAGGACAACTTTGAAACTGTTTCTCGTATCTTTGGCGATGACAAAGTAAAAAGTATGTTCCAGCGGCCATTGCGTATTGAGGGAATTGCTAAACCTATACAGTGCTTGACGGAGCGTACATTTATAGACAGTTACCAACAGTCGTGCATTGTAATTTGTTGCCACATGAATTCAAAAGCAATGCAGAAAGTCGATGATTTCCATTCTGCAAAATATATCATGGCCGTCTCTTGGCTCAAAGATGGTATAGCAGGATGGGTAAAAAGATGGAATGCAGAATATCTCTATGGTGACGAGATACAGGATATAAAAATAGATGATGACAATCTGACTCTACTTCGGATAGCCTTGGAGGAAATGGATATCAGGATGTTCGGGTCAAAGGACTTTCATAATCCCAGTGACGAGAACACTTGTAAGACTTACATTCGAACATTTCACAAATACTTACCAGAGGTATCCTCATCGCAAATAGAGGATATTTTGGTAACAGAATTGAAATGGACAAGTAGCAATGCAGCGCAAGTTGGTGAACTTTTAGACCGTTTGAAAGATGGTCACACATTCCGAGGTGGTGATAAAACTGGAATTGCGCAGTATTACAGGGGATGGAAAAATAAATTAAAAAAGTCCTAACAGGTGTTTAGCTCCTAACACAAGCGGCTAATACGCGGACATAGAGAGCTATTATGGTTTTCATCATGCTATGGAAAAGGATGATTAAAAGTATATGTAAAAGTATGTTCGCTATATGGGAAAGATCATTGAATTTAAGACACCACTTGGTCAAAGAACCCTTGTGAATACTGACTATATCGTGCTGGTTAGTGATACGAAGAGTAACAATACTCGTATTTTCGTTGCGGTTCAAAGCAAGAATTCTGGGGTAATGCCGCTTGATGTTATTGGCTCATATGATGATGTCAAGAAATTGATAGAAGAGTGAGAATTTATTCTTTGTTGCTTGAAAACAAAGCATATGTGATTATCTGATGGTCAGAACCTATCAGTGGGGCCTGGCACCGGTGATAGGTGGGAGTGTTAAAAAATGGAGAAAATGAGGAGGAGATGAGCGGAATGTCGGGGATTATTCGTATCTTTGTAGGCTCAATGTGGTTCTAGAAGGGGCTTGAAGTGGCTCTGGAAGGGATAAAGAGCTAAAATTTGATTCATAAAGCGGCTGAAAATCAGAGCGATATGATGAGAGTAGATGAGATTAGGAATGATTCTGGGCGCGACACAGGTGTGTGTGGTGACCCCAATTTTTGGTTTCCGATGAGAGTGACCTACGGTCGGGAGTTGAAGGTGAAGGGGGAACTGGAGCGGCTAGGTATAGAGTGTTTTGTCCCGATGAGGTGGACTATAGTGGATGTGGACACGGAAAATCCGAGACGGGAATTGGTTCCGGCAATCAATAATCTGATTTTCATTCGTTCGTCAAAGCCCACTATTCAGGATCTGAAAACTCGTAATCCTTTGCTTCAGCCATTGCGCTATATGGTTGACCATACATCTAAAGAGGCTCATACGGTGATGACCATCCCGGAGCGGCAGATGCAGAACTTCATGCTTGTGGCGTCGCATAGTGATGATAGTGTGATGTTCCTGGATGAAAAGAGTTTCATGGGGAAGGAGGGCAAGCATGTATTGATAACCGACGGTGTGTTCAAGGGTGTGACTGGCGTTATTCGTCGTGTGAAGCGTTGTAAGCGCGTCGTTGTGGAGATTGAAGGCGTGGCGTCAGTGGCCATTGCTTTTGTTCCTGGAGTATTGCTTCAAGAAATAGAGAATTAGGCGATGAATTCGATATCGATTTCGGGGTATAAGTCGTTTAAGGCTGTTGAATTGAAGTTGAATCCTATCAATTTCTGATTGGTGCAAACGGCTCGGGGAAGCCAATACGAATGATCAAGTTAGACCAATTTTGCAACTGATCTTATCGACTCACAATGACACTATTGGTATCTTGGATTGCAGTTGACTCACGTGCTCCATCATCTATTTATGTGGCAAGTGATAGCAGAATCTCATGGGATGATGTAACCAACTATGATTTTGGGAAAAAGGTGTTTGCATGTAAAAATTATCCGGAAATATTTGGATATTGTGGTGATGTCTTGTTTCCTGTTATGATGTTGAGTCAGGTGGTAGATTCAATTGATTGTGATTTATTGTTTTCATCAAACCTTACTTGTATAGAGAAATCGAGACTTGTAATGAAGCGAATGGCAGAATCATTTAAACGTTATCCAAGTGAAGTGAAGAATATTGTAAGACCTTCTTTTGAAATTTTACATTGCAGTCGAGATAATAATCAACAGTTCTCGTGTTATAAAATAACATGGAATAAGAATAATAAAAGGAAATGGTCTTTGAGCGAGATGAAGGCCAGTAAAGTATCCGATAAAGCATTTATTCTTGGGAGTGGAGGTAAGGAATTTGAGACGAAATTCAAATCATACATGGAAAGTGAAAATGCCAAAACCAGTAGATCTCTATTTCAATGTTTTTGTCATACTTTGGCGGATATTGAGGATAAAAGTTGTGGAGGCGCTCCTCAATTAGCAGGTATATATAGAAAGCCTGGCTCTGGTGGAAGACTTTATGGTATTATTTGGAAAAAGAAGCGCTATTTTGAAGGAATGCAAATTGATAACTATCCAAAAGATAAATTCAATACTATTGAATGGAGAAATGAACTCTTTGAGATTTGTGATGGCAGAACAAGATGTAGGAAAGAAGGAGCGCAACGTCAGCCAAATCCCATAAGAGATAAAGAGGCAACTCCCCATGCCGCACAAGATACGATATAATATGCGGTGCGAGGTGCTAGATGGTTTGAGGGGTTTAGCTCCCTCGAACCATCGATTGGGGTGTTTACGACCATGAATAATAAGGTTAGTAGTATAAAACTAGCGGTAAAAACTACCCCAAAAGTGAATTTCAAACTCAAGCGTCAAAATTGACAGTTTATAGGATTTTTCATCAGATTATATATTCAATATGGAATTAAAACTAAAATATGTCAATAGAATACAATCTGCAGACATAAAGTTAAATGGATTAACTGTTTTAGTCGGAGCGAATAACTCGGGTAAGAGTACGATAGGTCGGACTCTGTATTCTCTCGTAAAGGCTATCGCAAATACAAATATTGTCAGCGAGGAAGACAGGGATAGTAGGGTTCGCAAGCATGTTGATTCAATGTATAGTCGATTTAGAGGACTTAGACGCCCAGCCTCAGAGGAATTGATCCAAAGATTCCCACGGAACAGTGCTGATTTTCTATATCAGTTGCGGGAGGTAACAGATCATGATGCGTTTATTAAAAGCAATATTGAAATAATAAACAATTTAGATATTGTACCTCGCCAAAAGCAACTTTTAGTAGAAGACATGATAAACATTGGTATCTGTCTTACAAAAAAAGAAAATCCTGCGGCAAACTTAAGGACAGAGTTACAGTACCTAATAGAATCTGAGTTTTTGAACACATTTTGTTCTGTTCATGCCGAATCGACAGATGTAGAACTTTTATCAGAGGGCAGTTCGAAGATTTTCTTTACAGCAAGTCAGAATATTGTAACTCATGTTCATTATGATGATAGCGGTTTTATAGAGGATGCTACTTATATTGAGTCTCCTCTCTATATTCACTTAATTGACACAATTATCAGAGCTCGAACATATCGTGAAGTTGAAACAAATATGTCTGTTTTGAACTTGACGGTTCCTTCTCATATTAAGGATATGGCAGAGAAAATCATGAGTGCCTCTCGCCATCCTATAGACAGTAAAAAGAATTCTGCTATAGATATTAGTAGTATCATTGGTGGAAAACTATCTTATGATTCAGGATCTCATCAAATTGTATTTCAGGAAGGCAAAAATCATTATTCTACAATTAATGTAGCTTCTGGTGTCAAATGCTTTGGTATTATACAATTGTTGGAGCAAGCAAATTTCATAGGACCAAATCGTTTGTTAATTTGGGATGAACCAGAAAACCATCTTCATCCTGAATGGCAGGTCAAATTTGCGGAGAAGATGGTCTCTCTTGCAAAAGAAGGGGTTCCAGTTTTAATTACAACCCATAGTCCATATTTTTTGCAAGCTATTCGATACTATACAGCTCTGGCAAAAATAGGCAATTATGTGAATTATTATATGCCAGAGGAAACTGTCGATCATTTATCTGTGGCAAAAGATGTCTCCGGTGACTTAACTCCAGTGTTTGAACGCTTGTCTGCACCACTTGGTGATATTATGGATGTTCATGAATAAGGTTGTTTTTTTGTTTTGTCGATTTCTCGGAGTATGGAATGCAAAGCGTCTTTATGATATTGTTTGCTCATATATTTCTACCAAAGCAACATCGATATGTAGATTACATAATGCTTTTCCAAGAACTCCTTGTCCATTATCACCTAGTTTTTGCGGTGTAGAATCGATTATTCCTGTGATAAATTTTGATGAGGTAAAAGATACTTTCTGTCATAGAAATAGAGAACATAGACAATTAAAGTCTGTAGATGCAGTTACATATAAAAAGGATATATTTCTTTTTGTCGAAATAAAGAGTTGGCAAAACTTCGAAGACCATCAAATCCTACGGAATGATTCTCCTGAGGTTATTCGTCAGAAGATAACAAGAAAGGCATCGGACTTTAATCTGAAAAGGAAGATAGATGATAGTATGGTTATCTGTAAGGAACTAACAAAATGCAATAAGTTGTTTAATAAGGTTCCTGTTATTTATGTTCTTGTAACAGATGTTAATGATGTGGTAGATCCGCTTGCTCGTTTACGAGGATGGCTTAATGTTCTTGCTTATAATTCTAAAAATATACCATATTATAGACAAGCATCAGAACATGAGTTAAATACTATCAACATGCTGACAAGATATCAACCATGTCGTGGATTTGATAAGTTTTATGATAGCCTATAAGTCCATAAGTAGGTTGTTGATAAAGCATTTGAATTCAGTTTTGCCGATACTTGCTAGCATTCGTAGTCTTCCTGGGATGAGCGATGCCGAGTAGGAGAGCGGTTAATCCCGGCGCGGATTAACCTACAACATACAAAACTTACTGCTGTGAAGCAGCGTATTTGATAATAAATTGTTATAAGGGACGGGCTGGCTCCTGCTACTCTCATAAATAACTCAATAAGGAGTCAGCCCTTAAAAAACAGAATTCCGAATGGAAGTTATTAAGACAGCAATTGATGGCGTGGTAATAATAGAGCCACGCATTTTTGAAGATTCAAGAGGTTACTTCTTCGAATCATTCTCTCAGCGAGAATTTGATGAGAAAGTACGTCCTATCACTTTTGTGCAGGACAATGAAAGTAAATCATCCTATGGTGTGATGCGGGGCTTGCATTTCCAGCGTCCACCATTCACGCAGAGCAAACTGGTACGCTGTGTCAAGGGCGCAGTTCTTGATGTGGCAGTGGATATCCGCAAGGGTAGTCCTACATACGGACAATATGTGGCTGTAGAACTGACTGAGGATAACTATCGCCAGTTCTTTATTCCAAAGGGCTTCGCCCATGGCTTTGCCGTATTGAGCGAGACTGCAGTATTCCAGTACAAGTGTGATGAATTCTATCATCCGGAAGCTGATGGAGGCATCTCAATCCTCGACGACTCCTTGGGTATCGATTGGAAGATCAAGGATAAGGCAATCCTGAGTGAGAAGGATACCAAGCATCCGCTTTTGAAGGACTTCGATAGTCCGTTTGACTTTAAGTGTATTTGAAGAGAATTCATGTCGGGAGACATGAATATAAAAAATCGTTATGTAGGAGGGAGGGTTGATAAACTCTCATAATAAAGCCCTTCCTCCTTTTTAAAAACGTTGTGAATTTATGCGTGGAATAGTATTAGCCGGTGGTAGCGGTAGTCGTTTGTATCCTATTACCAAAGGAATCAGCAAGCAGTTGATTCCCATTTTCGACAAGCCTATGATTTACTATCCAATATCAGTATTGATGTTGGCTGGAATCCGTGAGATATTGATTATCTCCACACCATACGACTTGCCGAGTTTTAAGCGCCTTCTGGGCGATGGTTCAGACTATGGCTGTAGGTTTGAATATGCTGAGCAACCATCTCCAGATGGATTGGCCCAGGCTTTTATAATTGGTGAGAAATTCATTGGAAATGATTCTGTTTGCTTGGTCCTGGGCGACAATATCTTCAATGGCAATGGTTTCAGTGATCTACTAAAGAAAGCTGTAGAGGATGCAGAGCAGAATAACAAAGCGACAGTCTTTGGCTATTGGGTGTCAGACCCAGAACGCTATGGCGTTGCTGAGTTCGATAAGGATGGTAATTGCTTAAGTATTGAGGAAAAACCTGAGCATCCCAAGAGCAATTATGCTGTAGTAGGTCTCTATTTTTACCCTAATAAAGTCATTGAGGTTGCCAAGCATATCAAACCTTCTGCACGTGGTGAATTGGAAATAACTACTGTTAATCAAGAATTCCTGAAAGAAGGCAACCTAAAAGTACAAACTCTAGGCCGTGGTTTCGCATGGCTCGACACAGGTACTCATGATTCCCTGGCAGAAGCATCTACCTATATAGAGGTAATCGAGAAACGTCAAGGTCTGAAGGTGGCCTGTCTGGAAGGCATAGCCTATCGCAAGGGATGGATTGATGAAGAGAAGATGCGAGAACTAGCACAGCCGATGTTGAAAAATCAATATGGGCAATATCTTTTGCAAGTCATAGATGAATTGAAACGGACTGGAGATCCAAATATTTAAAAACTATCAGAGGTTATGAATTATCCCAAATACCTCCTTCATCGACTTGCGGGGGTGGACATCATCAAGGTGTTCTCCCTAAATGCCATTGCTACGCTTGTGCGTATGCTGGCGGGCATGATAAGTGTCAAGGTGGTAGCTGTGATCATTGGTCCCGCGGGTATAGCCTTATTAGGTCAACTTAACAATTTCAATTCTATTCTCCTTGGTATGGCCAATGGAGGAATTACAACAGGTATTACTAAATATGTTGCAGAATATAAGGATGATGATTCTTATTTGAGGAAATTTCTTTCTAATGCCCTTCGTATAACTCTCATCAGCTCATTGCTTGTAAGTGTATTCATGATTTTCGGATGCGTTTATTTAAGCAGGTTGATTCTTTTGTCTGATGAGTATTATTATGTGTTTATTATTTTCGGATTTACTATTTTTCTCTATACGCTCAATGGATTATTAATTGCAGTTCTTAATGGATTTAAGAAGTTTAAGAAATATGTAAGAGTTAATATTATAGGCACAATATTTGGGCTTTTATATTCTGTAGCCCTTGTTTCATTCTTTGGCCTTACAGGTGCGATGATTAATGCAGTTACATTCCAGAGTATGATGTTTTTTGTGACTCTCTACATGTTTCGAAATGAACCATGGCTAAAGCGGGAGTTTTTTAGAGATAAGTTAGATATTCCTGTTGTAAAGAAGTATTTAGGTTATTCTGTAATGACACTTACTTCATTAGCTTTATTTCCTGTTAGTCAGATGCTTTTGAGAGGTTATGTTATATCAGAGATTTCTGCTTCGGATGCGGGTATATGGGAAGGTATGAATAGAATATCAGCTATGTATCTAGGCGTTATTACTTCAGCACTCACCATTTATTATCTTCCAAGACTTTCGGAAATTCAGGATAATGGAGAATTACGTAAGGAGATATTTAAATGTTATAGAGTAATTGTGCCAATTCTAATCTGTATCAGCTTTCTAATTTTCATTCTTCGTTATTTTATTCTTTGGTTACTGTTTACTCCTGAATTTTATAAAATGGCCGATTTGTTCCCTTGGCAGTTAGTGGGCGATTTCTTTAAGATCTGCAGTTGGATGCTTGCATTCTTAATGGTTGCTAAGGCTCAAACTAAAAATTTTATATTGACAGAGATAGTATTTACATCTTCCTACTTCGTGCTATCTTATTCATTTGTGAGAGTCAATGGAATAGTCGGATTGACTCAAGGATATCTTCTTAATTATATTTTTTACACCATAGCAATGTGTATTATGTTTAGAAATGTAATAAAACCAGTGTCATCATGAATACCCCCAAATTAATAGAATTGCCTAAGTTCATAGACGCGAGAGGCAATCTGTCAGTCATAGAGGAGATGAAGGAAATTCCTTTCAAAATAGAAAGGACTTACTGGATTTATGACGTGCCTGGAGGTGAATCAAGAGGTGGTCATGCCTATCGCGAGAATCAGGAGTATATAGTTGCTCTATCTGGTAGTTTTGATGTGGTTCTTGACAATGGTATCGAAAAACAGGTGTTTCATTTAAATCGGTCTTACTATGGCCTTTATGTCCCCAAAGGACTGTGGAGAGAAATGGAGAATTTTTCTACTAACTCTTTAGCTCTAGTTCTTTCATCTACGAAGTACGATGCTAATGATTATATACGTGACTACGATGAGTTCTTAACATTTGCAAGAGTATGAGCAACAAAAGACCTACCGTTTATGACTGCTCGTTCATTGAGTTGCCCAAAAACCATTTCCCTGAAGGGAATCTAACTTACATTTATAACAACGTACACCTTCCTTTTGAGGTAAAGCGTGTGTTTTATAGTTATGATATCCCTGGTGGTGAAAGCCGTGGTGCTCATGCTCATAAGCAGTGCCATCAATTCCTTGTAGCAGCAAGTGGTGCCTTTGAGGTTCTGCTGGATGATGGCGTTAACAAACGAACAGTTCTGTTAAACAGACCTTTTTATGGTCTACACGTTCCACCCGGAATATGGGCATCTGAACAAGGTTTTTCTTCTGGAAGTATTTGCCTTGTTCTGGCTTCTCATGGCTATGATAAAGAAGATTATATTAGAGATTATAACGATTATTTAATGTATATAAAATGATTTTACCAAAGAATTTTACTCTTGAAAAATATGGTTTATTTGCTCGTTTTGTCAATGAAAGCGATGCTGAGTTTATTTTAAAACTCCGTACTGATGAACGACTCAACCGATATCTGCATCCTACAGATAGTGATGTAGAGTTGCAGAAAGCATGGATAAGACAGTACAAAGAGAGAGAAAGAAAGGGCGAAGATTATTATTTCATTTTCTTTAAGGAAAGGCAGCCGGTAGGGTTAAATCGTATTTACAATATCTGCAATAAGACATTCAGAACTGGAAGTTGGCTGTTTACCCCTGAAGCTCCAGTTGAGTGTTCAATTGCAGCATCGATCATGTTAAGAGAGTTGGCTTTTGAACATTTATTATTGGAGTTTGAAGATGACCAAGATGGTTGCCATGTAGATAATAAGAGAGTTATAAAGTTTAATCATATGATGGGACTGAAAGATACCGGTTCATATGAAACGGATATGGGTATATTCATTTCTCAGAGTCTGACCCCAGAAGATTTTGCAAAGAACAAGACTAGAATGTTAAAGTATATAGGAATAAAATAATTATGAGAGCATTTTTATTTCCAGGACAGGGAAGTCAAAAAGAAGGAATGGGAAAGGATCTTTATGTGAATTTTCCAAAAGCAAAAGCTATTTTTGAGCAAGCGAATGACATTTTAGGTGAACGTTTTTCGGACTTTCTGTTTTCTGCGACAGAAGATGTCCTTATGGACACGCGTAATACCCAAATGGGTATATTTATATACGAGGTTGCTGCGGCATTGGGTCAGGATGACGTGAAGCCAGATTGTGTTGCAGGCCACTCTTTAGGTGAGTATGCTGCATTGGTGGTTTCCGGAGTACTGTCATTTGAGGAAGCTGTGCCCTTTATAAAGAAACGTGGCGAGGTATTCTATGAGGCATTCCAGAAGCATCCTAGTGCTATGGGGGCTATCATTGGTATTCCTGAAGAGCAGGTTCTGGATGTTTTGAAGAAAGTTGGTGACGAGGATGGTGAAAATCTTTATATCGCTAATTATAACGGTCCTGGTCAGCTGGTTATCACAGGCGCACGTGGTTCAGTAAAGAAAGCCTGCAAGGTGTTGAAGGAAATGGGCGCAAAACGTGCATTGGTATTGCCCCAAAAGGGTGTAGGTCATTCACCTAACTCAGCAGAAGAAGGTGCAATCCTCGCTGAGGAGTTGAAGAAATTGAATTTCAAGACGCCGCAAATTCCTATCTATCAAGATGCCGATGGTCTGCCGCATACAGACCCGAAAGATATTTTGGGAAATCAGATTAAACTGATGACCTATCCTGTGCAGTGGACAGGTATTACTATGAATATGGTAAAGAATGGTGTGACGGAATTCTATGAGTGTGGTACTGATGATACTCTTCAGAAGATAGTTCGCCGTATGACACCAGAATCATTGGTTACAAGTATATTGCACTGCCCAACCTACGACGGAAAAGTGCAGGATTTCTCAATTATAAAAGAATAAAAAGTAAAAAATGGAATTTAATCCTTTTTCTTTATCGGGTAAAACCATACTTGTGACAGGAGCATCTTCTGGAATAGGTAGAGGTATCGCTATTCAGTGCTCAAAGTTAGGGGCAACCGTTTTAATCACAGGCCGCAATGAGGAAAGACTTAGGGAAACTTACGCCCAGCTCGAAGGTTCTGGCCATCAGATGGTCATAGCTGATCTATCGAATAGAGATGATGTTGTGAAACTTGTTGATGCATGTACGGAAATCAATGGATTTGTATATTGTGCTGGTATTTTAAAAATATGTACAATTAGAACAATCACGGAAGATCTACTGAATGATACCTTAAAGACGAATGTAATCGGATCTGTCCTATTGACCTCGTTGTTAGTTAAGAAAAAGAAGTTGCAGAAAGGCTCTTCTGTAGTGTTGGTATCTTCTCTTTCAGGAAATTACATTGCAGGAACAGGAGAAGTTGCTTATTCCACATCGAAAGGTGCCTTGAATGGATTCATGCGTAGTGCCGCTCTGGAACTGTCCGCAAAACTAATTCGTGTTAACAGTGTATGTCCTGCTCTGGTGCCAACTGACCTATCACGTCAATATCATGAGATTGTTCCAGAAGACGAATTAAAAGCTGGGATTCCTCATAAATATCCATTGAAACGAATGGGTAATGTAGAAGATGTGGCAAATGCCTGCATCTATCTGCTCTCAGATGCATCAAGTTGGGTAACGGGAACCAATTTAGTGATTGATGGTGGATTAACGTTAAGATAGATAAATTATAGTAATAATCATTTTATATTTTAGTATTATGACATTAGATGAATTTGTAGAGGCATTTGCCGCAGAGTTTGAAGAAACCCCAGTAGATCAGATCAAGGCTGATACAGAGTTTAAAACCTTAGAAGACTGGAGTTCTTTAACAGCCCTGTCAATCATTGCGATGGTTGACGAAAACATGGAAAAGGTTATCACTGGTGCTGATATCCGCGCTAGCAAAACCGTTGAGGATTTGTATAACTTGGCACAAAGCAAGTAAGACATACATTTGGCATTAATGAAAGCATTTATTAAAGCATTAGCTTACAATTTACCTGAGAAGATTCTGGATAACGAGCAAATTGCAGCTGAGTTTCCCGAATGGACAGTAGAGAAGATAAATAATAAAATCGGAATCAAGCAACGCCATATCACAGTAGATGGTGAAACAGCTAGTGACCTTGCAGTAGGTGCAGCTGAAAAACTGTTTGCAGCAAATAATATTGACCGTAACACGATAGATTATCTTATCTTCGTAACACAGAGTCCTGACTATCACCTGCCAACAACAGCTTGCTTGATTCAGACCAGATTAGGCCTGTCAAAGCGTATAACGGCATTTGATGTTAATCTTGGCTGTTCTGGTTTTGTTACGGGTCTTTCATTGGCCAAGGCCGTCGTAGTAAGCGGCCAGGCGAAGAACGTGCTACTGTTGACAGCAGAGACTTACTCCAAATACATGCATGAGCGTGATAAAAGTAACCGCACCATCTTTGGTGATGGTTCAGCTGCTACTTTGGTTAGTACAGAAGGCATGGCCGAAATTGGTGAGTTTGTGATTGGTACCGACGGCACTGGTGCTGAAAACCTTATTGTTAAGTCCGGAGGTGCACGAAATCCTAAGCCTCTTAATGATTTGAAATTTGATGACTATGGCAATCCACGTTCTTCAGACAATCTGTATATGGACGGTCCTGCCATCTTAAACTATTCATTAGAGAGTATACCGACCTTGTTTAACGAAGTACTGGAGAAGAATGGCCTGACCAAAGACGATATTGATTTGCATGTATATCATCAGGCTAATATTTTCCTCGCTAATCTGGAGCGCAGAAAGCTGAAGATTGACAAGGAGAAGTATTATTGTAATATTGAAACTGTAGGCAATACAGTCTCATCTACGATCCCTATCGGCCTTTGCATGGCAATGGAGGACGGAAGCCTTAAGCCTGGCATGAAAGTTCTTTCAGTAGCACAGGGCTTAGGCTATACCTGGGGTGGAATGATATTATTCTTCTAAAAGATGCTAAAAGTAGAAAGATTCGTTAACGAACTGATGACATCAAACTGCTATGTGGTTTTGGACGATGACACAAAGAGATGCCTCGTCATAGACCCCGGCAGTGAAAAATCTTTAAACGAAATTACATTTATTGAAGATAGAAATCTTATATTAGACTATATTATATTGACCCATGAGCATACAGACCATAATTGGGGTGCAAACGCATTGCGTGAATATTTTAAAGGTTCATTGTTAGTATGCTCAGAGTCGTGTAATAAGAATGTAAAAAAGACAAATCGAACCTATTTTCTTTTCTACTATGATGATCCTGACTACCGTTATGAAATAACATCAGCAGATGTTCTCATAACAAAGCAAAGTCAAACAATGGTATGGGGAAGCCATGTAATTCATTACTATTTAACTCCAGGCCATAGTTATGGATCAATGTGTATAGAAGTTGAGGGGCTTATGTTTTCTGGGGATACCATTATGCCGTATAAACCATATTTTAATGGTAGGGATAGTAATGAAGACGACTGGAAAATATCGAAAGAGTTTTTGACAAAAGTAATCCCAATTGACACTGTTGTCTATCCGGGCCATGGTGAGAAAATCAAATTTGGGAGTTGGATAAGACAATATAACATATAATTATGAATATTCCTTTTTTATCATTACAAGATGTGACGGCTCTTCACGGAGCAGAGATAAATGAAGCAGTAATCCGTGTAGTAAATGGCGGCTGGTATCTTCAAGGTAAGGAGAATGAGATGTTTGAGGAAAAGTATGCCAAATTTATAGGAACTAAATATTGTATTGGTTGTGCCAATGGGCTTGATGCTCTTATCTGGATCTTCCGTGCGTATATTGAGATGGGCGTGATGAAACCAGGGGACGAGGTGATTGTACCAGCAAATACTTATATAGCAACCATTCTGTCAATTACTGAAAATGGACTGATACCAGTTCTTTGTGAACCAAGACCAAATACATTGGAGATTGATGATGATTTGATAGAAGGCTTGATTACACCAAAGACTAAAGCTATTGCAATAGTTCATCTATATGGCCGCATTGCCTATACAGAGGAGATTGGACAACTGTGTATGAAATATAATCTTAAACTTGTTGAGGATAATGCTCAGGCACATGGTTGTAAGCATACTGATGGCCGTCTAACAGGTTCTATAGGTGATGCTGCAGGTCACAGTTTTTACCCCGGCAAGAATCTTGGAGCTTTAGGTGATGGTGGCGCTGTAACAACAAATGACGAGGAACTTGCAAAAGCTATTCGTGCTTTGGCTAATTATGGTTCACAAAAGAAGTATGTGTTCAAATATACAGGTCGTAACAGTCGTTTGGATGAAATTCAGGCAGCTGTACTTGATGTAAAATTGAAGTATCTTTTAGAGGATAATCAGCATCGTAAAGATGTGGCTCGTTACTATTATGAACATATCAACAATTCGTTGATAACACTGCCCGATTTGCTCCCTGATGAGCAGAATGCATATCACCTATTTCCGATTATGGTAGCAAACGGTAAGCGCGATGCATTACACGATTACTTAGAGCTGAACGGTGTAGGAACGGTATGCCATTATCCAATTGCACCACATAAACAGGAATGCTATGAAAAAGCAGAATGGAATACACCTCAATTGAGTTTACCTATCACAGAAAAATTGGCTGATGAGGAATTGAGCTTGCCAATAGGGCCTACAATTACTATGGTAGAAGTTGATAAGGTAGTTGAGCTAGTTAATAAGTTCGCATAATGAAGCCATATTCAAAGCAAGATATAATTGATATATATAATAATTTGATTCAGAGCGCCCATAAAAACTATTTGAAAAATCGACTAAGGGAAGCTTTGAATGATATTGTTTCAGCTGCAAATTGGGCCTATAATTATAATCATATTTATACCGATATTTCTGCTGAACTGTTATTGAAACAGATTAGCGAGAAAATTGTAAAGCCGGATACTATTAGTAGTCCTCGTTCTAACCGTTGTGTACTAATAGATTCTTTCCTGCTTGATAATAGAGGATTGAGTCAACAGTATCTGAGGGCAATGATGGCTAATGATATGGATATTTTGGTTATTTATACAACGCCAGGAGGGAAAATAGGTAAAGATACGTTGGCTGAGATTACGTCATATAACAAATCAAAGGTTGTCTCCTTTTTAAAAGGTGTAGATACTTTTGAAGAGACCCTCAAGATTGTTCATGAAATTAGGGAATATTCCCCTGCTCACATATTCCTGCATCTTACTCCTTGGGATGTCGTCGCATTAATGGCGTGTCATGCAATTAAAGGTTCAATAATATATCAGATTAACCTTACAGATCATGCGTTTTGGTTGGGTTCAAAGTTTATTGACTATAATATAGAATTCCGCCCATACGGGATGACAATCTCTCTTGAACAACGCCATTTGAATAAGGATCAGTTAGTTCAGTTGCCGTATTACCCAATAACATCAGCTTGTGATGAGTTTCAGGGTCTTCCTGATGTTCCTAAAGATGCAATAAAGATATTTACCGGCGGTGCCGTCTATAAGATGTTAGGTGCTGATAATCTTTTTTTTAAGATTATGGACAAAATTCTAGATATTAATCCACAGGTATATATTTTAGTAGCCGGTTTTAAAAAAAACAGACACTTTGACCATCTGCACAAACTTATGAGAAATGCTGATAGAGTAAAGGTCATTGGGGTAAGAAAGGACATAAATGCGGTTTTTGATCATATAGATATCTACCTGAATACCTTTCCATTAGGGGGGGGGCTTATGGTACAATATGCTGCTGAAAAAGGGAAGCCTATTTTAGCATATCGTGAAAAATCGGATGTTATCACTGCAATAGAGGAATTAATAAATCCTGATGGGATTCCTGATATTGTTACAAAATCATTTACAGATTTGGATGCTATGATAGATTATGCTCAGCGCTTAATATTGGACAGAGTTTTTCTTGAAACGGAGGGGAAGCGTATAAAAGAGGGTTTGATGACATCTGATCAATTTAACGACTTGTTTGGAGAATTGATTAAAGGAAAAGTGTTAATTAGAGGATGGAAGAAGGTTCCCAATGTCAATTATGAAAGTTTTTTCAATAGTTATCTCGAAAGAGAGAATTCATATGGATTTAAAGCTACCTATGCCCTTGTTGCTCGACAAAAGCAAAAATCGTTAAAGAAAACAAAAAAACATAAACTTAATATGGCAATGACATTGTGTGATGTGATCGGAAAAACTTCTCTACATCATTTGCATCGTTGGTTCTTATCACGAATAATGTGTATATAACATTAATCATTCGTTTTCTATGCGTCAGAAATTACTACTAATATTGTAATGGTAATGAATGTATTAAGAAGGATTATTGGTATCGTTATCGTAAATCTTATGCGAATAGTAAGTATATTTTATAATTATCAGATGAGTCAGCGTCTTAAAGGCTATCGCAATGTATTATATACAGCATGGATTCGCAATTTTATGGATAAGGTGGATTCTAATGTCTCTATTCATTACCCATGCTTGATTCAAGGTGGAGGGGAAAAGGGTATTTCAATAGGTGAGGGAACGTGTTTGCAAGGGCACAACGTATTAGGATGCTGGGCAAAGTACCAAGAACAGGTTTTTACGCCTACATTAACTATTGGCAGAGAGTGCAATATTGGCGAATACACTCACATTACGGCCTGCAATAAGATAATGATAGGTGATGGGTTACTAACTGGGCGATTTGTCTATATTGGAGATAATGCACATGGCAGTTTATCTTGGGAAGAAGCTGATATCCCACCAGTAAAAAGGCATTTGCAATCAAAGGGAGAAATCATAATAGGCAATAATGTTTGGATAGGTGATAAGGTTACGATTCTTGGAGGTGTCACCATTGGGGATAATGTAATCATTGGTGCCGGAAGCATTGTTACTCATGATGTTCCATCGAACTGTATGGCAGCAGGTATGCCAGCAAATGTTATTAAACAATTAGATGAAAAATGAATAGGAAAGCAAGAGTTATAGCGTTTTATTTACCTCAATATCATCCATTCAAAGAAAATGATGAGTGGTGGGGCAAAGGCTTTACAGAATGGACCAATGTTGCGAAGGCAAAGCCGCTGTTTAGGGGGCATTATCAGCCAAAGATTCCCGCTGATCTTGGATTTTACGACCTTCGTGTACCAGAAGTGCGTGAAGAACAAGCTCGAATGGCTAGAGAGGCAGGAATTGAGGGCTTTTGTTATTGGCATTATTGGTTTCATGGTCATGAATTAATGGAACGGCCATTTTGGGAAGTAGTTGAAAGTGGTAAGCCTGATTTCCCTTTTTGCATTGGCTGGGCAAATGAAACATGGAAATCAAAGATGTGGAATAAAGATGGTAGTCTAGCAGAAGGAACAAAGGTGTTGATTGAGCAAACTTATAGTGAGGAGGATGATATTGCGCATTTTAATAAGTTGCTACCTGTTTTTAAAGATCATCGATATATAACTGTGGATGGGAAGCCTCTTGTTTTTATACATATAGGTTTAGATTTGCCCGAACTTACCATTAAGATATGGAATAAATTGGCAGTAGAAAATGGATTAAAAGGAATACATTTCGTAGGAAGACTTGCTGGAGGTGAATTTGATAGTGTAGAAGATGGGATAGAGAAATTAAGAAAAAAAGGTTTTGATGCCATTAAAATACCAATGCTACCCTTTTTATATAGGGATAAAAATATTTTTAGTCGATTAAAACACGAAATTGTGTCTTTTTTTAAATATAATGGGTGCAGGCATGTTTTTAAATACGAGGATATCTTAGATAATATGATTGATGCCGAACATTATCAGAAAGGATATATTTATCCAACAATTTATCCAGGCTGGGATCATAGTGCCAGAGGGGGAGGGAATACGCTAATAGTAATTAATAATGAACCTTATCTCTTTAAGAAAATAGTAGAACAAGATGTTAAATTGATAAAGAACAAATCCGAACAACACCGCATTGTGTTTTTAAAATCATGGAACGAGTGGGGCGAAGGAAATTATGTAGAACCGGATATGAATAATGGAGATGGATTCTTGGTAGCAATCAAAGATGCTATTGTTGAATAATATGTACGGATTTCAAAGTTTTTATTTTTATTTTTTCCTTTTTTATTTCTGTTATTCTATAATCTTAAGTGTGGTATATAACAGAAGGAAAAAGAGTTGTGTATATTTACTTTGGCTGTTTCTCCCTTTATTTATCCTATCGGCATTAAGAGGTATATCTGTAGGAGGAGATCTTCGTAATTATATTCCAGATTTTCACGAGACGAGCCAAGCCAAGAACTTCAATGATATTTTTACAGGGTATGAACCAGGTTATCACATATTAGTTAAATCTATTAGTTTATTTTCATCTGATAATAGATTCTTTCTTATAGTAACGTCCATAATAAGTTTGTCAGGTCCATTATATCTTATATATAAATACTCATCAAATTATCTTTGGTCAGTTTGGGCCTTTTATTTAATGGGGTTCTACACAAATACATTTAATATAGTACGTCAATCTATTGCTGTAAGTATTTTCTTTTTTAGTATACCTTATTTGTTAGACAATAGGAAAATAAAGTATTTTTCTCTGGCATTTTTAAGTGCATCTATGCATTTTAGCGCTCTCTCTCTATTTATAATATATCCTTTTGTTCACAAAAATATATCTTTTAGGAAAATAGTCTTATTTTTTGCTGTTGTCCTCTTTTTATATATATTATCAGGAACTAGTCTTTTATATAGTGTCTTAACGTTATTGTTTGCTAAACAAAATCCAGATGTCGTCCTGGATACTATGAGCGGGAGTGGTTGGAATCTTTTAATATTGTATGGCTTTCTATTCGTGATTTTTTATCTTTTTTATAAAAATAACAGGAAAAATCTAGCCCCAAAAGTGGAATTGGAATTTAAAATGCTAGTTTTATTTCAAATGTTTGTTACTTCATTTCAGTTATTCGCAACAATGTATTCTACTGTAATGAGGTTGGGCATGTTTTACTTTATACCAACAATAGTGACGCTTCCCCGAATTTATGCTTTGGCAAAATCAAGATTGATTAAATTTTGTATTTTATTTGCTTCTTTGGTGTTATACTTATTCTTTTTTTATAAAACCTATTCGTATGATGAAGGGACTGGTTCTAATAGTCAAGCTGTCATACCGTATGTCTTTTTTGAAAATTAGTAAAGATGAGAGTCGTATATTTAGATTATCAAACAAGATCCATTACAGGGGGGCATAAGTATAATGATGCTTTTCTAGAGTATCTGCAGAGGGTATCAGGTGAGAAGATTGTTAAGACACCGAGCTGCGCTGCATTATATACTTCATGGAGGAAGCTGATATCTCCATTTATGGAACTCAGGAGGCTACGTATTTTTGAGAGAGGTAGTTTAGTCTTTTGGGGAGATACTTCGTATAAGCACCATTTCCTGCTGGCTATAATTGCGGTGTTTTTTAAGAAAATACATTCATCGATTATTATCCACCATTTCTCATATCTTGGAGAAAAAGGATTAAAAAGATATATGATGATTATTCCACAATATTTGTATATATCTCTGTTTGATGACATAATAGTTCCGAGTCCTTACACATTAGATGTTGCAAAGAAACTTTTCCCACGAAAAAAAATATATTATATACCCCTTCCTTTTAGGCATGATTTTAATATTTCTGAAGATTATGAAAGGGGAAATTTGCTTTATGTGGGAACGGTGGATAAACGAAAAGGTTTAAAATATCTATTTGATGCCCTTGGTTACATATTAGAGGATGATCATTCATTTGATTTTAGACTAAATGTTGTTGGAAAGATAACAGAACAGGATTATTATGAAGGATTAATCGAAACCAGTAAAAAATATGGATTTGAGAATAAAGTTAAGTTTTTAGGCCGAGTTAGTGATGAACAATTGGAGGAATGTTATAAGAAGGCAGAATTGTTTGTTTTTCATTCTTTGCTTGAAGGATATGGAATAGTATTGGTAGAAGCAATGAGTAAAGGACTGCCGATCATCGCCTTTAACAATTCTGCTATACCTTATTCTATTAAGGATGGGGAAAATGGATTGCTTGCGATTAATAAAGATGCTCGTTCTTATGCTGGCAAGTTGGTGTCAGTATTAGGGAATAAACAATATAGGCATCAGTTGCAAGAAGGAATGAGGAAGACAATAAACGGTCTTAAAACCCAAGAGGATTTTGAAAAGGGAATTTCGGATTATTTTACCTGTGTGAAAAAGAGATGAATAACTGGATTAAAGATAACTGCGTTTTTTTGTGGACACTGTTGATCGCAATCGGTGTGATTGTTTTTGGGGCTGCGTATAGCAGTACCTTGGGTGAGATATCCGGGGCGTTTATGTCATGGGTAAGCTATTATTTTGGTTGGCTTTATATCTTATCAATCGTCGCTTTCATAGGTTTTTGCCTATGGATATCATTGAGCAAATATGGTAAGGTGAAGTTAGGTAAGGATGACGAAAAACCTGAATTTAGTACTTTCAGTTGGTATGCCATGCTATTCTGTGGTAGTACGGGTATTGGCCTGGTGTTTTGGAGTATTGCAGAACCATTATCGCATTATGCAGCACCGCCATTTGGTATTGAAGCAGGAACCATGGAGGCAATTGACTTCTCTATTCGGACTTGCTATTTACACTGGGGAATTACCCAATGGGTGTGTTTCGCTGTAGTGGGTTTAGGAGTTGCTTATTTCCAATTTCGTAAGGGAAAGAATGCACAGTTGAGTAATCTTCTTACCCCTTTTGTTGGTGAGAAAAGAACTAATGGATGGTTCGGTAAATTCATCGATGGTTTCTCAGTGGTGGTATCTTTTGCAGGAGTGGCCACTTCTTTAGGTTTGGGCGTAAGTCAGATCTGCGGTGGTTTGGAGCATCTGTTTGGTATTCCCAAAACGCAGGAGACCATTATGTGGATTATCATCTTTATCACTCTTGTTTTTATCATCAGTGCCATTTCCGGAGTTTATAAGGGTATTAAGCTTTTGTCTAACTTCAATACATTATTGGCATTGGCCTTGCTGACGATAGCCTTTATAGTAGGACCGAAGATAACGATTTTAAACAATCTGACAAATAGCGTAGGACAGCACATTCAGTATTTCTTCAAAGATGTGTTTATGATTAATGCCTTTGGTGATAACGACTGGGTAATGAACTGGCGAGTGTTCTATTATGCTTGGTTTGTGGCTTGGGTACCATTTGTAGGTATGTTTGTGGCTAGAATATCAAAGGGTCGTACAATCCGTGAGTTTATTATGGGTGTTGTAATTGTTCCTACGGTATTTACCATTATTTGGCTATCGGTATTCAGTGCCATTGCATTAAGCACTGTTCAAGGATGGAGTATAGAGAGCGTACAGCAACTGATTGCATCTCCAGAGACGGCAGTGTTTATTGTATTTAGCCAATATCCTTTGAGTAAAGTCATATCAGTTATGATTTGCGTGTTGCTGGGCGTATTTTTTATCACATCTGCAGATTCTGCTACTTATTCTCTGAGCGTGATGACCACCAATGGTAACATCAATCCTCCTGTATATAAAAAGGTAGTATGGGGCGTTGTTGTAGCAACGATTGCTTACATTTTGCTGTCTGCTGGTAGTTTGAAGCCATTACAGACAATATCAATTGCCGCCACACTACCGTTCTTGATAGTGATGATTGCGATGATGCCAGCTTTAGTAAAAGATTTAAGAGAAACCATTAAGCAATGAAAAAGATAATAATATTGACTATGATGACCGTAGCAGTCATTACGGTTAATGCACAAGTGCCTTATTTTGCAGGAACCGTAGGAAATGGTAAGCTTTACGGCTATACCTCGTTAAAGGCTCGACCAGGCATCAATGCTCAGGAAACCTATACCACTTTTCAATATGGATTAGGCCATTATGCAGCAGCAGGTCTTGACCTTTATACAGGAACCAATTGTAGCTATGCAGGATATCTTTTCCGTGCAGGAAAGAAAATCAATAAGTATTTTGGAATAGGAGGTCAGATCACACCATCATTCGACTTGAATAATAACTTTAAGTTCTCTTATCTCACTACTGCTCTATATATGAATGGTGCCATCTCTAATGACGGCAATTTCTTTTGGTGCAGTAATACTTGGTGGGGAGTGAATGATGGGGCCGATAATACCCTGACAAACTGGGAATATCTGGGCTATGCTTTCTCATTGAAGAATGGCCACAGCATTACACCAATGGTAGGCGCCATCCATTCATGGAAGTTTGATCAGGATGTTGATATAGCGGCTGGTTTTTATTATTCGATTAAAAGTTGGAACATCTATCTCTGGGGTAATGACTTCTTGAAAGATCATCCTCGAATAGTGGTGGGTGTTGATTTCGCATTATAATACAGAGGTGTTATGGATTACAGAGATCATCTACATATAGTTTTTTCAGGCGACCACTATAATCCCTTAGGAGTGGTACGCAGCCTTGGCGAAGAGGGGGTAAGACCTATTGCAATCTTGGTTTGTAAAGGGAAACCACATCTTATAAATAACTGCAAGTATTTAGGTAAACTGCATCTTGTAAAAACCATAGAGGAAGGATATGATGTCCTGATGTCAAATTACGCTAATGAAGAGAAAAAGCCCTTCATCTATACATGCAGTGATGACATCGAGTCATTTGTCGATCAACATTACGATGCTTTAGTGCCTCATTTCTTTTTCTTTAATGCTGGCGAGCAAGGACGTGTTACCAGAACGATGGAGAAGAAGGAAATGATCAGAATGGCCGTTGAATGTGGAATAGACATTCCCAAGACTGAAGTGGTTAAAGTCGGAGAACTACCAAAAGCATTACGCTATCCGATACTGACAAAAGCAGTTATTTCTACTATGGCAAATTGGAAGAGCAATGTTCATATTTGCCATAATGAGGAGGAATTAATGGAAGCTTATAAGACGATTAAGGGAGAAGAGATTATTCTACAGGAATATATAGAAAAGAAAAATGAATTGTGTCTTGATGGAGTTAGCGTAAATAGAGGAGAAGAGGTTTATTTACCAATACAATCAGAGTATATTCGGTTTACCCCATCTGCATATGGTAACTTCATTTATTTCCAAAGATACAAAGAATCTGAATTATTGCCTAAAATACAGGCTATGTTCAAGAAAACGGGTTTTTCTGGTGTTTTTTCCATGGAGTTCCTGCGTGACAGTAATGATAAGTTCTATTTCCTAGAAATCAATTTCCGTAACTCAACATGGAGCTATGCCCATACACATGTGGGGGTTAATCTACCCGTTATCTGGGCCAAGTCAATACTAGCGGGACATTTGGATGTTTCAGATGTTACTATATCGAAGGACACCTTTACGGCTATGCAGGAGTTTACGGACTTCAAGGATAGTGTAATAGGACGACAAGTATCATTGTGGCAGTGGATTAAAGACTTCAAGTATTGCGACTGTCCATTTTATTATAATAAGCAAGATAGCGCTCCATTCTGGAGTATTTTAAGAAAGAAATTATTAAGAGTTTAAATACGACTTAGTTTGAGTCGATATCAGAAGTGGATATCGACAATGAATTATGAATAAAGTTGTAGTAATAGGAGGCGACCATCACAATACGCTAGGTGTGTTACGTGGTCTAGGGGAGAGAGAAATTCTATCGGACCTCATCCTTGTGACACCATCGCGGATGACATTTGTTGACGCGAGTAAATATATTGCAAGACAATGGAAAATACGAGATAATGAAGAAATTGTTGATACCTTGTTGACTCATTACAAAGATGAAGATGAAAAACCTGTTGTGATATGTTGCTCTGATTCTTCATCTGGTGTGATTGATGAAAACCATGATTTTTTAGAACCATATTTTTATTTGCCAGGATCTGACCAACAAGGACAGATATCTGAATTGATGAGCAAAAAAGAAATGGCTAATCTGGCAATAGAGGTTGGACTTAAAATTCCAGGAACGACTTACGTGACAGATGTCGAAGCAGATATTTCTAAAATAAAGCTACCATGTATTATCAAACCGATGGTTAGTCGGAAAGGAAAGAAAGCTGAGATTGCGATATGCAGGACACAAGAAGAATTACATCAATATGCAGCATCCCACAATATTAATAATGATCAGATACAAGATTTTATTGACAAGGAGTTTGAGTATCAACTGATCGGTTGCTCTACTAAAAGCGAGATTGTTATTCCTGGCGTTTCAAAAATTCTCCGACCTTGCAAAGGATCAAATACAAGTTATCTACATTACACACCACTTGAAGATGGATTTTGTGAGATTGAGAACTGTAAAGAATTTGTAAGACGAACGGGCTATCATGGATTGTTCAGTTTGGAGTTTCTACGTGATAAGGATGGGCAAGACTATTTTATGGAAATAAATTTTCGCAATGATGGTAATGCCATTTGCGTAACAGCAGCAGGAATGAGTCTTCCATATATATGGTATTTGGATTGTATTGGAAAAGATTATTCTAAGGAGAGTAAAAAGAAGATATCGCCAGTTTATGTGATGCCTGATATGGCAGAGCTTAAATTATTGGCTACTCGTCAGATATCTTTGTTGGATTACATAAGCGATTTCAGAAAAACAACCCGTTTTATGGAATATGACAGAAAGGATAAAAAACCTTTCTGGAAACTTGTAAAATTTCATATATGCAAAAGATTAGGTTTTTAATCCGTCTTGACGATGCCTGCCCATATATGGATAGGGCTAAATGGCAACGGATGGAGGTTATTCTTGATAAACATGGGGTAAAGCCGCTTGTTGGTGTTATCCCCGCTAATGCTGATCCAAAAACAATGATAGATCCAGAGGATTATCTATTTTGGGACAAGGTACATAATTGGGGCAAAAAAGGATGGAGCATTGCATTGCATGGATACGATCATGTGTGTACTTCAGAAGGCGGCATGAAAGGGCTCAATCCATTTTGGAGAAGATCTGAATTTGCAGGCTCGCCTTTGGATAAACAGCGCGAAAAAATTAAAAAAGGTTATTCTATCTTGAAGGAACATGGCTTTGATCCTCAATATTTCTTTGCTCCCAGCCATACTTTTGATTTAAATACGCTTGAAGCTCTTCGTGTTGAGACTGATATTAGAATTGTTAGTGATACAATAGGAAGATATCCTTATACTTTTAATGATTTCGTATTTATACCGCAAATCAGCGGACATTGTTCGAAGATGCCTCTGTCGGGTATCTATACTTTCTGTTTTCATCCCAATACGATGAAAGACAAAGAATTTGTGGCTTTGGAAAACTTCCTGGTATTATATAAAAATAGCTTTATCAGCTTTAATGAAATAGATTTGTCGAAATACGGTAAGAAAAAGATGGTTGATAGACTCTTGTCATGGGGCTTTTTTACCTACCGAAAGATACGGGGTCTTAAATAGTCATTTGGATGGAGAAAATAAAGATTCTGATGGTGCTTGGGAATACAAGAAGAGGAGGCACTCAAGCATTCATTATGAACGTTTTACGAAATATTGATAGGAGTCGATTTCATATTGATTTTGCACTGAATCTTGATTTTGAAGGTGGATGGGGGCCTGAAATGCGCTCACTAGGAAGTGAATTGTTCATACTTCCGGTGTTTAAGGTTTTTAATTGGGCATCGTTCAAACGTACCTGGAGCAACTTTCTGGATGAGCATCATTATGATATAGTACATGGACATACAACCAATTCCGCAGGGATATATCTAAATGTCGCTAAACAAAAAGGTTGTAAGACAATAGCGCATATTCATAGTACAGGGTTTCGTGGGAATATTATAGAACGAATTACAAAACGATATTTCTGCAAACTAACCAAGAAATACGCGGACTACTGGTTTGCATGCTCTGAAAAAGCAGCTCAACTATTATATGGTGAGGCATATAAGGCATATCCTTATTATTACGAAATGCCAAATGCTATTGATGTAAAGAGGTTTGAGTATAATGAGGACATAAGAAAGAAGATACGCAAAGAACTGGAAGTCGATGACAATACGTTCCTTTGTGGTCATGCCGGAACTTTTTCTGCTCCCAAGAATCATAGATTTATCCTGGATGTATTTGCAGAGATTATAAAGAAGAAGCCGAACACCAAACTCCTATTAATAGGAGAAGGAGTCTTATTAGAACCAGTAAAAGAAAAAGCTGGAAAGCTTGGAATACTAGATAAAATACTATTCCGTAAAAATTTAGCGAATGTCAACGAGCATATGATGGCTATGGATTTGTTTATATTCCCATCATTGTTTGAGGGATTCGGAATGGTATCGCTTGAAGCTCAAGCAACTGGATTGAATGTGATACAATCGGATGTTATCCCCAAAGACACAATCTTGACGGAATGTGTGTTAACGATGTCCTTGGAACAGCCTGCTTCGCTATGGGCAGAAAAAGCGATGGCGATGCCACCAAGGAATAGAGTTGAGATGAATAAGAAAATTGTCAATACCAAGTATAATCTCACAAGAACAGTAGAATTGATAACGAGATTGTATTCTGAAATGGCAAGTAAGAAATGAACTTTATGAAAAAAATTGGAATAGCAGCCGTAACATATAAAGACAATTTTGGTAGTGCCTTGCAGACATACGCCACACAATATACACTTGAAAAATTGGGCTATGATGCTCGTATTTTTGAAATCAAAGGTGTATATAGGGGTATTATGATTAAAAAGATGCTTTATTATGCAGGGAGATTATTTGATCCCGTTGAAGCAAAGTATCTTTTTGCGAACTTGACAAGCCGTTCGCGAAAGCAAGCCTCTGTAGCATCTGATCAGTTTGCTACAGATATGAAAGTGCGACATCAGATGTATGTTGACTTCAATAAGAAGTGGAATAAAATGCTCCCAACAGTAAAAGGCTGGAGTGGTCTGAGAAAGCAGGCTTCAGAAATGGATGCGGTAGTTGTTGGTAGTGACCAATTGTGGCGACCATCAAATATAGTAGGTAGCTACTATACATTGGAATTTGTACCTGATGAGGTGAAAAAAATTGCATTTTCCACGTCTTTTGGAGTACCAGAACTTCCATCTCGATTGCACAAACATGCCAAGAGGTTTCTGTCAAGAATTGAACATATCAGCGTTCGAGAAGACAGCGGTGCTGAAATAGTTAAGGCAGAATGCGGCAGAGAAGCTACAGTGGTGTGTGATCCAACCATGATGCTGACAGCAGAAGATTGGATGCATATTCAAGATGTAAAGCCCTTCGCTGAGGGTAAGTATATATTGATGTATCTGATGGGGGATAATCCAGAGCAGAGAGAGTTCGTGAAGGAACTGTCTAAGCAGTCTGGATGTAGAATCATAGGTTTACTGCATGGTGCCACTTATATTTCTTATGATGAGGATGTGGTGGATGAAAAGCCATATGACGTAGGGCCAGCAGAGTTTATTAATCTGATTCGCAATGCTGAATATGTATGTACTGACTCGTTCCATTGTTGCGTGTTTAGTATTTTGAACTCTACTAAGTTTTTCGCTTTCCGAAGATGGCCTGATGGCAGTAAATTCTCAGCAAATGACAGGCTCTATACTTTGTTAAAGTTTACAGGATTGGAACGCAGGATGTTGAACGGTAATGAAGATGCGGCTACATGTGCTGCTGACGAGATTGACTTTTCGGAGGTATTGCCACGTGTAGAAAAGCGCAGAAAAGAGTCGATGGATTTCTTGGTAAATGCATTAAACGCATAGGTTATGCCAAAACTGGTAGAATGGAATAATTGTTGTGGCTGTGGCGCATGTGCTGGTATATGCCCCAAGACAGCAATCACGATGCAGCCTAATAACGAGGGATTCCTTCATCCCGTGATAGATAGCAGTCTGTGCATAGAATGTGGTTCTTGTGAGAAAGTATGTCCCGGCCTTTCTCCTGCAAAGTCAGAGAACAATAATCCGAAAGCATTTATAGTTCAGCATAAGGATGATGATATTAGGTATCAGTCAACTTCAGGAGGTGCTTTTACTGCTATCGCCGAGGAGGTCATCAAGCGAGGCGGTGTGGTCTTCGGAGCAGTGATGACGGAGGATTTGAAAGTTAGACACGAATACGTTGATTCGATTGAGGGTATAGCACGATTCAGAAATTCCAAATACGTACAAAGTGAAATAGGCGACTGCTTCAAAGATGCAAAGGCTCGATTAAATTCCGACCAATGGGTATGCTTTAGTGGAACACCATGTCAGATTAATGGCCTATATAAATATCTTGGAAAAGATTATGAGAATCTGATTGCAGTGGATGTGGTGTGCAAGTCCGTACCTTCACCATTGGTATTCCAAAAATATATGGAGTACAAGAAACAGGGGGAGGGGAATATTATGGATGTGGTATTCCGTGATAAGAAACGTGGCTTTCTATATTGCACGATGGCACATTACCTATCACACGAAAAAAGAAACCAGGGATACGATTGCTATCGACGAGGTAGCGAATCTGACGAATGGCTTCGACTATTCCTTAGTGGTAGGATCTCAAGACGCTCTTGCATGAATTGCCCTTTCCAGACCATGGAAAGAGTTGGCGAATTTACTCTGGGGGATATATGGGAAACAGGTCATGCAGAATTTGATGATAATAAAGGATCTACTTTAGTGCATGTATGGAACAAAAAGGCATATGCTTTCCTTGAGAGCATCAAGGAGAATATACGTAGTGCAGAATATCCTATTGAAAGATCGAGGGGGGCTAATAGGACAAATACGATGCAAATTTGTGCTGATAGGAAAAAGTTGTTTGAGGATGTGAGCAAGTTGGATTCAAATGCATTTTTCTTGAAGTATGCCCCATATAATACTAAAATTAAGCTAAAGCAGTTTGGGCGTTATGCTATTTGGCGATTGCATCTGCATAATGCTATTAGACATGCCAAACATCTTATTATTCACAAGCGATAAAATGAGGTGCGTTAAATACACATACATTATATTTGTCATCTCTATAATCTATTCATGTCAAGGTAATACCACAGCTATTGCGAAAGGGCTGCCTATGGCTACTGACACGGTGCCATATGAAGTATTAGGAACAGAGGAAGGCAGGAAAATATTCATAAAAGATACTATAGATCTGAATAATTGTGTGTGCATCATTCCGGAGAACGTTAGTTTGGTATTCAGAGGTGGATACTTGAAAAATGGAACCCTAGTAGGAAACAATACAAAGCTGAAAAGCTCTTCGCAATGTTTTAGCAGAATAAGAATAAAGGGTACTTGGAATGTACCAGTTATAAATGCGGATTTATTCGATGATTTAAGTTACGACAATGCGTTAAAGGATGTAATGGCTTTGTCTGATTCGTCAATAAGGAACAAAATATATATTGGCGAAGGGAAATATCAAGTGACTGCATATAAGAATGGGGATGTTTGCATTCCTGTGAGCAGCAATACAGAAATCCAAATTGATGGGGATATTTGGCTCACTCCAAATGGTTACCGTAATTCATATATTATTCAAGCCACGGGTAGTAATATCATAATCCATGGAAAGGGAGCAATAATCGGAGATAAACATACCCATACCGGAACATCTGGGGAATGGGGGATGGGGATTGATGTTGAAGATGCTCATCATGTTACAATCGCTGGCTTGACGATTAAAGACTGCTGGGGAGATTGTATATATGTAGGTAGTAATTCTACCGATATAAAGATTGAGAAATGTAAGTTGGATCATGGGAGAAGACAAGGTATATCCGTAACATCTGCAAATGGTTTATTAATAAGAGATTGCTTTATAACAAATGTTTCAGGAACAGCTCCTGAATATGCAATTGATATTGAACCGAATAAGAATGAAACGGTAGATAATGTTCAAATTGAGAACATAAGTGTAAATAATTGCAATGGAGGAATATTGGTATATGGAAAAGCATCAAATGCTAAAATTGGAAAAGTTCTAATTAAAAATTGTTCTATAGTTGGAGCAAGAAAAAATCCTATTTTCTTAGTTAGATGCTCGACAGCTAAAGTAGAAAAATGTATAATGAAACATTGCTTGAGAAAGAAACCCATTATTACAGTGGAAGTCGGTTTAGCCACACTTCATGATAACAAAACAGAGTTATGAAGCTTTTTATTATAGTTAATGTCGATTGGTTCTTCTTGTCGCATCGTTTACCAGTAGCACTTGCAGCTCAAAAGGTGGGTTGGGATGTGACCATCGTGACGGCTGATACTGGCAAGTTGAAGGATATTGAGGCGATAGGTCTTAAAACCATTAATATGCCAATGTCTCGCTCGGGGATGAATATCAGGGAGGAGTTAGGTACACTGAATTTCATGCGTAAACTGTATAAACGCGAAAAGCCTGATGTGGTGCATCATGTAGGAATGAAGACCATCTTATGGGGAACATTAGCTGCAAAATTTGCCAAGGTGAATGGTGTTGTAAATGCAGTGAGCGGTCTTGGAGGCTTCTTTGCAGAGGACAATAAGTCGATGCTGGCTAAGGTAATGCCTAAGGTTCTGAAGTTCTCACATGATAGAAAGAACTTGCTGGTCATCTTCCAGAATAATGAAGACCGAGCCATGTATGTGAAGAAAGGCATTATAAGTGACAGTCAGGCACGATTTATCAAAGGGTCAGGTGTGAACCTTCAGGAGTTTTGCTATACGCCAGAGTCAACTGAAGGTAAGGTTATAATAATCCTGACAGCCAGAATGATATTTGAAAAGGGCGTATTCCTTCTGACTAAGGCTGCAGAGAAATTGCGTGCTGAGTATGGGGATAAAGTGGAATTTTGGCTAGTAGGGGGACTGGATGATCATCCGGGCGCAATTACTAAAGAGCAGCTTGATAAAGTATGTGATGGAAAGTATATCAAGTGGCTGGGCTATCGGACGGACGTGAAGGAACTATTGCAGCAAAGTCATATTGTAGCATTTCCATCTTACTATATGGAGGGATTGCCAAAGTCGTTGATTGAGGCGTGTGCCATTGGTAGGCCAATCATCACTACTCATTCAATCGGGTGTAAGGATACTGTGGATGACTGCGTAAACGGATTCTTGATTCCTCCAAAGGATGTTGATGCGCTCGCTTCTAAACTGAGAGTATTGATTGATAATCCCGAAATACGGGAATCTATGGGCAAAGCCTCCAGAGTGAAAGCGGAAAAAGAATTCTCGCTTGACGTGGTGATAGAGAAGCATCTGAAGATATATAACGAATTGGTTGAGAAGTAATGAAAATACTAATTACAGGTGTACACGGGTTTGTGGGCTCGAATTTGGTGAAAGCATTATCTCGGGAGCATGAGATATTTGGACTGGATATTATTGCGCCGCAGAAAGAGGGGGTGAAGTTCACATTCGGATGGAAGCATTTGGATACAAAGGAAATTCCTGATGTGGATGCTATCATCCATCTGGCTGGAAAAGCGCATGATACGAAGAATCAGAGTGCGGCGGATGTGTATTTCAAGGTGAATACGGATCTGACGAAGAAAATATATGATTACTTCCTGAAGTCATCGGCGAAGAAATTTATCTTCTTTAGTAGCGTGAAAGCTGCGGCGGACAGAGTGGAAGGCGAGTTCGTGGATGAGAATGTGGAGCCGAAGCCTGTCGGGCCTTATGGGGAGAGTAAGATTGCGGCAGAGCGATACATTCAGAGCAAAATGGATAAGCAAACCTATATCTTACGCCCTTGTATGATTCATGGGCCGGGGAATAAGGGGAATCTGAATCTGCTGCATAGTGTTGTGAAGAAGGGTATCCCCTGGCCGTTGGGTGCTTTTGAGAACAAGCGGACGTTTACGTCTATAGATAATCTATGCTATATCATTGAGGGACTGCTGACGAAGGATGTGGAGAGTGGTGTCTATAACATCAATGATGATGAGGCAGTGAGCACGAATGAACTGATTGAGATTATCTGCGAGGCCATGGGCAAGAAGGCGCATATCTGGCGGATTCCTCGAAGCTTCATGGAGGCTTTTGCAAAATTAGGCGGTTTGCTGCATCTGCCTCTGAATCCTGAACGCCTGCAGAAACTCACCGAGAATTATGTCTCTTCGAATGCCAAGATAAAGCGCGCTCTCGGCATCGAGAAATTTCCTGTCCGTGCCAAGGATGGGCTGTATAAAACGATCAAAAGTTTTGAGGGGTAATCACTAAAAATATTATGGACACTTTATATCGCTCATTACATCCGTCTGGACATGGGGCTTTCTTCACGGAAAGAATACGGCAGGATGGGAAGGATGACTTTATTGTTGTCTATGATTGTGGTGCTAAAGATGTCGAGGAAAGAGAACTGCTCAAAAAGGAAGTTGACGAGTTTTTCGAACCCAATGATAAAATAGATATATTATTCATTTCCCACTTTGATAGTGATCATGTAAATGGTATCGGATTTCTAAAGCCCTATATTTCTGATAAGACCAAACTGGTGATGCCTTTCAGCTATGAGTATTCCTCGCATGCCACTTATACGTATGGGCTGCAGAAACTGTGATATGAACGGCTTGTGTGATGGTAGTTGCCTATATACTGGTGATTCTGATCTGAAAAGAGTGGACTGTGTGAATAGATTAAGGACAATTCTTGGTTATTATACCCAGTTGCCTATATGCTTATTTCAATTACCTCATCATGGTAGTCGTGATAATTATTGCGAATGGCTACTGAGGGACTATGATCTGTATTGTAATCTCTTCGTGAATTGTGGAGAGTATGATTTCAAACAAAAATCATTCCCCAAGCTCTTTATTGATGTGAAAGAAGCCAACCGGAACTTGATAATGGTCACAGGAAAGAAACTTTGCCGCCTGGAGCAGGATGTGAGGTTTTGAGGAGATGCTTGATTTGGGGTGATGAGAATAAGTGAAGATCAAGGGTTATTACCTGGGGATTGAGAAAGAGGCTGTTTTTGATCCTAAACATCAAAATTGTTAGCTTACAGAAAAATGGGTAAATTTGCAATCTTATAGGTGACAAAATTTGGAGTTTTGAGGTCTTTTGATTAAAAAGAGTTAAATATTGTGTTCTTTGGGGAAAGAAATTCTGGACTTTAAGAATAAAATGGGAGTGGATATATTATATTTGCGGTGTTTTATATGAATTGAATGATGGGCAGAAATAGGATGTCTAAGGCTGATGCTATGCGGTATGTGATTGATCATCCGTCTGGCAATATTGATTTACTCCGTGAGATGATTGGTAATGACCGTGTTCTGGAGTTTGAATATCTGGGGTATATTAGGAATGGTATATCTCAGACAGCAAAGACTTATCGTAGTACTTCATCGATCCAACTTGACTATGATGCTTTTTACAAGGAGCCAAGTTGGATAAGCGCTGTTCCAAGTATTCTTTTTGGAAGTTTAGCCAAATTATTTGCTTGATGCCTGTTTATGTTTTGTGGATTCCGTGTTTAGAGTCCAGCTTAAAGGTTTGTCGTGATAGGATAGAGTCCACCAATATCTCTGATGAGGGTGATTTCTTGGTAGATGCTCACTTGAATGTAGATACCTATGAGATTCGGTTAACCTATCAAACGGAAGAACAACAGCAGGAGATGATTCTGTCTCTTTTTCAGAAACCGTCAGCTTGTTTCCTTCATTATCAAATCACCAAGCAGACGGAAACTGCCTCACAGTTGGCAAAGACAATGGAATCAGAGTTCCATCAGGGTTTATACCATTTAATCAAGGGTTTCTTTCATAATCATGCTTTTCATCCTGCTGATGAAGACTCAATCATCCATGCGCGATACTTTGAATCGATGGAACAATATATGGGCGAGAGGGTTAGTGATGCTGACTATTATGTGCAGGAGTATATAAACAAGTTTGACCGTGTAAATAAGAATATCAATGATGCACTTAACGAAATAAGTAAACGAACAGCCACGTCATGGAAACAGGTTTACTATTATCTGAAAACTTATGGAGCATACAAGCGTCTTGCTCATTTGATTGGGCGGTATGAGGGTGAGTTTCTATATTATAAGAGCTTGAGGTCCAGTGTAGAAGGCCAACTCTCAGATTCTAAGTCCGTGGATGCGAAAATGGAAGCACTCGATAATGAGATACATATAAAACAGCATCTTATAGAACATGAATTCAGCTACAACTCTGCTGTCATAGGAACGAATATATCTACGGTCGGTATGATTGTTGGAGCTATCGGAATTATATTGTCGGTAATATCGTTGATAATATCAAGTTCGGACAGTAAGGCAGAAAAATTGGGAGAAATTGAAGAACGACTTGGTGGTATTGAGCAGAGAATCTCTCTCTCGGAGAGCAAGAGTCGTGGAATAATCAATCGCATAGAAGAAAACACAGACAGTATAGCCGGCTTATCAGGCGAAGTGGAAGCGATGGGTAAGTCGCTCAAAGAAATACAGAATGGTAATGCCAAGATTCAGAAACGTCTCGGTGTAAAATAGCGAAAACCTCACAAGAGGGACAGGCCCGGTTGTGAGGTTTGAAATGACACAGAAGGGACAGGTCCTAGTGTGACATTAGGTTCAGATCGCGGTATTCGGTAGAGGCATCAAAGCAGGGGCACTCTTTTCTGACGTTTGGGAAATCGCGATGGCCGACGATCTTGGCATTGGGATAGTCCTTCTTGAGGTCTTTCAACAGGAAAAGGATAGCGGCTTTCTGAGCCTCTGTACGGGTGTCGGCAGGGCGGCCTTTTTCATCTAGGCCTCCTTCGTAGCAGATGCCGATGGCGTGTTGGTTGTAGTGCTTGACGTGGGCGCCGGCGATCCATTCAGGGCGGCCTTCGTGGTATTCGCCATCACGGGTGATGTACCAGTGGTAGCCGCAGTCGTAGGCGTAGCCTTTGGCGCGGTGACAGCGCTTCAGGTCTTCGAACGTAAAGTCTTTGTTACAGCGGGTTGCACTGCAGTGAAGGACAATCCATTCCACTTCCTTCATTGGGAGAGTTTCTATCTTTTTCATAAAAGGATACTTTTAGAGGTTATACCAATAAGGGGCGCAACTCTGGACTGCCAGAGTTCCCAGAACAGTTGTTATCACTGTGGCAGTGAATTTCAAAATCTTTGCGATTTTGGACCAATTTACTTTTATCATTTCATTCTAAAATTAAATTTAACATATAAATTCTTACTTTCTCTGGCGCAGAGAAAGAAGCAAAGAGACATCCACCCCCTCCAAGGCCTCCCCCTATATGGGGAGGATGCAAACAAAAAATTGCAGAGCTATTTTTTCTATGTTTTGGTATCGCGGGACGACGCGATGAGGAGGTTTTGATGATGCAAGGAATGCAGGGCGCGTGCATGGCGGTGTTTACTGCTGTATGAGATGAGAATCTCCTATTTTGCCATCGCTGATCCCCCAGGACACTCGATGCATTTTTTCGACTACGCTGGGCGCTGGTCGTCGTTATTAGGGCTCCTGAGTTTGTTCTAGGATCCAGTCTTCGAGGGGGGAAATCTTCTTGATGTACTTCTTCTTCGAAGGGTCGGTCTCGTCGGGGG